>ERZ506978.192-NODE-192-length-35222-cov-10.808940_pt1 | contig 35222 bp, 9 predicted proteins | sample MGYA00512888_ERZ506978 | MGnify/ENA metagenome assembly ERZ506978
GAAAAATTTGACGACGCATCTGTCGCACAATCTTTGTGCGGTATTGCCTTAAAATCATTTTCCCTAAGCAGCATACAATCCGGTGAAATAACCGGTTTTGCATTCCGTTTTTCTTTTTAAAAATTCATATAAAGTTTACACCTGCAACCTTCCCATTTTGCCATGCTTCATTGTCTTAGTAATATCAGGAGGGAAAAAAAGCGGCTTCTCAAAACAGCATTCAAAGGGAGAAAAAACAAATTGAAACAACTACCACAGGGAATTTAAGGGAATGTTGCACAAAGCACAGCTGCCGGTTTGGTATAATGCGGTTTTCTTCAATAGACATTGACAATTTCACATAAAAGTGTTATACTTAAAATAAACGTAAAACTACAGAAAAATGTGCAAAAAGCACAATTCAAAATAAAAACCAAAGCAGAAAATTAGTCATTTTATTCAACTAAATTGCTGAAATCTAAGGAATATGGCTTATGAAGATGACTGACACAAAAATAATGGTGTCACGTGACAGGAGGAATTGAAATGTATCGACAAATCAGTATATGGAAGCGTGTCATTTATGGCATGCTGGCAGCCGTAATGGTGCTGACTTCGTGCAATTGGGGAACGATTTTTGCGGCGGCAGCAGCGCTGGGAAATTCTGGCACATTTCAGGTTGGTTTCGGAGCCGTTACCTCAAACGGTGCAACGCTGACGCCGGAAACCAATGACGGTGTCGGCAGCTTCTACATGATCCAGAAGCAGCAGCAAACACTGCTGACTGTGAATATTGTCCCGAATTTTTCCACAGGCTATGTTCGCGGGCAGAATCTGGAACTGACGCTGCCGTATTTGTATTGGGACGACAGCGGCGTTTTGGTACAGGTGAACAGCTTTGAGGAAATTCCTTTTGCCAAACAGCAGGCAGGGGAGTATATCGGCATGGAAGCAAAGCTGAACGACAGGAGCACTTTCGGCAATGCGACAACAGTCTATGATGCAAGCGGAGCGATAGTGGAAAACAACAGTTATGTCCGCGGAAAAATCACTCTGAAAAATGACTATGATTCCCTTAGCGGAAACTGTACGCCGAAGTTTGACATGCAGTTTTACACGGCGAGCAATACGGTAAGCATTCCGGAAAATGCTGCGGCAACACTGGAAATGAAATTTTCCTATGACGGGCTGTATGATTCCGGCAATACGCAGATCGGCAACGGGTGGTCAACCGATGAACTGGACACCAGCACCAAAATCCAGCGTACGGTTACATTTGTCAACTCCAACTTGGAGTGGAGCACGAAAATTGAAAGCGTTCCTACTGTGCAGCTGAATAATGCCAGCACTGACAAAAGTCAGGCTGTCATGTGGCAGAAGTATAACTACATGGTGTACGAAGTCACAGTGCAGAATGATTCTAAGGAACTGGACAGCACCATTGACAACTACCTGATCACATTGCAGGCACAGTACAATGCGGACAAGATGCGGAGCGTTCTGGACGAAGATCTTCTCTGCTGGGAAAAGGAAGATCCGAACACGCAGAACAAAGATTTTTCGGCTGATTTTTACCAGCATCATGAGTTTATCGGAAAGCCCAATGCGGGCGGCATTCTGGTCTATGATGTCACCGATACACCGGACTGGAAAACCCAGTGGGATCTGGAACATTTTTCGAATATCCCTGCGGAAACTATCCCATATGGCTATTCCGGTACAGGTACGATTATTCTGCAAAAGGAAGTATCGGACAAGTCCCATACCCTGTATTCTGAGAAGAAAGCAAAAGAACTGAACCAGAGTGATCCTAATGAAAAGCATTATTTTGCCAGAAAATACATGGTTGCGATCCCATATCCGAATAACTTTAACAGCAGTACCGGATTTGAAAACACTTCCGGACTGACCACAACAATTTCATTCGGCGGCGGCAGCAACATTCACTGGTCGAAACAGTATTCAGATTCTACTAAATTCACTCCGCACACATGGGAGAATTTTACTCACCACAAGTATGTCAAGGACGCAGACGGCAACGAAGTGCCAGACAAGACAGTGGGTATCGGTGCAGTAGATGAATACTATCTGGACGGGTTTCACAGTACCGGTAATATTCCGGTATTTAACGCAGTTTCTACAGACCATGTGCCGGAAGATTTTGGCCTTCAGGAAATCCAGATCTGCCTGAAAAATGACACGGTGCATTATCCGGATATTCAGCTGAAAGACTGGTTCAAGGTAGACGGAACAGACATCAACCAGTTTATCCGGTTTGGCTTTACCGATGCAAACGGCAATGTGGTCTATAAGACTGCCAGCGAACTGGGGCTGCATCTGGAACAGGATACCGATGCCGGCGTGACAGAAGAAAAGAACTGGACACTGGAAATCGGCGACGTGCTGACCAACCAGACTGGTCTGACATTCTGTAACGAGGTAGAATTTGTATTTCGGGAGGAGATCCCACGCTATACCGAGTTCAACGGTTTGATTACCATGCGTGGTGCATTTCCGCACCTGTGGACATATGACAACAAGATCGACACATCTTACGAAGTGCACTATTACCAGCCGCCGACGGCATCGGAGGACGGCGAGGGCAAGTGGGTTTCGGAGCCGAAAGAAGTCACACAGGCAAATGCTGTTATCCGCACAGAACAGGCGGAACCGGCACTGACCGGCGTAGGCGTTTATGAAGATGTGATCGGTGGTCTGGTGCAGAAAGACAATCCGCAGACGGTTTCCCTGAATGACGATACCGCGGCGGCTCGTTTTGTGATTTCCAACGACAGCATTTCCGAGATCAGTCCGGCAACACTGGACATCACCGGTCTGTATCCCGATGAGGATTACACTGCCGGCGGACTGGTCGCCTCGAAAATCCTGCTCAGTGAGAACCTGCTGAAGAAGGCAAAGATCGAGAAGATCGTACTGCACGGCAAGGTGGTAAACAGAGAAACACTGGTCGATTCGGATATTACGCTGGACGATCTGGAGAATTACGGTACTGATGAAAACGGCAACGTGGTAATTGCAAAGTCTGCGTGGAACACACTGACCTATCTCACCGGCATGACCGTGTATTTTCAGCGTATCAGCGACAGCATTCCGCTTGCCGATGCAGCAGATGACGGGAACTGCTATGTGCAGATTCACGGAACGCCTACCACAGAAAGGGACATCACTCCGCATGGCGTGCTGAAAACGGCATACAGCTTCGGCGAACATGACCAAACCGCGTTGGATCAGACGGTGGATGATACCGTCACACTGAACGTGTCCAAGGTGCTGCCGGAGCTGAAAGCGAGCGTACATGCGATTCGCAAGGACGGCACAGAAGCCTCTGCGGTGCAGTCTGTCAGATATGATAAAAACGGAATAGCGTATCCCGTTTATCCGACACTGGCTGTGCCGAACCGCAGCGAAACGGAACAGACGTGGTATCAGTTCCTGCTGACCAACAATTCCCGTTCTACCAGTTCTCATGCACTGCTGCAAGTTAATATGGACAGTGTCGGCAATGAACCGACAGACTGTCTGAAAGACATAGAGGGCTTTGACACCCGAAAAATCGTCCTGAACGGCATCGGCGATGGACGAGCGGCTGCCATCGAAAAAATTGAACTTTTCGACTGGGATAATACAACTTATACCGCAGACACCGAGGCAAATATTGTGCCCAGTCTGACGGTCGGTTCTGATGCCCTGACCGCAGATGCAGACGGCAATGTTACGTATACCGTTCCGGATACCATTCAACGTCTGCGGAGCGTGCGGATCATTTTCTCACGCATCTACGGAAATACAGATCTGGACAATCTCAAGGAGATGAATCTGAAGCTGTACGGCTCGACAGATTGGGTCGGTGATCTGAAAGCATCGGCGAGATTCGAGGTAATTGGCAGCATCAACGAGGCATCTAAGACGTCTTCGAAAGCGACTATGCAGGTGGCAAAGACCAACCTTGTCATTACGCCCTCTGCCAATCGTCCGGAAACGAACCAGACCAGCAACAAGAGCCTGACAGTGCCGAATAAGGCAAATAATCTGTACTATGGTTTCCTGCTGGAGAACAAAGAAACTTCTGGCTGCTATTCCAAGGCGGGGAAGTCGCTGATTTCTGTTGATCTCCAGAGCGTAGGCGTGAAAACGGAAAAGGACAATGCGAAAATTGTAAAGGGCTATCTGTCGGACAAGGTGACGATTTCCTCCAACTATGCCAAAAGCGGCAAAATCGAAAGCATTAAGCTGACAGCATTCCTGCCGGAGGGTGTTTCCGGTCCTGCACAGGTAAAGACCGTTTCTCTGGAAGAACTGGAAAAGCATCAGAATGCGGCAGGGGAACTGGAAGTAGATCTGTCTGACTGGAAGGAACGGGGCTTGTACCTTTCTAATATTGAGATCACTTATAATGATTTGGAACGCGACCTTTCTGCGGAGCAGGGCAATGCACCGGAACTGCGTATCTACGGCACAAGCGACTGGTTTGATGACCTGACTGCGAAAATGACGGTGACACCGCAGCATGAACTGATGCAAAATCAGGCAAAATCCGCATCTGTGGCATTCCATGTAGACCGCCCGGGACTCAGCGTCAACACCCATATTTACTATAACGATCAGAAAGAATCCACACGTGCGGCATCGGGCAACACGGACGGAAATGAAACCATTTTCGGCGTGCCGTATGACCGTGACTTTCTGCTGCGTGCGGAATTTGCCAATGAAACCATTTCGGTGCTGGACGATACCCAGATCATTGCCAAGGTTCCCTATGAAAAGCAGGGAGAAGCACGAACTGGTTTCCATACTACGGAACTGCGAATTTATCAGGATCTGATCGATCAGTTCGGCAAATTTGACAATATCATTCTGACTGGTAAAGATGTGGACGATCAGGAGAAAACCGTAACCCTGCTGCCGAAAACAGACGAAGCCGGAAAGGTTACCGGTTTTTATACGAAAGATGCACCGGATACCATTTATACATATACAGACGGTGCACTGACATTTACCAGAGATACAGACACGCGGCTGTTCCCGGCGTTCGGCATCGAGAACCTGACACAGGTGGAACTGAACGGCAGACTGGTAAAGCTGGTGGACAAATCCGCATCGGAAAAGCGGTATATTGAATTTGACGGCTATGACGATTCGCTGTTCGGAAAGACCGATACGCTGGAAGTAGATACACATAACTATCTGGACGGCTTTCGGGAATCCAAGGGCTATATCACAGAAGCATACGATAAGGACAAGTATATTGTAACGAAGAAAGACACCACGGCGATCTATGTTTCCAAGATGTATTTCGACACCACTGTTATGGCATTCTATAAAGATGCCAGTGCCGGAGATAAGAAGTACACCGCAGCAGCCAGTGCCATGGAACATTTGCGAAAGAAGTATGCCCAGCCCACAGAAAATATGACGACTTGCTCCTGGAGAAGCGATAAGCATATACACGGCGCAGACGGTTATCTGTTCTCTGAAAAAGAGAAGTGGGGAGATAGTGCGGATAACTCCGAGTTGGAGATCGGCTATAAATCCATCGGTTCTTTTGCGGTGGACTTCCGCCAGTATCTGAATACAGGAAACAACCTGCCAAAGGCAAAGCCGACCCTTGCCGGACAGGAACACCAGTCGTATGACTATGTGCGCAATGCATCTTTGAATACGGCTGCCACTGTGGATATTACATTAGACCTGCCGTCGAACACATTCGATGCGTACTATCTGAAAATTGATCCTCGTGCCAAGGACTATGTTCAGTCGGTTACAGCGATCTATGCAGACGGCACCAAGCGTACCCGTTCCGGACAGGAAATTCTCTATGAAGCCAACGAGAGCAATGCAGACGGAAGCTTTGCACGGCTGAATCTACTGGGCAGCGATGCGGACATGTTCTCCGCGGACGATGCCAACTATTATAAGAAGCCGGAGAGCTATAACGGAAAGAAGCCGGAAAATCCGGTGACACAGGTCGTTGTGACCATTGACATCAACCGGTATCAGACTGTCAACAATGACGGCAAAACGGCAAAGTCGCCGGACTACGGCACATGGTATGACCAGACGAATTCCTCCACACAGGGAATGTTTGAAGTTACCGGACGTTTCTACCGCATGAATGAGGCGGTTGCTACAGCACATGCGGATGTGACTGTGGGCAAAACCACCAATGGCAGAAGTAAGGTGCGGACAGACTCCGGTGCGGACAAGGAAAAGTCGGATTGGTCCTTCACAGACAAGTATTATGCCTGGACCAGTCACTATGATTATTATCGTTGTGGACACTATTGGACCTATGAGATATTCGACTATACTGCAAAGCATTTGCAGTCCAGCACACGTGTGCATATCGTCAACGATGAGGACAATGTGCAAAAGGGTGTCGGTGAAACCCCCGCTACAGCGGAAAACCGCAATGCAGAATTCGGAAAGGACAACAGTTTCGCGATCCGTTTTTATCGGAAGGGCAACACCAAAGAAAGCACTATTCCCACATCTTGCGTCAACCCGACTTGGGACGGTGTAGGTCGCGTTGCACCGAATAACAATGTTTACCATTGGGTAATGAACAGCCCGTACTCCCGTACCGATCAGTATGACTGGGTGAATAAGCTGTCCTTCACGGACAAGGTTGTGCTGTCCGACAGCCTGCCGCAGATTCGCCCTGATGATGACTACGAATACAAGGGCTTTCTGACTACCGGACTTCAGATCAAGAAAGAGATCTATCAGTATTTCCGAGATGACGACAACATTGTGTTCACCATAAATGCGAAGAACACGAACAATGACGTTGTCGGAACGGCACAGACCATTTCTGTTCCGGTGTCTGAACTGAAACAGATGTACGGCGAAACCGATGACTGGAACATTTATTTCGAGTACACACCGAAACAGCAGGACAACACAGATAACGGGGACAATGCAGGCGGCAGCACCGAGGGAAACGCAGACGATGCGGACACCGGAGCAAACCAGCCGCAGATCGAACCGACCTATACCGTAAAAAAGGACGGCGGAAAATATGTTGTGGTTCTGGGCGAAGATACTTTTGTGACAGACTACAGCATGACCATGTATGATATTCCGGGTACAGGGGATTATTCTGCGGAACTGACCGACAAGGAAAAGGCAGATTATCACAACACCAATACATGGGATATTCTGGTGCAGGGCAAGCCGTATGCGATCAACAAGACAGACGATGACAGGTACGGAACGAACACTGCTCAAACCAGTGTTTCCACAGATTATGAACCGGACAAGGAAATCTACAAGCAGTCGGACAATGCGATAATCATGGGCTACCTGATCGATTTTCGGGCAGGGTATCAGCTGCAAACGGAGAATGGCAGCGTATCGGAAAAGCTGTACTATGATTACAGCCAGAGCGACAACAACACACCGAACCGCGGCTTGTTCCGCGTGAAGCTGTTCAATCAGGACAAGCAGAATGCGACCGGGCAGGAGGCGGCTGCACGTATTGACAGTGCGGCTACCACCAACACCATGGACAGCCGCTACCGGCTGGAGCATATCTACCTGCCGAAATTCCTTTTGGACGACAACTGGTTCGGCGTGGCAAATCTGACACTCCAAGTGGGCAGCACGAACGTTCCGGTGAATGTGGTAAAAGGCTCCGGCGTAGACGGCATGGCAGACGGCATCTATGTGGTGCATGTCAGCACAACGGAAACCGTACAGGGCGAGAAAGTCTATACCGTTGATGTGGAACAGATTCTGCGGCAGCTGTATCGGGTAGATTCCGGCGTTCTCGGAACCTATACCAATACGACTAATCAGAAAACCTATGTCAAAGCATATGTCAACAGCTTCCAGCTGGACTTCAAGGCGAAAAAGGCAGACCGAAATGACAGCAGTACTGTGCTGTGTGACGGGGAATACCTGTCGGCGGATCATACCAAGAACACCAGTGCATTCCTGTATGACGGCGTTTATGTCGACCGGACACCGGACGATTTCACCGGTGACGAGTGGAACGCCAATTCCACGCCGACCTTTGGAAAGGCTCCCAACAGCTATCCGGAGCAGATAACCACCAACCAGCTTTCGGCAGTCTTTACCTCCATTGACCCCAATGCCAATACCTATATTTATAAGAATACGGACGGTTCTGCAAAGGGCAGCAAGAAAGAGGCAGACTATACAGTCAAGAATCTGACGGGTATGCTGAACGCAGAAGTCACCCGCACAAAGATGTACGATCAGGATTCCAAGACCGGAAACATCGATGAGGTGGACTATCTGCACCTGATGCCGTATGATTATGTAGAGTATACCATTCGGGTGAACACGCCGGACGATGCACTGATTCCGCTGGAACATACCACAGTGGACTTCTCTGTTCCAAAGGGACAGCGAATCGTTCGCTGGGACGTTGTAGATGCAGACGGAAAAGTGCTGACAACGGAAAATGCCGCGGAGAATATTCCGGCTGCGGATATTCACGCTGCTCTGTCAGACGGCGGCACGACGATCGAAGCGGCACAGGGTGTCAAGTATGCCCTGCTTGCAGCAGCAGAAGCAGAGCCGGCAGAAACTGCATACCGGCGGCTGGTGGCAGAACTGGGCAAGGGTGCAAAATCCGATGACCAGATCAAGCCGGGTGAAACGGTTTACCTGCGTGTGACCACACAGCTGACGGAAAACGACGGCAGCTATGATGCTGTCACTGTCGGCACACCGGATCTCAAAATTCATGCTGCCCCCAAGCACGGCTATCCGCAGTATGCAATCTATGATACCACCAGTTCAACACATCTGCCGAATGCAGACAGAAGATACTACTGGAACAAGACAACGACCGACCGTGCAGGCGTGTCTTATTACTACCGGTATACCAAGGCAGATGCAGACAAGCAGACACAGTATTATGCACACGTGCAGAACGAACTGACCTATCAGTCTGCTGCACCGGTAACGCTTTCCTATCAGGTAAACGACATCAAGCAGAATTACGACGGAAAGGGTGCCGTGCTGACAGTCAGCGACCTGTACAATGAAACCGGTCACCATTGCGATACCTACACGGTAGACGTTTCTTTCCTGGAAAAGCGTTCCAAGGATAGCGGCGATGTGTTCTACCGCGGCTTTGAACTGACGGAGCCCTACACAGTTCCGGAGGAAACAGACAGGTTCGGCAGAGTGGAAGTGCTCTATGCCGTTGCAGAGCCGATTACAGATCCGCGGTTTGCAGAAGACGAAAACATTGCATTCCGGACGAACGAAAACGGTGTAGAGGTGACATGGAAGTCTTACGACTACGATGCTTCCCGCACCACCGATCAAGTCGCAACTGCGAAAATGACAGCCGCCGACCTGCCGAATGTTGTGGGCGTTCGCTGGGTGTATTACGATCTCAAGGGCTTTGATACGACCACTGCGTACAGTGGTACTTCCAAGGCAAAAGCGGCTCTGCAAAATGTAACGCTGACCGGTGTCGGCAGATACCAGGATGTCACAGACGGCACAGGCGTGAGAGCAGATACCTATACCCAGTATTTCACAGCCACCAACACCTATGAGCACATTCACAGTGAAAACGAAAATGCAGTGACGGTGACTGAAAGTGGCAGCAGTGTGGCATCTGCCAAAACACCGACAGAGCACACGGCATACCTGACAGACACCAAAGTCCTGAATCCTAAGGTTTATCGGGAAAACCCCATTGCATCGTTCCACACCCAGACATTTTCTTCCGAGAGCGATGCTGCGGCAGCGTATGAGGAAAAGAAAGCACAGAAAACAAGCTATCGTCCGGGCGATACTGTTTGGCAGAAGGTAACACTGAAAAACAACCTGGCCGCACTGAGCAGCGGAAAACAGGCAGGTGAGGAGGGCAGGCTCATCAATCCGGTGATCTATGATAAGGTACCGGAATATTTTACCAAGACTTTGTACGATTCGTATGGGGTCGGCGACAGCATACCCAATTTGCGTTTGCTGAATGCGGACGGCAGCGAGAAAGATCTGAGCAATATAGAATTGTATCTGGCAGCCAAAACCGCACAAAATGGGTATGACTATGGCGGAAAGATGACCTATACAGACGGGTTCAATTCTGAAAATGCAACACAAAAGGCATTTGCAGATTTGAAGCCGGACGAAAACTCCACATATCAGATTTCCTTTACGGTATACGAACTGCGGCTGCGTTACAAAGATGCTCCCAATGCGGACTTCGTTTTGCAGCCGGGAGAACAGATCGAGTTCTGCTACTCAGCAACCATTCGGGAAGAAGAACTGCCTATGGTGTACACTGCGTCCACCTATGCAGACGATACCGCCGCATCTGTTGCAGGCGGTGACGGACTGCACCCGGCATATTTCCCCCGCATTGGTGAGTATTATCAGAACAGTATTTATCATAATTATTATAGTTCCTCTACGAACGGCAAACTTTATCCGATGTTGACCGGCGGATTCACTGATACCGGAAACGTCTGGAATAATTTCAAGCAGGTGCAGAACAGCAGTATCCAGATGGATATGGACTATCTGATGCACGATATTGGCTTCAGTGCGGATAAGAATACACAGGTGGATATGTGGGAATTTCTGGATCAGACCATTACCCACATTCCGGGTTCTTCCACTACAAGCGGCAGCATCAGCGGACAGAACAACACGCTGTTGGACGAGGATTCACAGACTGCAAAGAATATGCAGACGGTGAAATATACTGCCAATTCCATGATCGAAACGGCTGACCAGCTCCAGCAGCTGCCTCAGACCGTGAAGTACATGGCAGGCGGTGCAAACCGAGATTGGTTCCAGCTGGCAATGGGCAAGCGGAACAAGAATCATGCAGACTGGGCAGATTTGGATTCGGCAAAGGATACACCTGTTGTGTGGAGCGAAACCCGTCTCCACCTGCAAAAGGCATGGCTTGCCACCAGTTCGGAATTTGTAACCAGCAATATCCAATATGAAAAGACGAACGGCGACCACACGGAAAATGTGCTTTGCGACCCGAATTCCCCGTATTTCGGAACATACTCCAACGGAAATGGATTAAACTCCTATTATAATAGTGTACATGAGGTAACAGACCGGTCTGGTGCGGCTGCGCTGGAATATGATGAAGATGTCAAGGTACAGCTCCAGGCGTACAACTACGGCGACTGGGATCTGGACGGCGTGACATTCCTGTATACCTATGCCTATGGCATGAAACCGGTGATGAATGCAGACGGGACGCTGGATACATCTGAGATACTGGCGTATACCAACACCGGCGACTCGAAAGCAGATACATTCTCCCAGATCGACGGGACATATGTTACCGCAGAGATCATTCAGAAACCGGGAGACAAAAATCCGCAGTATCTTGCACCAAAGGCAATGCGGGATGCGGCACAGAACACAAGCATCACAGACGGTGCAGACGGATACTATACCGCAAAGGAATACACCCCGTATGTGGTGAAGATCACTGTAAAACAGTCACTGAAAAAATGGTACGGCAGGGGCAGCGACTTCGGCTATATCACACGGGTGACACTTCCGGCAAGAGTATACACCGATACGGCAAGCGGCACATGGTACGATCGTGTTCTCACCCAGCCCTATGTGGCAGAGGGTAGCCAGAATCATCTGTATTACCAGATCTATGACATCGACCACTGGGACGGTTCCACCAAGGTGCTGACAAAGCACAACCAGCTGTACGGCATGGACTACCTCTGGAGTCCGCTGTATTGGTATTGGTATGACAGCGACGGACAGCTTGGAAGTCTGAAATACCTGGCATCCTCTCCGAATATGCCGTCTGTCAACGGCTACAATATCCAGAACAAGGAAGTCGTAGCAGACGGCAGCGGCTATCGCTTTACCAACAATGACAGCATTGACCGTTACAGCAGCGGTAAGACCATGTTCTACGCGGAAACCGGCACCAGAGCCGTGCTGCGGAAACCTCTGGTACGCAGCTGGACAACCATCAGCGAAACGATCGGCAGCAATGAAACCGAGATGTACGGCAAAAATGTGGAGCAGTACTACACCGAAACACAGGGTGAAGTCAACTGGATCAATGTTCATGTGGAGAACAATTATTACTGGGACCAGTACGGCTACAGCGGCAGTGTCGGCATACGCGGCTATAACCATGAAAAGACGCTGCACAGCTATGGCACAGACGGCGGGCAAAAGGGTTCGCTTTCTCTGCCAGTCATCACGAATATTCTGCCATATGGTATCGTTCCGGTTGCGGCAGACGGCTCTCGCTATACCACGGACAACACCAAGAATGACAAGCCCCTGAACTGGGAACTGTACGACAAAGATGCCACTACCAATCTGGCAAATCAGAAGGCACTCTATGATACCGAGGTCTATTATGATGCGTCTACCAAGCGTTATGTGGTGCAGATCTTTGCCAAGGAGGAAAACGATACCGAAAAGGCAATGACCGCAGCGGAACTGGCAGAAAAGCGGGAAAAGGACGCTGCGATTCGGAATGGCAGTCTGTACAATTTCTGCATCAAGACCTTTACTTATGCAGAGCCGGACGATGTGATCAACGGCGTGGAAGACGAAGACCTGCTGAAAAACTATCTGAACAATTATTCCTATGTTTCCAGCAGAGTGAACGCGTACCAGTTTATCACGGACAACGACATTTCCGGAAATCCATACAAGGTATGCTCGCCGGTAAATCTGAGAGCAGCTGTAAACGCTTATGATACGTATGATTACCGGAGTGCAGACAAGCGAAAGGACGCAGTTGCAGCAACCGATACGGAAGTACTGATGCAATACTACAGCGAGAGAGTGTACTATGATTCCTCTCAGGATACGCTGCCAATGCGTCCGGATACAGACAATGACGGACTTTCGACCACCAATCCGGATCCTTACGTTCTGCTGACCCATAAGTACGAAAAAGGTACCTATATGCTGGGCAGCATGAGCCGGTACGCCGAGAGCGATTCCATGGAAATGGACGAGTACCGAAAGGACAAGCCGCTGTCGGAGGAAATTCGTTCTGCACTGAACCGCGATGTGACACTGCGTGACAACAGCAGTGATATGCTTTTCCAGGATATTACTTCTGCCAATGTGATGCAGGATTCCGGCGTTGTGAATACGCTGAAGATCCGCACGCAGACTCCGTCTTTAAAGGCGGAGAACATGGTAGCTGCTGAAAAGACCGAAGAAGGCGAAAAGGGCTTTGCCGGAAACAAGGAAGATCTGGACGAAGTGAAAACCCGTCAGCAGTATCAGAACAACGGGGAAAACTTTGACTACAGTGATATTCTCTGGTACAGTGCCAAGGTTTCCAGCCAGTCGGAGGCAGATTATCGTTATCGCGGAAGCATCTTCCACGCTAAAATGGTTGTCACATTCCAGCTGCCGGAAAATGTACGGTACTGGGACGAGGACGATCTGCTGGACGACTACTATCTGGAATACACCGATAAGTCGGGGAAAAAGCAGACATTTACCATGGCAGAGGCAAAGGCTGCCGGCTGGGGCATTGAGCTGACACAGCGGTACTTTGCCGGAGCAGTTGCACCAGCAGAAAATACGGCGGACGGACTGACACGGGCAGATTCTGCCACAAAGCGTGGCGGTGAAACGCTGGTATTCGAGATCACCACGCCGAAAGATGACGGCTTCGACTGCACAAATGACAACACCTATGTGGCAGGCTGTCATCCGGCGGGCTATTTCAACGGCACGCTGAACTTTAAAATCAAGACACGAATCGACAATCTGGAACTGCCGGCGGATACGGACAGCAGCTGGGAGGATTATTATGCCAAGGTCTATGCAACGTTCGAACAGACAGACGGCAAGTTCGCCATTACAAAGGACGGTCTGTTTGCAGAACGTGATGCAGACGGCAAGTACTACACCCGCGGCGGCTGCCTGATGCCGAAGCAGGACAAGAACGGCTATGTCTACAACGACTACGGCAATATCGTCTATGAAAAGAAACAGCGGCAGGAAGTGCCGGCAAGTGACATTGTATATGATACCTATGATTTCAACTTCACCGGACAGACTATGGAGGGCATGCAGCTGCAAAATGCGGTGCGGGTGAAGGATACCAATAGTACAAAGAACAATGCCATTCCGGAGATCGAACCCTTTGACGGCGTTGTGCCGGGTGAGATCTATCTGACTGCTTCTTCTGCGAAAGTTGCTGTTACTGCACCGAAAACCACGGTGCGTGCAGATCTGAACTATGAGCGTGTGCGTGTCAACGACCCGAACTCCTCTATTGTCATTGCGGAAGACCCGCATATTAAGCAGATTTATAAAACTGTCAGCTATGTCGATCAGGTGTCTAACGATACCGCATCGGTAAACGAATTCGTGGTCAACTACAATCTGGCAAACTACGCAACGCTGCGTGGTACCACGAAGGTGGCACCGGTCAACAAACCGGGCGTGCTGCCTCACGTTTCAGAGCTGGTTTATCCGAATGTAACGGAAATTTCTACCGGTAACTGGGCGATTCCGTCAGCAGGTGCACTGGAAACCGAGTATGCCGCAGACCAGCAGCTGGTTCATGACATTCTGGAAAAGCACCTGAAAGTGTATCCGTATGTGCTGATCAGCACGGACCCTGCCAATGAAGAAGCATTCCTTGCACCGGAAACGGAGCAGGACGACGGCATTTATTCAAATGCCTGTGCCAACAACGGCAAGGGAACCAGCTGGTGGGTACGCATCGGCGAAAAACAGGGCTATGCACTGGACGCAAACCAGACGATTTCACTGGAAGCCGGCAACCTGTATTTTGACAGCACCAACGAAACGCTGAAGCCGCAGATCACAAGCGGCAGCATCAATTTGCACAAATCGATTCGTCAGGTGCGTTGGGTGATTCGGACAGAGGGCTTTACGGAAACGATTTCCGGAACTCAGATTCAGCTGACCAACGCAGAGGCACCCCGATATTTTCCGGTGCCGAAGGGATTGTATGTGAATGCAGATGCAGACGACACCACAGAGGGCAGACAGGACCGCAACGATGTGGACAAGTATCACTATGGTCTGGAACCCCTGAGCGAAAGCATCAAGGAAAACAGCCCCCATGTGGCATTTACCACTGCACCGAATGACCCGTCTATCTCCAATTCTGTACACAATAACCATTTCGCCAGCGTGATCCTGCGTAGCGATGACTTCAAGTATGCGGTTTCCGGTGATGAGTCCAGAGTGGGCTTCTATCTGGATCCGCAGCTGCCGTGGCTGGGTATCGATATTGATGCCAAGTATTTCAGCGGTGCTGCAAACAAGGAATACAAATGGGATCCCAACACCAGCGGTATTTCCAGCGGCACCGGCAAGATGCTGAAATATACAGTGACTTATAAGAATCTTAGTCAGGAGCTGCTGAACACAAGTACGTATAACCGGGAAAATGCAGAGGCAGACAAGTTGTCTGATCCTACGGTTTCTCTGGCACTGCCGTATCTGGAATCGCTCTCTGCGGACGCATTCCAGTATGTGCAGTATCGGGACGACTCCAACGGCAGTATTGACGGCTATTTCGTCGGCGATCACTACACCAGCATTGCAGAAAAGAACAGCGACAATCAAGTGGTAACGCCTGCGAAGAATCTGGACGATGTGACACCGCAGTGGACATGGCATATTGAAAACGAAAAGGGTGAATTTGTTTCCCTGAAAGACAACGGTGATGTTTCACTGGAAGACGTAGACGTGGAAGAACTCCCGTATGCAGACGTGACAAACACCGAAGTCGCTATGGACACGCAGAAGAACCCCAACCCCTACTTTGTGACAAAACCGATCTCCACCAATGTACTGAACCGGAAGATCGTCAACTTCAAGTTCTCCGGAACTCTGGAGCCGGGACAGCGTATTGTGGTAGAACTCATGGTGCCGCTGGACATCAGCAACAGTAACATCGTTTCTGCGGAACTGATGCAGGCAAAGGCATATGGTTTTAAAAACGGTTCTTTCCGGCCGTATATTCCGGATAAGCAGGGAAAAGTCAAGATCGTTGCCTATGAAGTAGACAGCCATGATGTCAACGACAACAAAAGCAGCGGCGATATGACACTGACGATCACATCACAGGCAATCACCCTGCTTTCGATCGATAATGTCACACAAATGAAAACAGCCACTTCCGATCTGGATTCCGTAAAGGCGGCAATTCCGGTTCGGGTACAGGAGGGCGGCAATTACTCTTACTCCATTTCCATGCAGAACAGTTCAGATTCGGATACCGAGTATAAGACACTGCTGTTTTATGATGTGCTGCCGTATGTGGATGACACCAAGGCAACAGATTCGGAAGCTAAACGTAACTCGAAATGGAACGGTTATCTGATTCCGGATTCCGTGCGGCTGAAGCAGGTATCCACCAGCGGTACAGTAAATCTGAATCCGTCTATGTACACCGTCTGGGTCGGACCAATCATCAAGAAGAACGGCAGCTATGTGCTGCAGGATGTCAGCCTCCTCCCGAAGCCGGCAGATGATCTGATGGATACCGAGAAAAACAATTTCTACCGGAATCTGTATCAAGATGTAAACGGAAAGAATTCGTATTTTGTCAAGCTGTCTGAACTGATCGGCGATCACGAAGCCGGCAGGATCTCTGATGCCGAATACGATCGGCTGGTACGGGGGATCCGTGCAATCTGGGCACAGATGAATAATGCCGACACCAGACTGAACAAAAAGAACCGAATGGAACTCTACTATGAGATGCATGCACCGCTGAATCTGCCGAAGTATGTTGGTACACCTACAACTGAGGACGAGAATGAAAGTGCAGCATCTGCGGAGAGTATTCGCAAGCAGGTAGAGGGTGTGACACAATGGAACACCTTTGCTTCCGGCTATGATTCTGCAAGTGCGATCGGCAAGAACTATCAGGTCTTTGAAAATACACAGGCCGGTGCCTATATTTCTGCCCCCAGCGGAAAGGGCTATATCGGCAGCTATGTCTGGAGCGATCTCAACTATGACGCTCAGTGTAACGAAGCAGAATATGAGATGTCTGCCAACGGACGGCTGCTGCCTACCGGCAAATGGACGACCGATATTGACTTTGACGGAAAGCCGGACGATCCGGGTATCAATGGCGTAAAGGTGGAACTGCTGACGAAGAAGGGCTATTCCGTCAACGTCAACGGTGAGGCAGTGATTGCCGATCCGGATCCTGACAGCAACCCGAATCCGGAAAAGACACGTTATGTTGTCATTGACGAGGAAACTGGTCAGCCGAAAACCATTGTAGAAAACAACACCAATTCCTATCAGTATACGTTTGACGGACCGGTGACTTATACCACCGAAAGCGACTATTACGGAAATCAGGGCTACTTCATGCTGTCGAATCTGACACCGGGAGATTACCGGCTGCGGTATACACTGCCGCAGGGATACGACCAGTACTCGGTTACAACACGGGAACTGGGACAGACTGGCACAGCACTGAAAGTATACCGTGACGGAAATGTCGTTTATACCGGCATTCGCACAGAAGATGACCATACGGCAGTTGCCAACGAAATTGCCAACACAAAGGCTTCGTCCGGACAGCTGATCGTACAGACGGCACCGATTCATGTAAATGCGGTGGAAGAAGATCTGACAAAGCATCAGGCATATGACACCGCTATGACTTCCTATATGCTGGGTGTTTCCAGAGGATACACTTACGGCGGCTGGGCATGGGTCGATGAAACAGACAACAACGGCATCATCGAAAGCGACGGCATCATGCAGGAAGCCGAACAGAAGCTGAAAGATGTGAAGGTGGAAATGCACGAAGTAGACGCAGACGGCAATATCTCTCCGGAAATCGCCGTTGACGGCGACGGCAATCCGGCAGTATTCTACACGGGAACAGACGGCTACTATCAGTTCCGTCTGTATCCGAACAAGAACTATGTGGCAGTGGCAAAATATGAGGGCAGTTCTGTTATCCCGTATAAGCCTTCGCCGTTTGTTCTGCACAACGATCCGCTGGAAACATCAGATGATAACGATCTGACCAAGGCGGTGAACAATTTCCGCACACGGCCGTTCCAGACCGGTGTGCCTTACGACAAAAACCAGAAGCCGCTGTATGAAAATGACGGTCAGACCTTCCAGATCAACAGAAGCATTTCTCTGGGATTTGTGGACGGCTCCCGTGGATTTATCGGACAGTGGATCTGGGACGACGAAAACTATAACGGCATTCGGGATACCTTTGAAAAGGGTATCGAGGGTGTGACCGTGACCTTGCAGCCGTTCTACTATGACGGCGATACCGGAAAATGGGTAGCCATTACCGGTGGGGAACGCGACATAAAAACTTCGGAATCCGGTTCTTATGTATTCCAGAATGTTTCCAGTTACTACGAAAAGGACGGCAGGGAATATCTTGCTGGCTATCGGCTGTACGTTGATCCGGCAAAGAATCCCCAGCTGTACCAGAAGTATGCGATCACCAAGTATAAGCAGTATCCGAACAGCCGTTCTACGGAAAACAGTGACCTGCAATATACCGGTGATATGCAGTACTATCTCATTGGCGATGACTGGTTCGAGTATGGCGAAAACGGCAATATCACAGCAACGTATCACAACTATGATAAAGAAGACGACATCATTATTATTGCCGGAGAAACGACAAACCAGAACAGCAATGTCATTGCCTATAAGAACACCCATTATGATACCGGCGAAGCACAGCGTCTGCTGGACTACAGCGGCGGCTTTACGGAGATTCAGACTTCTGAAGTAACCGGTTATCTGTGGGAGGACAACGGTAAAAATGCAGCCGGAGAATATCAGGAGGCATTTGACTATGACGGTATCCGCAATACCGTGACCGCAGAGGACGGCACGACAGAGGACGGCGCGACACAATTCTATGAAAAGGGAATTGCCGGAGCGACTGTTCAGCTGGAACAGTATGTGCTGCAAAACGGCAAATATGTTCCGGTAACAAACGGAAATTGTACTGTGAAAACTGGTGCAGACGGCAAGTACACATTCTCCGGTGTTTCCACATATGCGGAAATCAATGGGAAAAAGGTACTGGCACATTATCGTCTGAAGCTGCTGCCGTTGCCCAGCGGCATGGAAAACTATGCTGTTACCCGCTATCGGCAGAACGGCGATGCGGAAACCCAAGTGATCGACAGCCACCTGATCTCGCAGAACGGACAGCACGGAGCAGGCAATGCAGATTATGACATTGCGTCTTATCTGACCTCTCCGGCTGACGGTGATTATTTCATCACTGCAAAGAAGTCCCAGCCGGAAACAGAAGCAGGCATTGACGGAAACACCTATTTTGAACCGTACATTCTCTATGATGATGCAGCAGTGCACGACAAAAATCATGATTATGCCTACGATTACATCAAGGCAAAGGATTATGACGGCTATGACGGCGGTCTGAAAGCATTTGAAACCGCCTCTGTCAGCGGCGTGGTCTGGGAGGATACCAACTATAATGGTATTCAGGACGACGGCGAAGCAGCATATCATAACAGCAAGAATCCGGCAGTTGTGCACTTACAGCAGTATTTCTATCGCGGCGGCGAATGGGTGCTGGAAAATGCAGCATTCCGGACACACGAAACCAAAACAGACGGAACCTACACGTTCAGCAATCTTCCCACCTATGTGGAAAAGGACGGCGTAAGGTATCTGGCAGGCTATCAGGTTGTTCTGAAAACAATGCCGAAAGATTATGCGGCAACAAAGTACTGGAACGATGCAGATCCGTCAAAGGTTTACAGCAAACTGTATGTGACCGATGCCGATGGTGTCGAGGACAGCCAGCGGACAGGTGACCTGCCGGTTACTGTGCTGCAAGGCAATCACGAAATGCTGATTCCGGCACGGGAGGCAAAGGCAGGCACACAGTCCAACGATGCAGAACCGTATACGGATTACAACTGGGCATATGTCTGCGACATGAACATCAAAAATATTGACACGCCGAATACTGCACAGCAGAAGTACTATGATCTGGTAACAGCAAGAGATTATGAAAATCTGAATGCCGGTCTGAAAAAACGCAACATTGCGGCAGTAAAGGGCAGGATCTGGGAAGATACGGATTACAACGGCATTCTGAACAGCGGTGAAAAGGGCAAGAGCGGCGTTTCTGTCACTCTGGAACAGTATCGCTATGATGTTGCCGTAAAGCAGTTTGTTCACATGAACAATGACATGACTGTGAAAACTGATGCCGAAGGCGTATATCAGTTTGCCAAGGTGCCGACCCACTTTGTGGTTGACGGCACAGATCAGCTGGCATATTACCGCATTCGTGCGGACGTGCCGGCGGGATATGCGGTGACACGGTATCGTCAGGCAACAGATGACACGAAAACAGACAGCGACTGGATCGCAAAAACGAATTATCTGACTGCACCGGACAATGGAGATTACTTCCTGACAGCACAGCCGGCACAAGGCAACGCTCCCTATAATCTGACTGATGCTGTCACAAACAAGGAATACGATTCCATATTGAATGCAGACGTGACTGACATTTATAACGGCGGTCTGAAAGCGTTCGAAACCGGAAAGATTCAAGGCACGGTTTGGTTCGACAAGGACTACAGCGGCTTGCAGGAAACTGATGAATCGGCAATGCCGACACAGCAGACGGTCTATCTGGATCAGTATTATCTGGACGATGCCGGAAGCTGGAAGCTGCATCAGACACGCTCCGCAAAGACTGCGGCAAACACAGGAGTATATCAGTTCTCCAAGCAGCCGACGTTTGTAACGGTTGACGGAAAGATGTATCTGGCAGGCTATCGTCTGCGGCTGAATGCGGTGCCGGACGGTTATGCTGTGACAAAGTATCAGGTGCTGGATCCCACAGGAAGCTGCATCAACAGTGACCTGCTGGCAGCGTCTCAGGAAACGAATGCAGATCAGACGGTGGACTTCAACCAGCCGGACGAGTATATCTTGCTGGCAAAGAAGGCTGTTCATGGTGCACCCGGAAGCAAGGAGTCAGGATTCCACGAATACTACGTGCGGAAGTACGACAATGTCGATTATGATATTGTTACCGCAAGAGATTCTGACGGCGTATACAACGGCGGACTGAAATCCATACAGACTGGGGCAATGGACGGACGAATCTGGAACGACCTCAATTATGACGGCACAATGGGTTTGAACGAAAGCGGCTGCGGCGATCTCCATTTGACACTGTATCAGTATTATCTGGACGGAACGACCTGGAAAAAGACTGCGGCGACTATGACCGCAGTGACCAACAGCAACGGTCTGTATCATTTTGAAGGTATTCCCACTTATGCGGAAGTCGGCGGCAAGCGGTATCTGGCTGGGTATCAGCTGCACTTAGATGCACTGCCGGACGGCAATGCAGTTACTGTACTTGCCAACGACAACAAGCTGCACTGGAAGAACGGCGAACTCACTCTCATGGGCGAGCAGGAATATCTGATCGTTGCAGCAGAGGCACAGTCGTTTATCGGAGAACATACCGGAAACACACCGCAGTACAACACGTATTACGACCGCACTTACAGTGCAGTTCCGAATACGGATACGATCTACGACATCACAGAGAGCCGTGACAGCAGGAACGAGTACCATGGCGGCGTTCGGGCATTCCAGACAACATCTGTCAGCGGACGAATCTGGAATGATGCCGATTATGACGGCGGCATGGCGGCGGAAGAAGCTGGCATGGAAGGCTTGTCGATGACGCTGGAGCAGTATTACTGGAACGGCACCACATGGCTGCCGACAGCACAGCAAAATTACACTGCAACTGTAAACACCGACAGCAACGGGGACTATCATTTCGAAAATGTTCCCACATTTGTGGAGATCGGCGGCGAGCGGTATCTGGCTGGCTATCGGCTGAAGCTGGACGCACTGCCGAAGGACGCTGACGGTAAGATCACCTACGGCATTACCAAGGCAGGCGGCGACAGCAAATTCCAAAGACTTGAAAATCCGTATCAGAGCGAGAACCTCTATCTGACAGCACCGGATCAGTATCTGATTCTGGCTGCTGAGGCAAAGACAGAAACCGATTCGACATACCGAAAGCACTACAACGGCAGTGACTATGACATTGCAGATGCCGCAACCCAAACAGACTGGAACGGCGGTTTGAAGCAGGTCGAAAAGGCACAGATCGTTGGACGTGTCTGGGACGATGCGAATTACAACGGCTTGCAGGATACCGGCGAGGGAAATGTTTCTGATGTGAAGATCACACTGGAACAGTATTACCGTGATGCAGACGGCAGCTATCATTCTACCGGAAGCACATGGAAGGCATCTTCTGACACAAACGGCGAGTACCGGTTTGACAATGTGGATACGTTCTGTAATGCAAACGGCGAAACCTACCTCTGCTATTATCAGCTGAAAATGACAGGCGAAGTGCCGGACAATTACACTATTACCTGGTACCGGCAGGGCGATGATCCCGCAAGGGACAGCGATCTGGATGCGGAGAGCCGTTATCTGACAAAAGACACCTATTTTGTTTGTGCAGCTGCGGATACAGACAGCACGGATTATGCAGTGGACGGCAGAGATATTCTCCGAAAGGAAGATGTTTCCGGTTATGATGCCGGCTTTACACAGTTGGCAGTAGGGGACATCTCCGGACGGATCTGGATCGACCACAACTATGACGGCATGCAGGACGAAGCAGATGATGCGGCGAATACTGCAGAGGACAAGGCGGCAATTGAAAATGTTACCGTCAAGGCAATACAGTATTATTATGACGGCAGCCAGTGGCAGCCGAACGACACGGCGTATACAGCCAGCACAAGCACAGATGCAGACGGCAAATACACACTGGCGAATCTGCCCACCTGGGTGAGAATCAACAATATGGATTTTGCCGCAGGCTATCAGCTCTGTCTGGAAAATCTCCGCGGCAATTATCTGGCGACACAGTATCGTGTGGGAACTGACCGCACCAAGGACAGCGACCTCCGACTGGACAGCACATATCTGACGAGTGCGAACGAATACATTGTTCCGGCGGCAAATGCGTATGACGATGCCAACGGAAACCAGAATGGTGCTTCTGTACGGGAAGTTCCGGACAGCAACGGTACCATGTACGCCGTAGACCTTGCATGCGGCAAGAATACCGGACATTATGATGCCGGACTCAAGCAGCAGGACAAGGGCGTGATTCGCGGTACCATTTGGAACGATGCGAACTATGACGGTTTGTATAATTCCAACGAAGTGCCGGTGGCAACTTCGGTTCGCGTGATACTGACCCGTGAGATCTATGAAAACGGAAACTGGATACCGGATACTGCATTTGGTGAGGTTTCTGAAATTGTGGATCACGGCGAGTATCAGTTTACGGATCTGGACGTTCACGTGCCGGCAGACCTGTCAGATGACAGCACTTCTGGCAACAAGGATCGCATCTATGGCTATCAGATCCGGCTGGATCTGGCAACTGTGCCGGATACCTATGCGGTGACCAAGCAGTATGCGGAATCGGAGCAGGCTCTGGAAAACAGTTTCCTGAATCCCCGTGACGGCAGTCTGCTGGCAAAGGACGAGTCGCACATCATTTTGGCGGCGAAGGCAACTGATGCAGATCGGGAGCATACCATTACCATTGCAGGTACCACATATGCACCGGCAAATCTGGCGAAATCTGTCGCACCGCACAACGGCGGTCTGACTGCAATCGAAACCGCGTCCATTGAAAGCTACATTTGGAATGACAAGAATTACAACGGCATACAGGACGAAAACGAAGTGGGCGTTGCAACCGCATCAGTCAAGCTGACACGGAAATATTATGATGATTCTGATAAGACGTGGAAGCAGGACGACAGCTTTGCATTGGTTGCAGAGGGTGCACCGGTAGCAACGGGAACGCCTGTGGCAACAGGTACACCGGTAGCAACGGGAACGCCTGTGGCAACTGGAACACCGGTAGCGACGGCAACACCTGTGGCAACCGGCACACCGACAGCCTCCGCATCTGGCGGCTATTACCGATTTGACAACCTGCCTACATTTGTGGAACGGAACGGCGAGCGTTATCTTGCCGGCTATCAGTTACAGCTTTGCGAGATGCCGAAGGGCTACGCAGCGACCAAGTGCCGAATCGGAGAAGATACAGCCAAGGACAGCGATCTGTTTGCGGATACGTTACATCTGTATGAAGATGCAGACGAAGTGATCATACTGGCAGAAGCGTCCAGCGGCAACGACTTCTACGACAGGAACGTGGGGGACAATGCCTATGACATTGTCAAGGCAAAGGACAACACGGACTATGACGGCGGCTTGACTGCAATCGAAACTGCGTCCATTGAAAGCTACATCTGGAATGACGAGAATTACAACGGCATACAGGACGAAAACGAAGTGGGCGTTGCAACCGCAACGGTCAAGCTGACACGAAGCTATTACGACAGCCGCGATACCACTTGGAAACTGGACGACAGCTTTGTGCTGGTGGCAACTGGCACACCAGTCGCAACGGCAACACCAGTCGCAACGGCAACACCTGTGGCAACTGGCACGCCAACGGCAACCGCATCTGGCGGACACTACCGCTTTGACAATCTGCCGACCTACATAGAAAAGGACGGTCAGAGATATTTAGTGGGGTATCAGATGCAGCTTTGTGAAATGCCGGAAGGATATGCTGCAACGAAATATCATGCGGCTGCTGACAGCGACAAGGACAGCGATCTGATCGCCGGCACACTGGATCTGCAGGAGCCGGATACATTCCTGATCCTGGCGAAAGCATTCAGCGGAAATACACCGTATTGCTGTCAGGTTCGCGGCGTGGACTATGACATTGTAAAGGCGGCAGATGTCACCGGATATGACGGCGGCATTGTGCAGAAGGATTCTCATGTATCGATCTCCGGTATTGTCTGGGACGATACAGACCGAGATCATCAGATCAGCGACGGCGAATCCGGTATCGCCAATGTGAAGATCATACTCCGGCAGTATTATCGCCGCAACGGAAAGTGGGAACTGCTGCCTGAAGCAAAACAAGTTGCCTATACCAATGCAGACGGACAATATCGTTTCGACGACTTGCCGCTGTCTGTGACGGTGGACGGTGTCACATATCTGGCAGGATACCGCCTGTGGATCGATTCGATTCCGGCAGGATACAATGCGGAAGAATATGCTGACATATCGTCGGGCAGTGTGGAGATTCGTGCAGAGGAACGCACGTTGGACGGCTGTATGATTCTGGGAATTCCAGAAGAAAAGGGCGTCACGTCCGGAACTTGTCTGGAAGGATTCAACATCGCCAAGGGCGAGGATATGGCTTTTCTGAATGTCTTTCTGAATCGTGATCCGGAAGAATCTACGGAAACAACAACGGCTACAGATCTTGTTACGACAACAACCGAAACCGCAGTTTCTACGGAATCGACGACACAGACCAGTACTTCGGCATCTGCGGAAACTACCTCTGTGGAAAGCAGTACCACGGAAACCAGTACAGCAACAACACAAACTACAGCAAGCACTACAGAATCCAGTACAGCAACAACACGGACTACGGCAAGCACTACGAAAACCAGCACCACAACAACACGGACTACAGCAAGCACTACAAAAACCAGCACGACAACAGCACGGACTACAGCAAGCACTACGAAAACCAGCACCACAACAACACGGACTACAGCGAAAACGCAGTCGTCTGTTGTGACCACACATACTACTGCAACCACACGTACGCATACTACAGCTACGAAACAAACCGCCAGCAGCGTTACAACCTCGAAACAGACTACCCACAGCACATCACACACAACAACAGCGAAAGTCACCGCATCACCGGCAACACATACGATTGCAAAAACAACCACGCACACGACACATACCACCAGTCACAGAACGACTGCCGGCACAACCAGTATCACTACCCAGAGAACATCTGTGACGACTTCCCGAACCACGGGAACGACCCACACGACAGCTACTGTAACGACTACTGGCAGCACGTCAGTCACTACTTCCGCAATACACCACACGACATCTTCGACAACACAGCAGACTACAGCAACGGTGACACTCTCCAGTGCAGGTCCGACCAGCGTGACAACTACGACACATACCACCAGTCAAACTACTACCCAGACAACGCCGAAACAAACTACGGTATCTCAGACGAATACCACGTCTGTAGCACCGACCAGCCGCACCACTTCTGCGACAGTTTCCACGACTGGAACCACCAGCACGGGAACGACAGACAGCAGTGCATCGACTGGAACACAGACCACACACCACAGCACGCATACCACGACACAAACCACCACAGTTACTGAAACAACGGTGAACAGCACTTGCGAAACATCGGGTGCTTCCACCAGCATTCGACAGACCACATTGCGGAAAAATCACGTGAGCGGGGACACTGTCACGACTACCACAACAGCTGCAAACAGAGAGCATGCGGCAGGTCATCACACGCAGACGACAACAACAACGGCGGCAGATGTTTCTGCACAGACCTCTGGAACAAAGCGGATACCGCTTCCGCGGCAGCAAAACATTTCGGGAACGCCGAAAACCGGAGATACCACACTGCACATCACCATTTTGATCGCAGCCTGCGGATTCTCACTGCTTCTGGCAATCCTGACAAAGCGGCGTAAAAAGTAACTGCATGCTCAGATGGCTCTGGGCGGCATCAGAAAAAGAGTCACACTCGAAAGGGTGTGGCTCTTTTTGCGTATGAGCGTGTGCGGTTCTGTTTTTGAAGCAGAAAGGTGTCTTGCTTTTTGGAAAAAATTGTGGTATGATAAAAATGAGGAAGAATGTGTCGAAGGGAGCGTAGATGGCGTGATTCGAATCGCGGTGGTAGATGATGAGAAAGATCAGATTTTTCAGTTGAAAAAAATCATTCAAAGCTTTTTTCATGAAAAGGGGAAAAGCATGATGGTTTCTTGTTTTACACAGGGGGAAGAACTGCTTACGCAAAGCACTGATTTCGATATGATATTTTTGGACATTCAAATGGAAGGTATTGATGGGATTGAAACGGCAAGATTGATTCGACAAAAAAATAAAAAAGTTGCTCTGATATATGTTAGTAATTATTCAGAGCAAATGGCAGCATCTTTTGCAGTACATCCATTTTCTTTTTTAGAAAAGCCCATTCAAAACTCAAAAATTCGGGAAGTACTAGCAGAGTATTTACAGTACTATGGCACAGAGGAAAAAAATTATATTTCATTTCCCATGCATCACGGAAATGTTGTCATAGAACCTCAAAAAATTCTTTATTTTGAATATGAGGGAAATCGAAAAGTCAAGCTGGTATCTACAGAAACTGTATATCATATTATTGGCAGCATGAGTGAATTAGAAAACCAACTAAAACAATATCATTTTATCATGCCGCATAAAAGTTTTTTGGTCAATGTGGCATGTATCAATTCATTTTACAATGATATTATTCTTTCAAATGGCATGAAAATACCAATTGCAAAAAACAGAAGAAAACAAGTCCATGAAAAGATAAGTGACTATTTGCATCACCATTTGCAGAAATAGGAGGTGTTTCTAATGAAATTATTATTGAGTTGTATGGTAAGCCTTACTTGTACCTTTTCTGGAATATGGGCGTTATCTAATTTTTTCTCCATTCAAAAATCTGAGATTTGGCTGCGTTTTCTTAGTGTGACGATAATTTCTGTTTTACAAGGATTGATGTGTATATTTGGAATTCCGATTCTAAATACAATAAGTATGTTGGCAATGATTGTTTTATCCACGATTATTTGTTTTCGTATACCAAAAATCTCATTTTTAATTTATGACTTCCTGATTGCATTGATTTGTTTTATAGCTGATGCTATGTCAACGCTGAGCTTGTCCTTTGTGACACAAAAAACGATTTCGTCTGCGGTTGCGGAAGATAGTTTAACGATTTCAAGCTGCCTTCGAACTTGTTTGCTTACATTTATTTTATGTCACATTGTCTTTTCTATGATTCGAAAGAAAAAGAGTAGTTTTGTATGGTATGAATCGATCTCATATGCAATTTTAGCAACTGGAGAAATTATCACTGCCAATTACATCATAGAAAATATTGCAAATACGCATTCCGGAACATTCTTGGTTTTCTTTTTAACAGGCTGTATTGTGCTAGATGTCTACATTGTTTTTGTATTTTATCGTGTTTCTGCGATTCGGGAAATGGAAAAGAAAAACGCATTGTTGCAGCAGCAAACAGATATGCAAATGGCAGTTTATCGTGATCTTGAAAAGCGGTATCAAAATTCTATGACGATCATACATGATGTAAAGCGGCATGTGAATGCTTTAGAGGGATTGATACAGACTGAAAATCTGACAGAAGCAAAACAGTATGAAAAATCGTTATATCAACAGCTGGACAAACTGCACCCATCATTTCATTGCAGCAATCAACTGCTATCTGTTATTCTAAATCATGAGTTGCTGAAAGCAGAACAGAAAGGTATTCAATTAAACTTGAATATTTTATATGATAAGCTTGATTTTTTATCAGATATGGACTTAACAACAATCGTTTCGAATCTTTTAGATAATGCAATAGAAGCGGTTTCGGAATTGGATAAAGACAGAACTGTTTTGTTTGTAATCGAAGAACAAATGCAGTGCTGTATGATTCACACGGAAAATAAGTATGAAAAATTAAATCCAAATACGGAAAACAGTTTTTTGTCTACTAAAAATGGACATGCGGGAATCGGCTTAAAAAATATTGAAATGACCGTTAAAAAATATAATGGAATCTGGAAAGCGACAGTTGAAAATAACAGCTTTGTGGTGTCTATCACGATTCCGATAGATTCTCAGCCAAGTATATGAAATTCGAACCCGATAGTGATTTTGCACAAAAATGCTATCGGGTTTTTGTTACCCCATTCCCGAATAATGCAGATTATTCCCGTTTAGTGCAAAGCTATTGATTTTTTCCAGTTGGACTGCTATACTAAAAATGTAAGAGAAATCTTATTAAATCTAAAATGAAAGGAATGTTTTACATGGAAAAGAACTCGAAAGATGTAATAGCCCCGATTGATCTCGCAAAACTTTCCGCAGATATTAACCGCGACGGAAGACTGGACGATCAGGATGTTATAATGTATGGTAAAGTCGTTTCAGGACAAGTAGAACTGTAATTTTCTTTTCATGAAAGGAGATGTTTTCTATGAAAAAAATTTTGAAAAACGTACTTCTCTTTTCCGCATTGATTGGCAGTGTGAACTGTCTTGCTTTGCCGGCGGCAGCGGTTGATGTCGCAACGGCAAACACTTCTGTAATGACAGATGCAGCAGATGTCGTGTATTCCGGCACCTGCGGTGCAGAGGGGGACAACATCACATGGACGTACAACGAGAGCGAATCCACAATGACGTTTTCTGGTACTGGCAGCATGGAAAAATACTATGTTAGCCGTTGGGATACAGACGGATATAATAACCCGAGCATTGTTCCGGAGTGGCTGACAGATTCCAGAATTTCCGTTTACCAAGCAAGAACTGTTGTTTTTGAAGAAGGCATTACAGAAGTTGGCAAGATGACAGATGACTACTTTGGCTGTGAAAATTCGCAATGCTTTTTGGAAGTGCCGGAGAGTGTAACAAGCTTGGATTTTTCTAATGTCACAAATAGTCTGGCTCTTTACGGGCTGGACGGTTCGTGGTTCTATGGATTTGCCTGGAAATCATATACAAAGGGCAACTACAGCAAGAGAAGATACGTATCTGTTGGAACGGCGAAGAATCCGGTATATCCCACAAGCGGTTCTTGTGCATCTGGTGCAACATGGACATTTGATTACAGAACTCGTGAATTGCATATCAGCGGTTCTACCATGAAAAAATCAGAATTTCCGGATTATCCTTATAAAAAGGTGATTTTTGAAAAAGATTTCGTTCCGCCGGAAAACAATAATTCTCAAGCTGATGAAACAAATGATTTTGTATTCTCCTTTGTTTTACGTCCGCATAGAGATAGCAATGTTTACTGCTATCCCAACAGCCCGTTTGCCAATGAATATGAAAAAATCAAGACAATCACAGACGAGGAGGACGGCACATTATTATATGCTGACATTGTGAAGTGCAATTATCTGCCCGACGATACCGGCATTTGCGGGGACGTAAATCTGGACGGAAAGGTAAACCTTTTGGATTCTGTCCTGCTGGCAAAGGCGGTCAACGGCAGTGTGACTGTGAATGACATGCAGAAAAAGAACATGGACTGCGACGGCAGCGGCGAGATCGATATTGATGATGTCACTACTCTGATGCAGTTCTTGGTGCACGCTGTGGACAGCCTGCCGGTGAAATTTGAATAAGGGGGGACGTTTCCATGAGAAAGAAAAGTTGGATTTCGCTTACAGCATTTCTTGCAGCAATCCTGATGCTGAACTCTGCTGCCGCAGTGATGCCAGTCTATGCAGAAGAAGCAGTCGTAGCAACGGCTACAACGCAGGAAGAATACACTGGCACATGGAAAAACAGTGACGGAAGTCTTATTGCATGGACATACGATCCAACAACAGAAACTGTGACGTTTTCCGGAAATGGTTTTATAAAGCTTAACTATGATTATGAAGCATGGAATTATGGCTGGATCGATGCTGCTCCACGAGATGAAAATAAAAATTCGAAAATCAAAAATGTGGTGTTCGAAGAAGGCATTACGTATGTTGATTATATCAGCATAAATTTTTTTGGATATCAAATCAATTCTGTGGATTGGAATGACTATAGCATAACTTTTCCGGAAAGTATGACTGAGTTTCCGCCTAGCGATTCAAATGCTAAAATTATAAAAGGCTTATACGGTTCACAAGCTTATTACAAATTTGCAGGAATAAAGGACAAAACATTTATTGGAACTGGTGTTGCAAAGAACCCCTTATATCCAACAAGCGGAAAGTCTGGAAGTTTCCATGGAAAATGGTCGTATGATTATAAAAGTGGGCTCATGTCTATAAACGGTCCCGGATTTATATCCTGTTCGGAAGCTAGTCAGAATCCAATGCCTATCAAAGGCTATATTATCGATTCCGATATTGTATTTCCCGTTGATGAAAAACATACTACTTCACGTGGCTTCAATGAATATGTATATGGTTATCTATTTACTGGAAGAAGAATTTATTGCAGTAAAGACAGTCAGTTCGCTCAGGAGTATGAAAAGATTTGTAATATCATCAAAAGTATGCCGGAATCCGACGAAGATTACGATTACTATCAGGAAATAATGTCTGATTATTTCCATGTTACCTATTTGGACGATGATACTCCGCTGTGCGGTGATGTAAATCTGGACGGCAGAGTGGATATTACTGATGCAGTTTTGCTTAGCAAGGCTGTCAGCGGCAGCGTGGAAGTGAACGATGTACAGAAATCTGCAATGGACTGTGACGGTGACGGTGAGATTAGTTCCAATGATGCAACTACTTTGATGCAGTTCTTGGTGCACGCTGTGGACAGCCTGCCGGTGAAATAACGATCATCTGAAATATTGCCTAAATGAAAAAATGAGTTTTGTTCAGCCCTGCCGGATTGCTGTATCCGACAGGGCTGAAAACGAAGGTGTGAAAGTATTGTCAACGATGCTGTTTCCCAAAACGCTTTCGGAGAAACCGGAAACGAAATATCGAAAACAGAAAAAGCACATCGCGAATCGCAGCAGACCCCGCTGGTCTGGCGAACGTGATGTGCTTTTTGGTTGTAATGCAAAGGGAAAACTCTTTTTCAAAAGGCGTTTTCCGCATTGGTTTTTCAGACTTAGGGCAACACCGCACAAACATTATGCAGCGTTATCCAGATTATTCTGTGCTGGGCAGCGTTTGAATCAGGTGCACCAGAAACCGCAGCAGCACAACTGCATCATTGCTGCCGGTTTCTCCGTCACCGTCGCAGTCGGCATTTTTTTTGGCAGATTCACTCAGGCTGATGGTTCCGGCAACCGTCTTGTTCAACAGAACCGCGTCTGAAATATCTACCTTTCCGTCCAGATTGACATCGCCGAAGATCACGATTTCCGTTGTCGGGGACGTACCAGAGGATTCGGTTGCCGTTGTGGCAGAAGTTGCGGCGGTGGTTTCCGCAGAGGACAGAGTTGTGGTGCCCTGCTCTGTGAGGGAGGTTGTGGCTGCGGTGGTTTCGGAAACGGTAGCTTGCGTAGATGCAGCTGTTTCAGTTTCTGTAGCCGCAGATGTAGCCGCAGGCAGTGTGGTCGCTGTTGTCACAGTAGTTTGTTCCTGTGCGGAAGTTACGGTGGTTTTGGGCGTGTTGGCAATGGTCGTAGCAGGAACAGTTGCTGCCGTTGTTTTCGCGGCAGTGGCAGTAGTTGTTGTGGTAGTAGTAGTAGTTGTTGTTGTTGTAGTTGTTGTCGCAGCTGTCGTGGTAAAGGCGACTGCATTCCACTTCTGGCAGGCATTGCCGTTGACCGTCCACTGCTGCACATTGGCACCGCTGGATTTCTCCGCGTTTGCCACTTCTACAGCAGCCCGATCTTTTGAAGTGCGTGTCAGGATCGTATATGTTCCGTCGGGATTCTTGACAAACTTGAACAGGTGCGAGCTGGACTTGTTGTTGGTGTGGATCTCGATGTTGGAGCCGTCTGCTTCTCCCACAGAATTCAGATAGTAGGTCTTACCATCTGCCAGAGCAGAGAGAATGTAGTAGTATCCGCCGCCGAATTCTTTCAGTGTCCATGAGTTGTGGGCTGCGGGTTCATTTGCACCCCACTGCTGCACGTTGCTGCCGTCCTCAGCCTTTCCGTTTGCCACTTCCAGATACAGATTGCTGTTGGCATTGCGGAACTGGTATGTCTTTGTGGTATCCATGACACAGCCGGTGTCCTCTACCTGTGTCAGCTTCCACTGCTGGGAAGTGTCGGAGAGGTTGACTGCCCATTCCACCACGTTGGCTCCGGCACTTGTGGAAGCCGCCTGTACGGCAACGCAGCTCTGGTCGCCGCTGGTCTTGGTGAGCAGGTAATAGACACCGTCTGCGGCTTCGTAGAATTTGAACCGCTGTGCATCGGCATCGGTGGCAGACCAGATGCCGAGATTGGTGCCGTTTGCCGCAGCATTTCCGGCAACGTCCAGCAGATAGCTCACCTTGTCACCGATCTGGGGATACAGGGTATAATAGCCGTCACCGTCTGACAGCACCCGCCATGTATTGTGGGCTGCGGGTTCATTTGCACCCCACTGCTGGACGTTGGTGCCGTCCGCAGCCTTTCCGCCGTCCACTTCCAGATACAGTCCGCTGTTGACGTTCTGTATCATGTAGACTGCACCTTCCTGCAAAACTGCCGGTGTGTAGTCAGTCACCGGATTGCCGTAGGCAGAATCAAAGCTGTCCGTCAGGAATGGTGCTGTGTAAACAGTTGCCGCAAAGGTCTGCAGGCTGCTGTCTGTGATGTATTTCAGTTCGCCGGAAGATGATGCAGCACCGGCGTATTTGGTGCAGAAATCCTTGGTGTCTGTGCCCCTGGTGTTGTAGGCATCTAACAGTGTGTAGCCGTAGTTGTCCTTGGGGTTCCATGTACTGGTGACTTTTGCGGTATAATTCAGCTTGGTCGGGGTTTCTGAACTGTTTTTCGCCGTGTAGGAACCGTTGTCCCGATACGGAGAAGTATCCGGCTGTACAATGATTTCCCGTCCGGAAACCGCCTGGAATCGGCAGTTTTCGCTGACCATATTGGAGCCCTCGCCGCTGATGATCTGGTTACAGCTGTTCGGCAAAAAGCTGTCATCGCCGGAATAGTAGTTGTTGTAGATGTGACCGCTGCCGTTTCCGATCTGCGGGCAGCGGCGGACACATTCGTCCCACCAGTTGTACATCAGCGTGGTGCGGCAGCGGGAAGTTTCACTGTTCTGTGTGCCGTATGCCACCGTCCAGAAACGGTTCTTGAATGTGTTATAGGAAATCGTGATATAGTCCGGACTTCTGCCGTTGTCTTTTGCGTCCAGATAGCTTTCATAGGGGGTGTTCAGCCAAATGAATTTTCCCACTTCATCCTGCCCGTTTCCCGTATGATCTGAGGGCAAGTAGGAGATAAACGTGCAGTGATCCACCCAGATCTGACGCGAGGACCAGATATTGATCAAGATCCGGTTCTTCACATTCTTTGCGATCATGTTCAGATTCCGGAAAATGATGTTGTCGCTGGGATTGTCGTCCACTGCACCGTAGGTGTCATTGGTGCGGAACTGAGAGTCGTAAATAGTCTTGTTCCCGTAAGAACCCACAATGGTCTTGTTGTCCCGAATGCGGGTGTGGGACTTGTTCTGCATATCAATATCCGCCGTGATGACAATGGTTTTCGGCTCTGTGGTATTCAGCTGTTTTTCCAAGTCGTCCGCGGTGGAAACGAAAACGGTTTCGCCCAGAAGACCGCCAATGGTTCCCGCTTTTTCCTTGCCATTTGCCAGTGCATTTGCGGCGTACCCCTCCAGTCCGCTGCAATTCAGCTTCCACTTCTGGGCACCGTCACCGGTGTATGCGGTCAGCCCGATGGTGTTATTTCCCTGATAATAGGTCAGTGCCGCACCGGTGGAAACGCTGGTGATCTTGTAGTACAGATCGTATCCCTCGAAGTCTTTTTGTACGCTTTCGATGTTCCAGTTCTGGCTGCTGTCAGCAGCCTTTGCCGTCAGTGTGCATGCTGTGCCGTTGGCAGTCAGATACTTGCCGTCAGTCAGACTGACAATTTGGTACACGCCGGCAGAAACATAGTCAATACGCCAGTCCTCTGAATTGGCTCCGGCGGCTTTCTGTGTGTTGGCAGCACTGCCGGCATTGTTCAGATTCCGGTTCGTGGTGTACGCCCCGAAATGTACCGCCTGTGCCGGATAAGCTGTCATGTCCGCAGCCGATACAGAACCTGCCGGCAGAATTCCAAGCAGACTGCTCAGAATTGCCAGTACGGTCAGTATGGCGGGCAGCAGGTGTTTGTTCTTTCTTTGTTGTTTCATTCCCAATTCCTCCTGTTTTGGTATTGTGGATTGTAGCTATATTTTATCACAGTTCATGAGATAATTCAATCAGATATGATGCTATTTTATAAGAAATTGTGCTATTATTTCATTGCGGTGAGAATAATATCTTATAATTCTTATTGACATCAGCCGCTTTTTCCGCTATAATAAAGGCAATACCGCACAAAGATTGTGCGACAGATGCGTCGTCAAATTTATCGTCAGA
>ERZ506978.199-NODE-199-length-34492-cov-4.414641_pt1 | contig 34492 bp, 37 predicted proteins | sample MGYA00512888_ERZ506978 | MGnify/ENA metagenome assembly ERZ506978
CATTCGATGTCTCAATCCATCTGCTGCTTGAGCTGTTCTACGGCGCTGCCATGCCGCTGCGGGCAGACCCCGTCCATGCCGCCGCGCGGTGCGGTGCGCTGTCCATCTTCAACCGGCTGGAATGGCTGCAGTTCATCCTGTGGGTCATGGCCGTCACCGTCAAGCTGGCGCTGTATCTCTATGCGCTGGTGCGGCTGCTGGGCGGCCGAAGCAAGGCGGAGAACAGTGCCGCCGGGCTGGACCGATTTCCTGTGTATCTGGGCGGCATCTGGCTGCTTTGCGCCGTGCTGCGCAAGATTGATTTGGACACAGCGCTGCCGCTGCGCAGTGCGTTGACCTGGGGCTTTGTGCTGCTGACCTGGATTGGAGGTGTGGCCGCATGTCTGTACCGAAGTATAAGGCGCTGCTGATCGCCTGCATCACGCTTTTTCTCTGCGGCTGCGGGCAGGCGCTGTCGGAGCGGGAGATTGTCCGCGCCGTATTCTTCGCACGGCAGCAGGGACAGTATTCCGTCTGCCTGCTGCTGGCTGACCAGAACAACAATGAGGACGGCCTTCACTACAAGACCTCCTCCGCACGCGGTTTCACCGCTGCTCAGGCCCTCCACCGGGCCGAAACTACGCTGCCGGGCCGCCTTTATTACGGCTTGATTGATCTAGCCGTTCTGCCGGCCGATGCCGACTGGCAAACCGCCCGCGAGCTGGGCAGTCTGCTCTACGACAAAGCCCAACCCGCGCCGGAGCTTTCGGTCTTTGCGCTGGATACAGCCCCCCACAGCTGGGCTGAGGATGCCGCCGCCCTGTATGAGGACATGAAGTCGGTTCGCTCCGAATACCGCCTGCACTGCGGTCTGCAGCAGCTTTTTACACAGGCGGACTGCTGCACCGTGCCCGGCTACCGCGCCGACAGCGGGTATGACCTTCTGCTGCTTGCAAAGCAGCAGCCCGCCCCTTACCGCGCTGCAGGTCTGGCCGCCCAACTGGCCGCCGTGCTCTGCGGGCAGACGGACCGCCTTTATACGACCTATGCGGACGGGACTGCCCTGTGCCGCGCCCGCATCGATGTAACGGTGCAGGATACCACCGTACAGCTGCACCTGCGCGATACAGCGTTTGAAGTCCTCACACAGACGGGGCAGGATTTGCAGGCATTGTTCTGCACCGAGCTGCTGCAGGCTTTTGCCGCACTCACCGCTGAACGATCAGCCGACTTTTTTCACCTGCAGTTCTGGCACGCCAATCTGTACGGCCCCCACAGCCCGGCACCGGCCCCGCAGCTTACGATTCTATGGGAATAAAAAAATGCGCCCGATTCCGCAAAATGCGGGGTCGGGCGCAGCTGATTACTGCAGGGTGGTGGGCCGGGTAATATAAATCAGGTTTGTGTCGGCTATAAAGGTCTGGAAGTTATACAGCACGAGTTCCTCATCGTAGCCCTCTTTTTCAATCGTAGAATCAAGGCCGTACTTGAAGTTGCGGAAATCCACCACACCGATCTTGGCGTAGTTGGCGGTCAGATAGGGGATAAAGCTGTTGGCGTAGCTGTCCTTCACGACCAGAATACTGCCTGTCCCGTTGCCCTCGATGGTCGAGTAGCCGTTGTTGCCGTCCAGAAACGCCGCGTATTTGTCGCGGGTCGCAAACTTGTCGGCGTTGATCAGGTTTTCGGTTCGTTCCGGCTCATAGGCGGCCTCGCCGGTGATCCGGTAGACCGTCATCAGATTGTCAAGCGGGTAGTAGGTGATCGTGTCATCCTCCACATTCCAAAGGCGGGTAGCGGAGTAATGGGTTCCCTCAAAGCCTGTCACAGTCGCACTCTCACGGGCATCACGGTCAAAGGGCGTCAGCCCCTTCTGTGCACAGAATGCCTCATACGCGCGGTAGGCACCGTTGGGCGTCCAGTGGTGGTCTGTCTTGAAATACAGATACTCGTCCTTGCGCGCTGCAAACAGTTCGCGCAGGTCGATGATTCCTGCGCTCTGGCCGACCTTGGCAAAGATCTCATCCAGCATGGCATTTTCGTCCACCATCGGCGCACCGGCCGGCAGTTTTTCGGGGTAGATGACGCTGGCCGATGGAGCCAGCAGGAAGGTCACCTTGCCGGGGTGATTGGCAGCAAACTCACTGACAGCCGCGATGTTTTTGTTCAGCTGCTTTTCCGTTGCATCGTCCACTGTGAACAGCTTTGTAAACATCCAGCGGTCCTTGCCCAGCAGGATACCGCCCTCCTCAGCCTTGCGGAAGAGAATCTCGTCTGCGGCACGCTGGGTGTTGACCGCCGCATCACGGAAGGAGAACTGATCCTGCATCCAGCGGGAAAAGCCGCTCTGCCAGCTTCCGTCCAGCAATGCACTGACGCTGAATGCGGGAAGCTGTGCAGCCTTGCGGTTTTCCAGCACAAGCTGCTCCCGCTTGGGCCACAGCATATTCACAGCCGAAAAGCCAAACAGCAGCACAGCGCAGAGGACGAGCAGCGGAAAGCCCACGCGGCGCCTGCCGCCGCCCTTGCGGTATATGACCTTTGACATACAGCAGTTCCTCCTCTCAGAAATTGGCATACAGCGCTGTTGCGTTGGTGGCAGCCACCACATAGCAGACGCACAGCACCAGCAGCAGGGTAAACACAAGAAGCTTGGCTACCGTGTTTCGGCTGATCTTATCCCAGAGCCGCCGCGGCAGCGCAGACGAGCAGACGCAGCCCAGCGCCAGCAGCACGCCGTAGTTGCGCAGACTATACACAGCGGAGATACCGCCCTGCGGCACAAACAGCTTTTGCAGCAGCAGTCCCAGCGGTGCACCGGGCTGGTTGGCTGTAAAAAGACCCCAGCCCAGCACGACAAAGAACAAGGTGTAAAGATGCGGCCAGACCTTGCCCTTTTTCAGGTATTTGAGCAGGAAGGTCTTTTCGATCGTCAGCAGCACAAAGTAGTAGAGCCCCCAAGCAATGAAGTTCCAGCTTGCACCGTGCCAGATGCCGGTAGCAGCCCAGACAAGGAACATGTTGAACAGCTGCCGCGCCTGCCCCTTTCGGTTACCACCCAGCGGGATATAGATGTAATCCCGGAACCACCCCGACAGGGTGATATGCCAGCGCCGCCAGAACTCGGTAATGCTGCCCGAAATATAGGGCAGGTCAAAGTTAGCAGGGCAGTCAAAGCCGAGCAGCGCCGCCAGACCGTTACTCATCTCACTGTAGCCGGCAAAGTCAAAGTATAGCTGCAGGCTGTAGGCCAAAATTCCCAGCCAGGCCAGCGGGGTGGAGACATTGGCCAGCCCCACACCGCCTGCGCCGATGATGTCGGTCCACAGCGCACCGATGGAATCCGCCAGAATGACCTTTTTTGCCAGACCAAAGACAAACAGCTCGGCACCGCGCTGCGCCTTTTCCATCGTGCAGCGGTTTTTGCCGTCATGGAGCTGATCCGCCATCTCACGGTATTTGACGATAGGCCCGACGATCAGCTGCGGGAAGAACAGCACATACACGGCAAAGGTCAGCGGATTTCTTTCCGGTTCGATCTTGCCGGTGTAGACATCTGCCTCATAGCTGATGATCTTGAAGATATAGTAGCTGATGCCCAGCGGCAGCACCGTACCGATGTTGAGTGCTGCGATCCCCAGATGGCCGATCTGATTCAGCGTGTCGATCAGGAAGTTGGCATACTTAAAATACACCAGCACCCCAAGGTTGACCAGCACCGCCGCCAGCGGCAGCAGCCCGCGCAGCGTTGTTCTGGCCCGGGCCGTCAGCAGGCCCCACAGATAGTTGAATACAATCAGGACCGCAATCAACGGAAGAAATGCAACGCCGGTCCAGCAGTAGAACAGCAGGCTTTCTGCCAGCAGCACTGCATTTTTGGCACGGCCGGGTACCAGATAATACAGCAGCAGGGAAAGCGGCAGAAAGCAGAACAGGAACACCACACTGTTAAAAACCATGGCGGAACTCCCTTTCTTTTGATGGCATCACCGTGCGAACCAAAACGCCGATACGGCGCAGGTCAGGCGGCAATGCATTGGTGGTCGTTATGAAAAAAGGCCGTTGCCGAGCGGCAGCGGCCTTCTTTCAGGGTCTCATCAGAAATTCAGCGCCGTCTCCAGTGCGGTGTCGATGGCAGCGTAATCAGGGTTTGCAATACCAGCAATGACAATGGCCACATAGTTGCCGTTGGTCACGATGCGGGCATCCTTGGCCAGCGCGATCTTATCGGCAAACTCAGCATACAGATCATTGGCAGACAGGCTTGCCTTGTAGGCCTCCAGCTCGCTCTTGACGGCATCGACCTGACCATCCTTGGCCTGTGCCACAAAGACAAGGCCGCAGTCCGCCTGATCGTTGGTCACATCGCCCTTGTAGGCAACAAGGTTGTCCATCGTCAGCATCAGTTCATTCTCAACAGAGAAATCGTCCAGTGCGCGCGGGTTGGCGATGGGGTTGACCGCCTCAATAGCGGCAACGGCAGCATCCAGATTGGCGGTGTTGGCCTCCTCGCCGGTGGAGGCATCGGTGCTTTCGCTGACGACGATATCCGTCGGGCCATCGGCACCGCCGATGGTGCTTTCCGCAGCAGAGCTGCTCTCAGAGGAGACAGCAGTGGAGGTGCTGTCTGCAGAGGCGCCGCAGGCGGCCAGCAGCATAGCGCAGCAAAGAATTACAGGAATCAGCTTTTTCATGGGTTTAGTTCTCCTTTATATAGTGTATGATATTGTTTTCCTCTACGCACAGGCATAGCTTGCCCGATACATTATAAGAATACACTATCTTGCCGTCTTTTTCAAGCTGTTCGCGGCAAAACGCAGGGTGTTTCCGCCGGGAAATATGTAAATTTTTTATGCCTTGACAAACGCGCCCCCGGCGGGTACACTCAAAACAAAGTGATACGGCGTGACTACCCGCTGCCAGAGACGCCGATAACTGCAGCTTACAGAAAAAGGGGGTGCCCACCATGCGCAATACAAAGGCGCGGGAGACTGCCTGGACCGGCATGCTGTTTGCCTTGGCCATCGCACTGTCCTACCTTGAATCACTGGTATCACCGCTGCTGGGATTGATGCCTGCCATAAAGCTCGGGCTTTCCAATGTGGTTGTCATGTATGCGCTGTTGTTCCTGCGCACCCGCACCGCGCTGCTGCTGGTGGTGCTGAAGGCACTGTTCGCCTTTTTGACGCGGGGCGCTACCGCCGGTTTTCTTTCCCTTTGCGGCGGCGGTTTATCGCTGGTTGTCATGCTGGTGCTGCTGCACCTGCCGATCAGCGGGTATATCTTTTGTGCCGGTGCTGCACTGGCGCATAACCTCGGCCAACTGGCGGGGGCAGCAGTGCTGCTTTCCAGCGCGATGGCTCTGGGGTACGCCCCCGTGCTGTTGGCGGCAGGCCTTGCGGTGGGCGGCATCAGCTGTTTGCTTTCCCGCGCCTTATTCGCTGCCCTGCCTGCCTCTGCGGGGGAGCAGCGGCAGGGGAGTCCATTCAAAAAATAAGAACCTTTCTTAAAAAATGCGGTTTTACCCCTTGACACCTGCAAAGCTATGTCGTATAATAGAGGCACAGACACAGGAATGTGTCCTATGAGCAATTACAAAATAACAGGAGGCAATTCTTATGGCTAAGTATGTTTGCACCGTTTGTGGTTATATCGCTGAGGGTTCCATCCCCGAGTTCTGCCCGGTCTGCAAGGCCCCGGCATCCAAGTTCATTGAGAAGAAGGATAACACCTATGTGACCGAGCATGTTGTCGGCATCGCCAAGGATGTTCCCGAGGAGATCAAGCAGGGTCTGCGCGAGAACTTCAACGGCGAGTGCAGCGAGGTCGGTATGTATCTGGCTATGAGCCGCGTTGCTGACCGCGAGGGTTACCCCGAGATCGCCGAGGCATGGAAGCGCTATGCCTTTGAGGAGGCCGAGCACGCCTCCAAGTTTGCAGAGCTGCTGGGCGAGGTCCTGACCGACAGCACCAAGAAGAACCTGCAGATGCGTGTTGACGCTGAGTGCGGCGCCTGCGCCGGCAAGATGGATCTGGCTAAGAAGGCCAAGGAGCTGAACCTTGACGCCATCCACGACACCGTACATGAGATGGCAAAGGATGAGGCCCGCCACGGCCGCGGCATGCAGGGTCTGCTGGATCGCTATTTCAAATAATTTTTTCAAAATCCACCTCGCGCCCCGGAGCCTGAACGCCCCGGGGCGTTTTTGCATAGCATAAAGAGGGGTGGTGGTATGCGGCGTCGTACAGCAGCAGGGCGGTGCAGGGCAAAGCGGCGCAGCCTTGTGTGGCTGGCTGCAGCATTGCTGCTGGCGGGATTTCTGCATATAAACCGCTATGTCAACACCGTCATCAAGCCCACCCTGCACGAGCTGGCCGAGTACGAAGCCCGCGCCGCCACCGTACAGGCTGTCAACCGTGCCGTTGCGGCAGAGCTTTCACGGCAGCCTGCACTCTGCAGCACACTTTTTGCCGACAACGGCGGCGTCCTCTGTCTGGATGCAGCACGCGCCGGTGCTGCGCAGGCAGCGCTCATCGGTGCCGTACAGGCTGAGATGGATGCCTTGCCGGAGATTTCCTACCGTGTACCCTTCGGCAGTCTGACCAACAATTCCCTGCTGAGCGGGCTTGGCCCCGGCTGGCCGGTACAACTGCAGCCGCAGGGCTATGTGCAGGGGGAAATCCGGCAGACTGCGGAGTCTCTCTCGATCAACACCACACGCTACTGTGCGGTTTTACATCTATCCGTCACCGTAAATATGATTCTGGACGGCAGCACCGCCACCCTGACCGTGGAGCAGACCTGCCCGCTCGTCAGCCTGCTTGCCGGTGGCGAGATTCCCGATGTGTATGCGACCGGGCAGGATTGAATTTGCACTCGAAAATGTGGTATACTAAGACATCGCTGATACCAACAAACGGAGTGGAGCAAAATGGAATTAGAACAGGCACGCAAACGCGCGGAGGAGCTGCGCGTCATCATAGAAAAAAACAACCGCTTATACTACGATCAGGACGCCCCCGAGCTGGAGGATTTCGAGTACGATGCCCTGAACCGCGAGCTGAAACAGCTTGAGGCTGAATATCCCGAGCTTGTCACGGCGGCCTCCCCGACCCAGCATGTGGGCGGCACGGCCAGCAGCAAATTTACCAAGGTGACCCACGCCGTCAAGATGGAAAGCCTGCAGGACGCCTTCTCCTTTGATGAGCTGCGCGAGTTTGATGCCCGCGTGCGCGACGCCGGTGTAAAGCCTGAGTATGTAGTTGAGGCGAAAATTGACGGCCTCTCGGTCAGCCTTGAGTACCGCATGGGCCAGCTGGTGCGCGGCTCCACCCGCGGTGACGGCGTAGTGGGTGAGGATGTGACCGAGAATATTCTGACCATACGGGATATTCCCCACGAGCTGCCCGATGCGCCGGATTTTCTCGAGGTGCGCGGTGAGGTCTATATGCCGCACTCCGCCTTCTTCAAGTTGAAGGAGCAGCAGGAGCTTGAGGACAAAACGCCTTTTAAAAACCCCCGCAACGCGGCGGCCGGCTCACTGCGCCAGAAGGACGCCAAAATCACCGCCGGGCGCGGGCTGTCTATCTTTGTATTCAACCTGCAGCAGTGCGAGGGCCGCAGTTTCAAGACGCACCACGAAACACTGGATTACATCAAGTCGCTGGGCTTCCCGGTCTCGCCGCGCTACAGCGTGTTTGAGAATATCGAAGATGCGATCCGGGAGATCGAGGCCATCGGCGAAGCGCGCGGCACGCTGGAATACGATATTGACGGCGCTGTCATCAAGGTCAATGATCTGGCCGCCCGCCGCACGCTGGGCAGCACAAACAAGTTTCCACGGTGGGCCATTGCGTTCAAATATCCGCCGGAGGTCAAGGAGAGCGTTGTGCGCGACATCGAAGTCACGGTCGGCCGCACTGGCGTGCTGACCCCGACTGCCGTATTTGACCCCATCTTTTTGGCGGGCACCAGTGTGTCCCGCGCCAGCCTGCACAACGGCGATATTATCGCCAGTCTGGGTGTCGGCATCGGTGACACCATCAAGGTCCGCAAGGCCGGTGATATCATCCCGGAGGTCATCGGCGTGTCGGCCCGTCTGCCGGGCAGCCGCCCCTTTGCCATGCCCACAACCTGCCCCAGTTGTGGCGCACCTGTCGTGCATCTGCAGGATGAGACCGCCCTGCGCTGTGTCAACCCCGAGTGCCCGGCCCAAAGTCTGCGCAATCTGATCCACTTTGCCTCCCGCAATGCCATGGCCATCGATGGTCTGGGCGAGGCCGTGGCTGTGCAGCTTATCGAAAAGGGGCTTGTCACCACCGTGGCAGATCTGTACACATTGAGCGAGGAGCAACTGCTCACGCTTGACAAATTCAAAAAGAAGAGTGCCCAGAACCTGCTGAATGCGATCGCGCACTCCAAGCGCAACAATCTGGATAAGCTGATCTTCGGCCTCGGCATCCGCAACATCGGTGACAAGGCTGCCGCCCTGCTGGGCGAGCATTTCGGCAGCATGGACGCGCTGCGCCGCGCCACCGCCGAGCAGATGTGCGAGATCGATGGCTTCGGCGAGGTCATGGCGCAGAGTGTGCTGGAATTTTTCGCCAAGGACGGCACCACCGACCTTTTGCAACGTCTGGAGCGCGATGGCGTGAACATGCAGTGGACCGGCGAGAAGAAGGGCACCGCACTGGCAGGCATGACGCTGGTCGTCACCGGTACGCTGCCCACCCTGTCCCGGCAGGAGGCAGAGGCGCTGATCGTCCAAAACGGCGGCAAAGCCGCCGGCTCCGTCAGCAAAAAAACCAGCTATGTCGTAGCCGGTGAGGCGGCCGGTTCCAAGCTGACCAAGGCGCAGACGCTTGGCGTTCCGGTGCTGGACGAGGCCGGCCTCTACGCACTGATCCGTGAAAAATCCGAATAACAGTTTTCATTCTATACGCCGTTTCCTTGCAGGGCATCCCAATGTGGGATGTCCTGTTTTTTTATGCGGCGCCGTCCCGGTTCTATCCGCCCGCAGGCGGGCATACAGTGGCAGTGTGAGGTGAAGAAACGATGGACGAGTATTACCGCATCCTTGATAGCCTTCCGCCTGCGCTGCGCACACCGCTTGGCAGGCTGGATGCCCGCTGCGCACCGCATATACAGGAGATCCGCCTGCGGCTGGGACAGCCGATACAGTTTACGATCCGTGGGCGGCTGTGCCCCGCTGCAAAATTCCTGCCGGGTGCGGGGCTTCCCGCTGCAATGGAGGCGGACATGCTGCGGGACTGCTTTCTGCAGCTTTGCCGCCGTTCGGTCTACGCATACGAGGACGAGCTGCAGCAGGGCTATTTCACCGTGCAGGGCGGCTGCCGCATCGGTGTGGCAGGCTGCCGGGGGCCGGGCGGTTTTTCTGCCGTGACCTCGCTGAATCTGCGCATCGCGCGCTGGATCACCTGCCCACTACCGCCCGCGCTGGAGGAGGCCGTAGCCGCCCGGACCGGGGGACTGCTGCTGGCCGGCCCGCCGGGCAGCGGCAAAACAACACTGCTGCGATCGATCGTACAGCGGCTTTGTGAGAGTGACTCCCTCGTCAGCGTCATTGACGAGCGCGGCGAGCTGATGGCCTGTGAGACCGGCAGCCTGCCCCGTGCCGCACAGATCCGCTGCGATGTCTATGCCCGCTGCACCAAGCCGGAGGGTATTGCCATGGCGCTGCGCTGCATGAACCCGCAGATCCTTGTCTGTGATGAGCTGGGCACAGCGGAGGACGCACAGGCTGTTGCGCAGGGAGTTGCCTCCGGTGTTGTGTTTTTTGCAACTGTACACTGCGATACCCCAGCGGGTCTACATAAAAAGCCACCGCTGGCCGCACTGCTGGCCACAGGCGCCTTTGCAAAAGCCGCCTTTTTGTCCGGGCGTGCCCACCCCGGCCCCGTGGCACAGTGGGTCACACTGTGACAGCGTTGCTGCACGTTGCGGGCGGTATGCTTCTGCTCTGTGCAGGCATGGGCTGTGGCTTTACGGCGGCAGCCCATATCCGGGACTGCCAGCGGCAGCTGCACAGCCTGTCCCGGCTGTTCGGCTATCTGGCAGAGCTGCTCAACGCACAGGCACTTGCAGGCCCGGAGCTTTTGCACCGCGCAGCGCGCTGCCCGGAATTTGCAGACTTCTGCCCGGCAGGTGCTGCAGCTCTGGCAGACCTGCAGCTTCCGTCCTGCCTGCCCGAGGCCCTGCGGTGCGAGGCCCTGCAGACGCTTCGCAGCGCTGAGGAATCACCGCGCCTGACCGCCTGTGCGGCGCTGCACAGGCTGGCCGCACTCTGCGAGAAGGAGTCCTGCAGCCGGGCAGAACAGTACCGTGCCGCCCGGCTGCTTTGGCCCCGGCTGGGGGCCTGTCTGGGCGTACTGACCGCCATTTTGCTGTGGTAAGGAGTGGCCTCATGGACATTGACCTTGTTTTTAAGATTGCGGCCACCGGCATCATTGTGGCCGTATTGAACCAGCTGCTCATCCGCTCCGGCCGGGAGGATCAGGCCATGATGACGACCCTGGCCGGGCTGATCGTAGTGCTGACAATGCTGGTGCGGCAGATCAGCGACCTGTTTGTTTTGATCAAAGCATTGTTTGAACTATGAACTATGATCTTATTATGCAAGCTGGCCGCTGCTGTGCTTGTGGCGGCCGTGTTGACGCTTCTTTTAAAAAAGGACCAGCCTGCCTTTGCGCTTTTGGTCTCGGTATGCACCGCCGCCGGGCTGCTTGCTGTGGCGATGCGCCAGATCGAGCCGCTGCTCGCTTGGCTTCGCACACTGGAGGTCTACTTTCAGGGGCAGAGCCCGGCGGTGCTGCTGCGCGCCCTCGGCATTGCGCTGGTCGCACAGTTTGCCGCCGACACCTGCCGCGAGGCAGGTCTTTGCGCGGCCTCCACCGCCATCGAGCTCTGCGGCCGGGTGCTGGTGCTTTTGCAGGCTCTGCCGCTGCTGCGGTCGCTGCTCGGCTCCTTTGCGGACTATTTGCAGTAATTTTCCTGTTGGCGGTGCCGCCCCCTGCCTTTGCGGACGAGCTGCCGCAGGAGGTGCAGGACATTCTGCAGGACAGCCCCGCGGACATCACCGATGCCGCCGGATGGACCCTTGCCGACATTGCAGCGCTGCTGGGGGACTGGATCATCAGCGGCTTTCAGCCCACACTGCACTTTGCGGCGCAGTCTGCCGGGTATCTTTTGCTGGCAGGGCTGCTGGGGCTGCTGGTCGGCAAACCTGCCGGCGCTTATGTTGAGATCCTTGCCGTGCTGGGCTTCGGCTCGCTGAGTCTTTCCACCGCGATGCAGCTGACAGCGCTTGTCGGCTCGACCGCGCAGGATTGCAGCACCTATCTGACCGCCTTTGTGCCGGTATTCGGCGGTGTGGCTGCCGCAGGCGGGCAGACCTCCGGGGCGCTGGTTTACAGCGGGATGTTCTTTGCCATGTCAGGCTTTCTGTGTGCGGTCATCCGGAAGCTGCTGCTGCCCGTCATGCAGATATACTTTTGTTTTTCTGTCTGTGCCTGTCTTTGGGGCAACCGGGGCATCACCGATGCCGCTGCGCTGTTTGCCCGCTGCATGCACTGGCTGCTCAAGGTCTGCGGGGCACTGTTCAGCCTTGTGCTGGGGCTGCAGAATACGCTGGCCGCAACGGTGGACAATGCTGCCCTGCGGACCGGCAAGGGCCTTTTACAGGGCGCGATCCCGGTTGTGGGGGATGCCGCTGCCGCCGCACTGACCGGAGCGGCAGCGGCGCTGCAGCTGCTCAAGGGTTCCCTTGCGCTGGCCGGGCTGCTGGCGCTGGCGGCGCTCTTTGCACCGGTCTTTCTGCAAAGCATCGCCTATACGCTCGTCTTTGCGGCAGCCGGTGTCATTGCCGGGGCTACCGGGCAAAAGCCCTGCGCCCAGCTTTGCCGACTGTACTTTGAGGGGGCACGCCTCTGCGGATCGGTGCTGGTGCTTTATTTTTTTATGATTTTTCTGTCCACGGCGCTGTTGCTGCTGGCAGGGAACGGGGGATAGCATGGAATCATTCCGCCATCTGGCACTGGGCTGCTGCGTGCTGTCGGCACTGGCGGGCATGCTGCGGCTTTTCTGGCCGGACAACAGCTTCAAATCCGTCATAAATGCCGTGCTGGTGCTGTATATTTTAACAGCGGGCATCCAGATGCTCGGCGGTATTGACTGGGACAGCATTGTACTGACGCTCCGCAGCCTGCCTGCCGGGCAGAACCGCCCCTCCGCTGATTTCTCGGCCTACAGCCGCGAGCTTGGCCTGACTGCCTCTGTGGAGGCTGTACGGGAAGTCCTGCAGGGTGCGGGCATCCGCGCCGCCGTCAGCTGGCAGGACGGCAGATGCGTCATCACACCGGTGGACATCCGCGACCGCGCTGCGATAGAGACCCTGCTGGCCGTCAACGCCGGTGACCTGCCCTGGTGCATAGCGGAGGGCACACCATGACCGCCCGGGAGTATATCGCCCCGCTGGCCGCAAGGCTGCGCACCGCGCTGGCTGATGAAAAGCAGCGTGTCAATCTGCTGGTTTTGATGGGGCTGGCAGGTCTTGTGCTGCTGGCGTTTTCCGCCTGGCTGCCAGCAGACGATGCGGCGCAGCCCGCCCCCGCTGCCGTGCAGGAGACGGCCGCCGACTACGCCGCCCAGCTGGAACGCCGCCTGACTGCACTGATCCGCTGTGTGGACGGCGCAGGCGATACCGCCGTCATGGTTACGCTGGAATCAGGCAGTGAGAGCGTCTATGCAACGGACACGGACCGCGATGGCGGCTCCACCCATGTGCTTTTGGGCAGCGGCGGCGCAGACGGACTTGTGGAGACCGTACAGACACCCCGTGTGCTGGGCGTAGCCGTTGTCTGTGAGGGCGGCGGCACGGCGGCTGTACAGAACCGCGTGACCGCGCTGGTGGAGGCACTGACCGGCGTAGGCGCCAACCATATCACCGTAGCAAAGATGGCATCGACCAACGAAGAGGAGGGCAAACCATGAAGCAACTTACAGCCAAGCTGAAAAGCCGCGGCGCTACAGCCGCCGTCCTGACACTGGCGCTGGGGGCCGCCGTATATCTGAACTGGTCTTTCTCCCGCGGGGCACCGCCCAGCCTGCTTGTATCCGATACCACTGCCGATGCGGTGGAGACTGCCGCCGCTGCCCCTGTCACCGACCAACTGGCCGTGGAAGCCGCTGCGGGCGCCGAGGACGCAGAAGTCTCCGCCGTTGATGACGCTGACAAGAACTACGGCGAAGCACAGCTTGTCAGCGTAAATCAGGATTCCGGCACAGAGTTTTTTGAGTCTGCCAGACTGACCCGCAGCAAGGCCCGTGACGAAGCGTTGGACACCTTGAAGAAATCCCTCAAGGATGCCGGCCTGACTAAGGAGGAAAAGGACGCCCTGACCGCCGAGCTGAGCGCACGCATCAGCAACATCACACTGGAGACAAAGCTGGAGACCCTCATCAAGTCAAAGGGCTTTCCCGACTGCGTGGTCAATTTGGAGGGCAGCAAGGCCAACGTGACCGTTATGACTGAAAATGATGCACTGACCGCCGAGGAGGTCACCCGTGTCCGGGACGCCCTGCTGAGCCAGTGCAAGGGCTTGACAGCACAGGACATCACCATTGTGGAAGTAAAATAGCGCCAATATTTTGTTGCAAACAGCCCCGTTTTGTGGTACACTGATTTATATTAGTAGAACTATGGCCAAATGGCCGTTTGCAACGGGAGGGTACACACTATGGATGTACACAATACCATCGGCGGCAGCTTACAGATCTCGACTGAGGTTATCGCAAAAATTGCGCGTCTGGCCGCGCTGGAGGTTGACGGCGTTGCCGATGTAGCCACCGGCACCAGCCAGAATGTCCGCTCGCTTCTGGGCCGCACCGGTCTGCAGAAGCCAGTCGCCGTCGTCATGGAGGACGGCATTGCCACCGTGACGGTGCATATCACCGTTGTGTACGGCAACAAGGTCATGCCGTTGTGCGAAAAAGTGCAGGAGAATGTCAAGCAGGCGATCCAGAACATGACGGGCATTACCGTAGCCCGTGTGGATGTGCTGGTCGTGGGCCTGACAGAGACCCCCGCCGAGAAAGAATAAGACAAGATAAGGAAAGACAGGAACTTTGAGTATGGAGAAAAAGCTGACCCGCCGCGAATCCCGCGAGACGGCCTTTCTGACGGCCTTCGCCGCTACCTTTGAGCCCGAGGAGCCCACCCTCCCTGTGGAGGAGCATCCCGCGCCCGATGCCTTTGCGAACCATCTGCTGGCTGCCATGAATGACCATGCCGCCGAGCTGGATGAGATCATCACCGCCCATCTGAAGGGCTGGACGCTGCCCCGCGTACCCCGTGTGAGCTTGGTTGCCCTGCGCCTTGCGCTGGCCGAGATGCTCTACGGTGAGGAGCAGAAGCCCGGTGTTGCCATCAATGAGGCCGTGGAGCTGGTCAAGAAATACGGTGCCGAGGATGACTACCAGTTCGTCAACGGCCTTTTGGGTGCCGTTGCGCGTGAGCGCGGCGAGACCGATGAACCCAAATGCTGACGCTGGGCATCGACACCAGCAATTACGCAACCTCTCTGGCAGTGTTTGACACAGACGCCGGAGAGGTTGTTTGCGATTGCAAAAAGTTTTTGCCCGTCAAAGAGGGGCAGCTCGGGCTGCGCCAGAGCGACGCCCTTTTCCACCACACGGCGGCCCTGCCGGAGATGCTGGCCGAACTTTCCGGCAAGGCTGATTTGACCAAGGTCGCCGCCGTCGGCGTTTCCGCCAAGCCACGCCCGGTCGAGGGCTCGTATATGCCGTGCTTTCTGGCTGGTGTCAGTGCCGCCACGGCATTTGCGCTTTCCCGCGCGCTGCCGCTTGTGCAGCTGACGCATCAGCAGGGGCATATTGCGGCGGCGCTGTACGCCACAGGCCAGCCGGAGCTGTTCGATCAGGAGACGCTGGTGTTCCATGTTTCCGGCGGCACGACCGACCTTTTGCTCTGCCATGGGGCTGAGCGCATCACGCCGCTGGGCACCAGCAGCGACCTTTATGCAGGGCAGGCCGTGGATCGGCTGGGCGTAAAGCTTGGCTATCCGTTCCCGGCGGGTGTTTATGTCAGTGAGCAGGCTGCCCTCTGCACCGAAAAAGTCCGCCCCAAAGTCAGCGTACACGGCCTTACCTGCAGCCTGTCCGGGCTGGAGAACCAGTGTACCAGACTGCTGGCCGAGGGACGGGATGCCGCGTATGTCTGCAAATACTGCCTGCTTTGTGTTGGCGAAACGCTTGTGCGCATGGCCAACAACGCGCTGGCCGAGCATCCGGGCCTGCCTGTTGTCTTTGCAGGCGGCGTCATGAGCAGCGATCTGATCCGCACCTATGTGACAAACCGCGTACCGGGGGCGCATTTTGTGCCGGGCCGGTTTGCCAGCGATAACGCCATTGGCATCTCGATCTTGGCGGCAAGGGAGTGTGGCGCATGGCCGACTACATCAATGTAACCAGCCTGAACCGACTGGCCAAACAGGTATTGGCCCAGTGCGACCCCCTCAATGATTTGATCGTCTGCGGGGAGATTTCCGGCTTTACCCGCCATTACAAGAGCGGGCATCTGTATTTTACCCTGAAGGACGAAAACGCCAGCATCAAGACGGTGATGTTCCGCTCACAGGCGCAGCTTTTAAACTTTGAACCGCAAAACGGCATGCTGGTGCTGGTCTACGGCCGTGCCACGATTTACGAGCGGGACGGTGCATTCCAGCTGTATGCCGACTATATGAAGCCGTTCGGCGCAGGGGCTGCCCAGATGGCCTTTGACGCCCTGTACAAAAAGCTGGAGGCCGAGGGACTGTTTGCACCCGAGCGCAAGCGCCCGCTGCCTGCCGTGCCGCGGTGCATCGGGGTCGTGACCAGCAAGACCGGTGCTGCCTGGCAGGATGTGCAGAATGTCATCCGCCGCCGCTGGCCAATGGTAAAGCTGCTGCTCGCCCCTGTCAGCGTACAGGGCATTGAGGCCGAAAGAAGCATCACCGAGGGGATTCGGTGGCTTGACCGCGACCTGCGGCCCGATTTGATCCTTGTGACCCGCGGCGGCGGCAGCAAGGAGGATCTGTGGGTCTTTAATGCGGAGCGTATTGCCCGCGCTGCTGCTGCCTGCCACAAGCCGGTCGTCTCTGCTGTCGGCCATGAGATCGACACCTCAATCCTTGATTATGTGGCCGATCTGCGCGCACCGACGCCCTCTGCCGCAGCAGAGCTGTGCGTGCCCGACCAGAGCGATGTCCGGCAGAAAATATTCATTTTACAGCAAAATATTCAAAAAAATATACAGAATCGCTGCAAACTATGCTATAATAGGTTTGATCAGCTTGCCACTGCCCAGCTCCTGCAGCGCCAGCACCAGCAGCTTGCCCGCCGGGGGCGGGAGCTTGCCGGCCTGCAGGCCGCTGTACAGCAGGCCGCACAGCACCGTATGCAGGACGCACAGCGCAACCTGCAGCACGCGGCATCGGTGGCACAATCGCTGAGCCCCTACGCCGTGCTGGCCCGCGGCTATGCTCTGACTGAGCGCAACGGCGTACCCTGCAGTGTAGAAGCGCTGCACCCCGGCGAGGCCGTCACCCTGCGCGGTGCAAAGGCCGCCGCCGAATGCCGCATAGAAGCGGTGCATAATTTGGAAAAACAGACAGGGGAGTGATGCCCGATGAAGCAGCCAAAATCCTTTGAGGAGGGCATGGAGCGCCTGCAGAGCCTTTTAGGGCAGCTGCAGGACGAGTCCACGCCGCTGGCGGATTCCGTCAAGCTGTATGCGGAGGCCGCCGGGCTGATCCACTACTGCAATACAGCGCTGGACAAGGCCAAGCTGCAGGTTGAGGAAATTGATGCAAGCCTGACCCCGAACGCGGAGGTATCCCATGAAGCATGAGGAATACAAGGAGCAGTTTCATGCCTGGACGCAGCTGACCGAGCAGCGCCTGACGGAATTGTGTGACACCTATCTGCCGCAGCAATCCGAGTTGGGCCGGGCTGCACGCTACAGCCTGCTGGGCGGCGGCAAACGCATCCGCGCCGTGCTGACGCTGGCTGCCTGCCAGCTGTGCGGTGCCGATGCCGCCGATGCGCTCGACTATGCCTGTGCGCTCGAGATGCTGCACTGCTACTCACTCATTCACGATGACATGCCCTGCATGGACAACGATGATTTCCGCCGGGGCCGCCCCAGCTGCCATAAGCAATTTGGCGAGTCAACCGCCCTGCTGGCCGGTGACGCCCTTGTCACGGCAGCATTTGAGGTCCTTGCTCATGCAAAGTGCTCTGCCGAGAGCCGCATTGAGGCAGTCCGGCTTCTCTCCCGGGGCGGCGGTGACCGCGGCATGCTCTACGGTCAGGAGCTGGACAAGCATTTTGAGACGGTGCGCGCAAGTGAGCAGGAGCTGATGGCCCTGCACGCCCACAAGACCGGTGCGCTCATCATTGCCGCCGTCGAGCTGGGCTGTGCCGCTGCCGGCGTTGCTGCCGATACCGATATGCGCGGCGCGCTGGCCCGCTATGCGGCAGAGATCGGGCTTGTTTTCCAGATCGTTGACGATATTCTGGATGTCACCTCTACGACGGAGGAGCTGGGCAAGCCCGTTGGCAGCGATGCCGACAATGACAAAACCACCTTTATCACGCTGTACGGCCTGCAGGGCGCCCACGAAAAAGCGGAGCACCACAACGCCGCAGCGCTGGCCGCGCTGGATGCGCTTGGCCCCAAAGCAGACTTTCTGCGCCTGCTGGCTGCGGAGCTGCTGGAACGTAAGAAATAAGGATGTGATTCCTATGCCACTGCTGCGCGCTGCGCTGAGTTGGAATTTTGTGCTGGTAACAGCGGTCTGTGCATCGCTGCTGGCACAGCTTATCAAAGTGCTGTTGAATCTTTTTATCTTCCACCGCTTCATCGCCGAGCGTATGTGGGGGGCGGGCGGCATGCCCAGCTCCCACTCGGCCACCGTCTGCGCCATGGTTGTTGCCACCGGGCGGTACTGCGGTGTAAGCTCGCCCACCTTCGCCATTGCGGCTGTGCTGTCCATCATCGTTATGTACGATGCCATGGGTGTGCGCTATGAGACCGGCGAGCAGGCAAAGGTTCTGAACCGTCTTTTTACCGAATGGATGGATCAAGGGATCGAGCAGTTTCAGTTTCCCCATGGCAAAAAGCTCAAGGAAATGGTCGGTCATACACCGATCGAAGTTCTGACCGGCGCGGCGCTCGGCATTGTGCTGGGCTTTGTCATGCCGATGGTATAAAAACGAGGTGCGTATATGAGCTATCCCTTGCTGGAGCGTATCAATGCGCCCGGAGAAATTAAAAATCTGCCCGCAGACGAGATGCCCGCCCTGTGCGAGGAAATCCGGCAGTTCCTGATCAAAAGTGTTTCCGAGACAGGCGGCCATCTGTCCTCCAATCTGGGTGTTGTGGAATTGACGGTCGCTTTGCACCGTGTGCTGGATTTTCCGCAGGACAAGCTGCTGTTTGATGTAGGCCACCAATGCTACACCCACAAGCTGCTGACCGGCCGCCGGGCCGGTTTTGCGCAGCTGCGCCGCAAGAACGGTATTTCGGGCTTTCCCAGCCCGGAGGAGAGCAGCTGTGACGCTTTCATTGCCGGGCACGGCAGCGCTGCGCTGTCTACGGCCATCGGCATCGCCCGGGCCAAAAAGCTCAAAAACGAGCCGGGCAAGGTCGTGGTCATTGTGGGCGATGGCGCCTTTACGGGCGGCATGGTCTATGAGGGCATGAACAATGTCAGCAAGCTGAACAATCTGATCGTCATTTTGAACGACAACAAGATGTCGATCTCCAAAAATGTCGGCCAGATGGCCAACTATCTGACCAAGCTGCGCACCGACCCGAAATACTCCCACGTCAAGGCGCATATGGAAACGGTGCTTGAGCGCATCCCGGTCGCCGGTGATGCCATGGTCAAGGTGCTGCAGGGCGGCAAGCAGCTGATACGCCGCGGCATCTACAAATCCACGATGTTCGAGGAGATGGGCTTCCAGTACATCGGGCCGGTGAACGGCCATGATGTCGATATGCTGACCCACACCCTGACCAACCTGCGCGAGCAGTATGCCCCCATATTCCTGCATATCGTCACCCAGAAGGGCAAGGGCCTGAAGCCTGCCGAGGAAAATCCCGGAGAGTTTCACGCCGTATCGTCCATTGATCTCAACCATCTGACCAACCCCGAGCTTTCGCCGAAGGACTCCTTTTCCTCGACCTTCGGCTGTGCGCTGGCCGATCTGGGCGATGACGAGCCGCGTCTGTGCGGCATCACCGCCGCCATGAAGTACGGCACCGGCCTCAACTTCTTCAAGCACCGCCATCCCGGCCGCTTCTTTGATGTCGGTATGGCGGAGGAGCATGCCGTCAGCTTTGCGGCAGGTCTTGCCAGTCAGGGCCTGCTGCCGGTCGTTGCGATCTATTCGACCTTCTTCCAGCGCGCCTATGATCAGATCATCCACGATGTAAATCTGATGCAGCTTGATGTTCTTTTTGCCGTGGATCGCGCAGGGCTTGTGCCCGGTGACGGCGCCACCCATCAGGGTATTTACGATGTGGCGTTCTTCTCCAATGTAAATATTCCTGTGTTTGCCCCGGCCAACTATGCTGAGCTTCGCTACTGGCTGACTTATCTTGTGCGGGAGGCCCGCGGCCCCCGCACGATCCGTTATGCCCGCGGGGAGGAGAACCCCGCGCTGGCTGCGCTGCCCTGCACAGGCAAGCGCTTTGACCTGTTGGAGCCTGCCGCCGATGCGCGCATCGCACTGGTCAGCTACGGTGCCGAGACGGAGGAGATCATTGCCGCCCGCGATCTGCTGGCCCAGAACGGGCAGCAGGCAGACTGTGTAAAGCTGACCCAGATTTACCCGTTGCCCGATGGGCTGTGCGATGCACTTACCCCCTATGACACGATCCTCTTTGCCGAGGATTCCGTGCGGACCGGCAGCATTGGTGAGCAGCTGGGCTTTGCCCTGCAGCAATGCGGCTGGCAGGGCCGCTATCTGCTGCATGCGGTGGATAACACCCATCTGCTGCACGCCAATGTGCCCGAGCTGCGCAAGGATCAGCAGCTCGATGCAGCCGCGCTCTGCACGGATATACTGAACCATTTAAAGGAGAAGCAGGCATGAGCAAGATTCGCCTGGATCAATACCTGTGCCAGAACGGTCTGGTGCAGAGCCGTGAGCGCGCCAAGGCGCTTATCATGTCCGGCATTGTCTTTGTCAATGAGCAAAAGGCGGACAAAGCCGGGGAGATGATCGCACCCGATGCCAAGGTCGAGGTGCGCGGCCACGATATCGGCTATGTCAGCCGCGGCGGCCTCAAGCTGGAGAAGGCGATGCAGGTCTTTCCTATGCGGCCGGACGGCAAGGTCTGCATGGACATCGGTGCCTCCACCGGCGGCTTTACGGATTGTATGCTGCAAAACGGCGCCGTCAAGGTCTATGCCGTGGATGTCGGCTACGGCCAACTGGCATGGAGTCTGCGCACGGACGAGCGTGTCGTCAACATGGAGCGCACCAACATCCGCAATGTAAAGCCCGAGGACTTGTCAGAGCCGGTAGCCTTTTTCAGTGTCGATGTTTCGTTCATCTCTCTCAAGCATATTTTCCCGGTCGCAGATATGATCTGCACGCCGGAGGCTGTCGGCGTCTGCCTCGTCAAGCCGCAGTTTGAGGCCGGCCGCGAAAAGGTCGGTAAAAAGGGCGTTGTCCGTGACCCGGCCACCCACCGTGAGGTGCTGAAGATGGCCGAGGGGTACGCCATGGCAAACCACTTTACCCCGGCAGGTCTGGATTTTTCTCCCATCAAGGGACCCGAGGGCAACATTGAATATCTGCTGTATGTCCAACACTGCGAGACCCCGCAGCCGCTGCCGGACGGCCTGATTGAAAAGGTCGTGGCAGCCTCCCACGAGACGCTGGATAAGACGCCCAACCACCACTGAGAAAGGAACCTGACGCTATGTCGGTTTTACTGATTCCCAACCCGACCAAGGACACCGGGCTTGCCGTTACGCGGCAAGCCGCTGCTGTGCTGGCCGGGCGGGGCATCCCGGTCCTGATGCCGCAGGCCTTTGCGGCGGCCGATGGGCTGGATGGCGTGCGCTTCCTGCCGGAGGAGCAGGCCTACCGCGCCGCCGAGCAGGTCGTGACCATCGGCGGTGACGGTACCTTGCTGCGCGCCGGGCTGGACTGTCTGGCGCACGGCAAGCCCGTCCTGGGCGTAAATCTTGGCCGCACAGGCTTTCTCGCCACCTGTGAAGTGGGAGAGCTTGCCACCAAGCTGAACCGACTGGCGGCAGGGGATTTCACCCTTGTGGAGCGCGGACTGCTGCATGCCCGCGTGCCCGCCCACGACTGGGCGGCCGATGCCATCAACGACATTGTGCTTTTTGGCAACACCCGCCTGCATCCGATGGATTATAAAGTATACTGCGATGGCGCCTTTGTAGGCGGCTACCGCAGCGACGGCATGATACTGGCCACACCGACCGGCTCCACTGCGTATTCCTTCTCGGCCGGCGGCCCTATTTTGGACGCTGCCGCCGATGTCATGCTTCTGACGCCGGTCTGTGCTCATAACGCCCATGTAGCCCCGCTGGTGTTTGCTGCCAGCCGAAAGCTGGAGATCATTGCCGATGCCGAAAACCGCGATGGCAGCTTTGCCTGTGCCGACAGCAGCAACCAGTGCGGCCTGCTGCCCGGGGAAAGCCTGCTGGTGACCGGCGGCGGGCAGCATCTGCAGCTGATTACATTCGATGACGCCGAACAGTTTCATGCCATAGAAAACAAATTGATGAGGAGATGATCCCTGTGAAAAGTGCACGCCATCAGGCGATTTTGGACCTGATCGAACAGCATCCTATCGACCGGCAGGAGGATCTGCTGGCACATCTGCGGGAGGAAGGCTTTGATGTAACGCAGGCCACCGTATCCCGCGACATCCGTGAGCTGCAGCTGGTCAAGACGGCTACCGCTGACGGACGCTACCGCTATGTACCGGCCTCTGCCTCCGGCAAGGTGACACACTCACCCAGCCGGTTTGAGATGATCTTCCGGGAGTCCGTCCTCAAGGTGGACTACGCCGGGCATATGGTGCTGGTCAAGTGCTTCTCCGGCATGGCCAACGCCGCCTGCGAGGTGTTTGACGCCAAGCAGTGGGACAATGTAGTCGGCACCCTTTCCGGTGATGACACCTTCTTTATCCTGATGCGCAATGAAGAGGATGCCGCCGTCATCTGCAAGCAGCTGCAGCAGTATACCCGCCGCGGGTAATTTGAACGACAGGGAGGAGCCGCCCCATGCTGGCAAACCTGAAAATTGAAAATGTTGCGGTTATTGAAAAGGCCGAGGTCAACTTCACCCATGGCTTTACGGTGCTGACAGGTGAAACAGGTGCCGGTAAGTCCATCCTGATCGACTCCATCAACGCCATTCTTGGTAACCGTACCTCCCGCGAGCTTGTGCGCAGCGGCGCTCAGAAGGCGTGTATCTGGGCTACCTTTGAGGCTATACCGGCATCCGTCAAAAAGCAGCTTGAGAAGTGCGGCTATGAGGCCAGCGATGACCTGCTTTTGTACCGTGAGATCAACGCCGAGGGCAAGGGCAGCTGCCGTATCAACGGTATGCCTGCCACCGCTGCCGTGGTGCGGGATATTTCCGCCGGACTTCTGTCCATCCACGGCCAGCACGACAGCCAGAGCCTGACAAACCCGGCCTTGCATCTGGATCTGCTGGATCAGTACGCCCAGAACCGCGAGCTGTTTGCCGAGTATTACCGCCGCTACCGCGAGCTGGTCACGGTAAAGCGCCAGCTGGATACCGCAAACGCCAGCGAGGCCGACAAGCAGCGCCGCATAGAAGCCCTGACCGCCGAGATCAATGCCATTGACGCCGCTGCGCTGCAGCCCGGCGAGGAAAAGACCCTGCAGGAGCGCAAGACGGTCATCACCCATGCTCAGAGCATTCTGGAGGGCATCACCGCCGCCCACCTTGCGCTGGCCGGGGATGAGGATGGCGAGCAGGCGGGCGCAGCGGATCTTTTGGGCGGTGCCGTGGACGGACTGCAGAACAGTGCCCGGCTCGATGAATCGCTTGCTGCCATGTCCGAGCGGCTGAACGAGTTGTACTACAGCGCCCGGGATCTTGCCACCGATCTGGCTGACCGGTTGGATGCCTATGGCTTTGACGCCGGGGAACTGGATCAGATCGAATCCCGCCTTGATACGATCTACCGCATCAAGCAAAAGTTTGGTATGGAGGTAGAGGAGCTTCTGGCACGGCGCGACGCAGCCGCCGCCGAGTTAGAGAACTTCCAGTCCTCCGGCCAGCGGATTGCCGAGCTGAAGGCCCGGATGCAGACGCTGTATGCCGCCGCCAAGGAGGCCGCCGAGGCGCTGACCCAAAGCCGCCTGAAGGGCTTTGCCGCCATGAACAAGCAGATGAAGGCCGCGCTGGAATTTCTGAACATGCCGGGCATCCGTTTTGCACTCAAGCATGCGCGGGGGCCGTTGTCCTCCCACGGGCAGGATACCGTGGAATTTTTGATTTCCACCAACCCCGGTGAGGAGCCAAAGCCGCTGGCAAAGATTGCATCCGGCGGTGAGCTTTCCCGCATTATGCTGGCCTTCAAGAGCGCTTTGGCCGACCGTGATGCCCTGCCTACCGTTATCTACGATGAGATCGACACAGGCGTATCGGGTCTGGCGGCGGGGCGTATCGGCCAGCTTTTGCACCAGACAGCCAAAGGGCATCAGGTGCTGTGCATCACCCACACACCGCAGGTTGCCGCCTTTGCAGACAACCAGCTTTTGATCCAGAAAAATGTCCGCAACGACCGTACCTTTACCGAGATCCACACCCTTGATATGGACGGCCGCGTGGAGGTGCTGGCGCGGATGATCTCCGGTGACAAGGTCAGTGAACTGAGCCTTGCCAGCGCGCGGGAGCTTATCGAGAAGTCCAAATAACCCCTTCGCCCCTATAAATTCACGCAAAATAAAACTCGTGGCCCATGCTTGACAACCCGCGCAGAATATGATAGAGTAATTTTTGTTAAATGCAGTGATGGGACCCAGTACCCGTCTGCCATGCTACAGAGAAGCCCCGGTCGGTGCAAGGGGTCAGCAGAGGTTGACGGCGAATACAGCCCGGAGCAGCAGGCTGAACGCGCAAGCTAGTAGGCTGTGCCGTGTGCGCACGTTACAGCGTTTGGGTGTCGCAGGCTTACCCTTTGGCCGCCGCACCCGCGAAGGCCCGCCGCCGTGAGGCACGGGCAAACAGAGGTGGTACCGCGAAATTTCGCCCTCTGCCAAATTCACATTTGGCAGGGGCTTTTATTTTTGCCCTTGCCGCAACAAACGGAGGTAAAACCCATGACGATTTATGACGAACTGAAAGCCCGCGGCCTGATTGCACAGGTCACGGACGAGGAGGAGATCAAGGAGCTGATCAACAACGGCAAGGCGACCTTCTACATCGGCTTTGACTGCACGGCCGACAGCCTGACCGCCGGACATTTTATGGCCCTGACCCTCATGAAGCGCCTGCAGCAGGCCGGCAACCGCCCGATTGCCCTGATCGGCGGCGGCACAACGATGATTGGCGACCCCTCCGGCCGTACCGATATGCGCAAGATGCTGACGAAGGAGGACATCGACCACAACGCCGAGTGCTTCAAGCGCCAGATGGAGCGCTTCATCGAGTTCGGTGACGGCAAGGCTATGATGCTGAACAACGCCGACTGGCTGCTGAACCTGAACTACATTGAGCTGCTGCGCGAGGTCGGCCCCTGCTTCAGCGTGAATAACATGCTGCGTGCCGAGTGCTACAAGCAGCGCATGGAGAAGGGCCTGTCCTTCCTTGAGTTCAACTACATGATCATGCAGAGCTACGACTTCTACCATCTGTTCCAGAACTACGGCTGCAACATGGAGTTTGGCGGCGATGACCAGTGGAGCAACATGCTGGGCGGCACCGAGCTGATCCGCCGCAAGCTGGGCAAAGATGCCTACGCCATGACCATCACGCTGCTGACCGATTCTCAGGGCAAAAAGATGGGCAAGACCGCCGGCAACGCTGTCTGGCTTGACCCCAACAAGACCAGCCCGTTCGAGTTCTACCAGTACTGGCGCAACGTCGGCGACGCGGATGTGCTCAAGTGCATCCGTATGCTGACCTTCCTGCCGTTGGAGCAGATCGACGAGATGGACCACTGGGAGGGCGAGCAGCTGAACAAGGCCAAGGAGATTCTGGCCTACGAGCTGACCAAGATGGTTCACGGCGAGGAGGAGGCCGAGAAGGTGCAGGCCACCGCCCGCGGCCTCTTCAGCGGTGCCGCCGATCATGAGCATATGCCCAGCACGGCGCTGGATGCAGCGCTTATCAAGGACGGTGCTGTCGGCCTGCTGGCTGCCATGGTGGCCGCCGGTCTGTGCGGCTCCAACCGCGAGGCCCGCCAGCTGGTCCAGCAGGGCGGCGTCCTTGTTGACGGCGAGAAGGTCACCGACCCGAAGGCAGTTCTGACCGTTGACGCACTGAACAAGGGCGTCGTCATCAAGAAGGGCAAGAAGGTTTACCACAAGGTCACGCTGTAAAGCAAAGTTGCTTCACAGTCAATTTCATCACACACTATAAGCAAACAAGCCCCCTGTCCGCACGGCAAATGTTGTTGGACAGGGGGCTTTTGGTGTAGTATAATGGAACAAATCGGAATTTATAGAACTGTGAAAAGTAAAGGTGGTAATTTTGTGGTTAAATATTGTATGAATTTAAGTGATGAAAAAAAAGAAACTGCAATTAAAATTGCTTTGGAAAGTAAAGGAAATGTTCGCAAGCGTAAGATAGCGGTTCCGCTTCTGATGATTTTGGGTATCGTCATTATTTTTAGTAGCATATTTTTAATTATAAATTCTCCTGCTATTTTATGGTATATCTATATGGTGCTTGGAATAGTTTGTCTGCTTCTTGCGTTTAATGCAAAGTCTTTTCAAAAATTTGTATTGAAAAAAGCGGAGTTACTCTTAGATAAGTCTTTTCGTACTGGAATTGTAGAGTATCATTTTGACGCTGAAGGGATAGAAACAATTTCCCAGATGGGATATAGCAAAAATTATTGGACTGCATTTAAAGAGTACGGTACTATGGGGCAGTATATATATGTTAAACGAAAAGATAATAAAATGGTTTTGATAGATAAAAATGATTTGTCTACTGGGGAGTTAGAAGAATTGACTCAACTATTGTTAAATAATGTCAAAATGTAAATTCCAGTTCACAACTTCATATCCCTACACACAAAGCAGTTAGTCTTTAGGATTGACTGCTTTTTTCTTGCCAAAATTCCAGTTTGTATGATTGGGCATCGGGAATGCCGCCCTCTATACATTTGGGGATATAAACAGTAAGAGGTGCAGCTCTTCAAACGGGCTGCACCTCTTTGTATGCTTATTTTCTCAGCACTGCCGCATCAAACGGACATAGAACTCCACGGCACGGCCAACGGTCTCGACGCGGATGCGTTCGTTGTTGCCATGCAGGGTGCCGCGCTCCTCGGCGGTCAGATCCATGGCCGAGAAACGGTACACATGGTCGCTGATACGGCCGTAGTGGCGGCTGTCCGAGCATTGCACCATCAGATACGGTGCTACCAGACAGCCCTTCCAGGTGCCTGCCACAGCGCTGGCGACCTTATCCCATGCAGGGCAGTTCGTCTCGCTGATGCGGCTCGGGTTCATGCCCTCCAGCTTTGTGATCTCAACGGCAGGGTCATTGATGGTTTCTTTTAAGTAGGCAAGGGCACTGTCCATCGTGTCCTCAGGGTTCAGGCGCAGGTTGCTGATAAAGGCTGCCTCCGGCGGGATAACATTGCGTCCCGCGCTGCCCTTAGCCTGCGTGAAGGCCACCGTTGTGCGCATCAGGGCGTTCAGCTCACCGCCGCTCTTGCGGCAGATGGAGTCCAGCACATCGCCGAACAGCCAGAGGTTGGCAAAGATCATACGGTAGGTAAAGTTGGAGTAGCGGCCCAGCGTATCAAACATCTCCGCAACCGGCTTGGTCACATGTGCCTTGAAGGGATGGCTTTCAATCTTGGTGCAGGCCTCACTCAGCGCCACCAGCGGGCTGTGCGGCTTGGGCGCGCTGGCATGGCCGCCGCCGGACTTGACCTTATACTCCACATTCATCATACCCTTTTCCGCAATGCCGATCAGGCCGCAGGGCTGCTTGACGCCGGGGAATACATCCTCCACGACCGCGCCGCCCTCGTCCACAACAAGCGCGGGGGTGATGTGGTTTGCCTCAAACCAATCAACGATATGCACCGCGCCGAGACCGTTGACTTCCTCGCCGCCGCTGAAGGCAAAGTAGATGTCCTGTGCGGGGACATACCCCTCGCCGATCAGCTTGTCGGCCGCCGTCAGGACTCCGTTGAAGGTGACCTTGGTATCAAGCGTGCCGCGGCCCCAGACAACACCGTCCTCCAGCACCGCATCAAACGGCGGCTTTTTCCAGCCTGCCTCATCGACATCGACAACATCATAGTGGGCCATCAGGACAGTCGGATCGGTGTGCGCCTTGCCCGCCCATGTAAACAGCAGCGCGCGGTCCTCCAGCCTTTCAAATTTGCAGACCTTGAACACATTCGGATACAACTCCGGCAGGGTATGGATGAGCTTTTCAAACTCGGCCTCATCCTCGAGCGCACGGTCCGTGTTGGAGACCGTCCGGCAGCGAACCAGTGTGCGCAGGTTTTCGACAGCTTTATCGCGGTCGATGGTCTCCTCACCCGCAGGCACGGCGGGCGCGGGGCCGGGGGTAAAGCGCACTGTGCGCACCAGCACAACAGCGACCAATACAGCCAGTGCCGCTAAAATCAGCCATAAAACGAACATTTTGTATTCCTCCTATCGGGTCAGACAAGACCCTTTTTGTACAGAATTCGCGCCACAGCAAGGCTGAAAACAACGCCGACCGGAACCATAATGCCTACCGTGGACGCATTGAGCGCCGGCACAAAGATAAACAGCACCAGCATGAGGATGACCGGCGCAATGGACAGGCGGACATTTTTAGAGATAAACACAACCGCCAGACCACCGAACAGCGCGGGCAGCAGCTGCGAGAACGCAGGTGCCAAGACAGGGGAGGACAGCAGCGGCGTCAGCGGTACGATGAGCACAACGCCTACTATAATAATCAGCGTTGTCACAATGCTGGATACCGCGATGGCGATGGTGGAGATGATCTCGCCCTCCTCACTGTTGGATTTGACCCCGGCGCGCTCCATAGCGTCAAGGGCGCAGGGAAGCTTGAGGTTCGAGATATTGCCCGTCACAAACGACAGATAGCTGCCGCCCGCGCCGAGCATCGGCACATAGGTGAAAATCTCCACAATACCCACAGCCCAGTACATCGGGCCGATGGCAATAAAGCCCTTCACAAACGCAGGCCAGTTGACCTGTGCGTGGAAGATCAAGGAAACCGTAATCGGGTATGCCAAAATCAACAGCATCAGGCTGAGGCCCCAGATGCGGCCCCAGCGGTGTACGCTGTCCATGTATGTTTCTTTTTGCTGCAAAACCGTTTTTTCCATATTGCACACCTCCCTTTAGCTCAGCCAGCTTGTCAGCGGAATAGATGCCCCCATACCGCACAGCATACTGATGGGCAGGGCATAGTCCTGAACCCAGCGCTTTTTGGTGCGCATGGCCGCCACACCGCAGATAACCATTGCCAATGCCGAAGTCAGCATAACAAACACCGGGATAAGACCCGTGAAGTCACCGTGCGTCACATTCATCACATCACTGAACACATAGCCGAGGAACGCACTGATCATGCCCAGAAACATGGCATTGTTGAAAATATCCGCCCAGCGGCTGTCTTTGGCACCCAGCTTGACCATGCCGCCCTGAATGCGCTTTGTCAGCAGCGGGACCAGAATCAGGCCAACCATGATTCCCACCGTCATGACAGCAGCCACCGTTACATAATCCGAGGCCGTGGGAATAGGGGTATTTGTGTCCAGCCCCAGCTCTGTCAGGGATGTACCGGCTGCGACCGTCTCATAGGTCAGGGAGCCTACCACCGACAGCCGCAGCCAGGGCAGCGCGATGCCAAGACTTTTGCTTAAGGAAATGACACCCACCAGAATTGCGATTGCGGGGGCCACCGTAAAAATGGCTGCTGCCGAGATGGTTTTGCGCACAGTTTCCTGCGGCAGACCGATCTCCTTAGCGCGTTTTACGGCACGCCACAGAAAGAACGCTGACTGCGCCAGCACGAACGCCACAATAATGCCGACCAGCACAAATAAGATCGGCGCGTTTACATTGAACTCCATAACATCACACCTTCCCAGTTTCATACTTTAATACGGTAAATTAAAGTATTTTCCTAACTTTAACACAATGTTCAAAAAATAGCAATAGAAAAAGTCGTTTTTGCGGCTACAAATGTTTTTCTGCCACGCATACTTGCCCCCGCGCGCGTTTTGGGATATAATAGAAAAAGTATAGACTTCCGGGAGGCATCCATGCCTAAAGAAAAATTAAAAACCATTTATGTCTGCACCCAGTGCGGTGAAACCAGCCCCCGCTGGCTGGGGCGCTGCCCCTCCTGCGGTGCATGGAACACCATGACGGAGGATGTAGTGGCCGAGCCCGCGAAAACAGCCTCCGGCAAGACAGCCGCTGCACCGCGCGTTGCGGGACAGACAAGCCTTGTGCCGCAAAAGCTGAAAAGCATCAGTACCACGGAGGAAAAGAGCCGTATCGTCACCGGCATCAGTGAGCTGGACCGGGTGCTGGGCGGCGGCATTGTCATCGGCAGCGTGACGCTCATCGGCGGTGAGCCGGGCATCGGAAAATCCACAATCTTGCTGCAGCTCTGCGGTGAGGTCAGCAAAACCAAAAATGTGCTGTATGTCACAGGCGAGGAATCTGTCCGCCAGATTAAGCTGCGGGCCGTCCGTCTGGATGTGCCGCAGGACAATATCTCACTGGTCGCGGAGAGCGATGTCGATGAGATCTGCGGCCTGATCGAGTCAATGAAGCCCGACCTTGTTGTCATCGACTCGATCCAGACGATGCGTTGTACTGACATTTCCTCCTCCTCCGGCACGGTAAGTCAGGTAAAGGAAAGCTCCGCCCGGTTTTTGAATGTCGCAAAAACGCTTGAGATTCCGACCTTCATTGTTGGCCATGTCAATAAGGACGGTGCCATTGCCGGCCCCAAGGTCATGGAGCATATCGTGGACACCGTGCTTTATTTTGAGGGTGACAAGACCTTGCCCTACCGCGTATTGCGCGCTGTCAAGAACCGGTACGGCTCCACGAACGAAATCGGCATGTTCGATATGACCGGCCGCGGTCTGGCGCAGATTGAGAACCCGTCTCAGGTCATGCTGGAGGGGCGGCCTCTCGGCATCAGCGGCACCTGCGTAGCCTGCGTTATGGAGGGCACCCGCCCGGTGCTGAGCGAGATACAGGCACTGGCAACAAAGACGAGCTTTCCCAGCCCGCGGCGTACCGCCAGCGGCTTTGACTATAATCGGATGTACCTGCTGCTGGCAGTGCTGGAAAAGCGCGCCGGATACGCCTTTTACAGTCAGGATGTCTATATCAATATCATCGGCGGCCTGAAGCTGGATGAGACTGCCTGCGATCTGCCCGTATGCATCGCGTTGGCATCCAGCCTGCTGGACTTGCCGGTGAACGAAAAGACCATGGCCATCGGTGAGGTTGGCTTGGGCGGCGAGATACGCAGCGTTACACATCTGGAAACACGCCTGCGGGAGGCACAGCGCGTTGGCTTTGACACCGCTATCGTACCCAAGCACAATTTAAAGATGATTGATCCTTCGCAATTTCCCGGCCTGAAGCTGGTGGGCGTATCCTACCTGCGGGAAGCCATCAACGCAATAAAATTAAAGTGAGGAATGGACCCATGCCCGAACAGAACGAAAAGAATCTCCCCAAAGCACCCGCCTTCAATCCGAAGGTCAAGGAGACCATTGCAGCCTTCAAGGCGGAAAACAGCCCCAAAAATCTGAACGATATTCTGAATGAGCTGGTGCGCTCGCCGCTGCTGGCCCCGGCTGTATTTGACCTGCAGGGCCAGCCCGCCCCCAAGCCCGGCCCGGACGGCCGTGTACAACTGCCCAAAGACACCAAAATCAGCCTTATGATGGTCACAAGCCCCGAGGGCAAGCACTATTATCTGGGCTTCAGTGATTGGGACGCCGCGCATGAATGGCAGGCAAAGCAGGCAAAGGCTGCCCAGCAGATTGTCCTGTTGCGCTTTGATGATTATGCCAACATGATCGCTAAAAACGAGGCCGCGTGCGGGCTGGTCATCAATCCCGGCGACAACAGCCTGCGTCTGGAGCGCCCGCTCATCGAGTCGGTCAAAAAGCAGAAGGACGAGGTCGCACATAAGATTGCGGACGCCGTAGCACAGCGCGAGGCTCACCGTATCCATCCCGGTGACACGGTTACTCTGGTTGAGCCGAGCATTCTGCCCGATGCCATGGTAGATCCTATCTGCGAGATTCTGGCCGGTGCCCCCGGCGTTGGCTCTGCCTATCTGTCGGTCATGATCGTCAACGGCGAGGCCCGCAGCTATCTGCTGGTGCTGGACGGCCCCAAGGACGACAAGCTCTTTGCAGCCGTAGCGCAGGCCGCCCGCCCGTATCTGCTGAGCCGCGAGAAAAAGATGGATCTGAACATCACCACCTCGATCTCTCCCATGGGCCAGCAGGGTATGCGCGGCAGCGAGCCGTTCTACCGCAAGGGCATTGGCCGCGTAGTCGAGGAGGATGACGACGAATGAGCGTAAAACGCCTGCTGGACTGCACCCCCAGCGATTTAACCGCCTACCGCAAGACTGACCTGCTGGACGCCATTGCCGGCAGCGAGGGGCGTGTGCTGGCCTGTGAGACCATCGGTCTGACACCGCCGCTGCTGGTCGATGTGACAAACGCCGAATACGCAGCTGCCCTGAGCGCAGACATTTTGCTGCTGAACATGTTTGATGTGCAGCATCCGGTCATCAACGCCTTGCCGAAGGTTCCCGAGGCAGAGACCGTGCGGGAGCTCAAGCGTCTGACAGGCCGTGTCATCGGCATCAATCTGGAGCCATGCGACCCCGAAGCGGCAAAAAGCAACGATGGTACGCTGTGGAAGATGAGCAGTGGCCGCTTGGCTACGGTAGAAAACGCGCGCCGCGCCGCCGATATGGGCGTTGACCTGATCGTGCTTACCGGCAACCCCGGCAACGGCGTCAGCAACGAATTGATCGTAGCATCGCTGAAGGAGATTTCTGCCGCTGTCGGTGACCGCGTTATGCTGGCTGCCGGGAAGATGCATGCCTCCGGCGTAGCAGGGGAGGGCGGGGAGAAAATCATGACCCCCGCCGATGCCGAGGCCTTCATTGCAGCGGGCGCGGATATCATTCTGCTGCCTGCACCGGGCACTGTACCGGGCATCACACAGGACTATGCCCATCGCCTGATCGAAGCCGTACACGCGCACGGTAAGCTGGCGCTGACAGCCATCGGAACCTCTCAGGAGGGTGCCGATGCCGCCACGATTCGCCAGATTGCGCTGATGTGCAAGATGGCCGGTGCAGATATCCACCACATCGGCGACACCGGCGTGCCCGGCATGGCACTGCCGCAGAACATCATGGCGTATTCGATTGCAATTCGTGGCGAGCGGCATACTTACCACAAGATGGCGCAATCAATCAACCGTTGAAAAAACTGTTTATACAAAAGCCCTTCGCAGAAGATCGGTTCTGCGAAGGGCTTTTTTCGTTACTGTAGATTTTTATAGTAGTCAGATTGTCCGTCATACCGTGTTTTTTCCTGTAGCTTATCGATCATATTCAACCTGATCTTTATCATGGCGATGGCTGCTTCGTTTTTCTCGGCGTTCCAGTCCTGCTTGAGCAGCAACAGCCCACGGTAATAGTCCTCGGTGCGTTTCATGCACTCACGCAGCAGATCAATTTCAGCCGGCGTTAGAGAAAGACCATACGAATGTTGTAAGTGCTTGCACCGATCTCGTAAATCACATGGCAGCGGATACATCTTCCGCGACTTGGGCAAACTACATCAGCCTGACTTTGCGATATAGTACCTTATTCGTAATCTGCAAAAAGGCCGTTTAAAGCAAGGGGCATAATCAACCCGAGAAAATCAACCTGCAGCCTTGTAAAACACTGTAGAGCCTTCCCTATATTTCGCTAAACTGTAATTTAGCGAAGTTGTAGAAACAGAGAAAAGCGCCTGCCCTTTCGCTCACTTTTCTGTTGCCGCCTCCGCCTTGGCTGTTTTGTATGAATATTCATGCGCTTTCGTTTTCTGTACGCACTGTAATATGTGTGATGGTTTGCATTTCTTATAAGTTTGTGAAATTGACGCCTGCCGCCTATCTGTGCTACAATAAAAAGCGGAATCAGCATTTCTGCATGGTTCCGCACTCTGATTTTGTATTTTGAGGTTCGATCGTGAGCAGTTATATTGATGTGGCTCATCCGGAGCGTCACGCGCCGTATCTGGACATTCCCGATGATGTAATTGAATATCTTCACTATCTGGATTTTGTAAAGCTGCGCTCCCCGCGCACTGTCAACGGATACTATCTTGACCTGCGCGGCTTTTTCCGCTTTATGATGCAGCGCTGGCAGCGCGTGGCCGATACCACGCCGCCCGATGAGATCACGCTGACCGGCATCACCACCGCCGATATTGCGCTGATTACCAAAAGAGACATCTTTGACTATCTGGATCACGCCCGCAACGCGGACAACGGCCCCAAGGCCCGCGCCCGTAAGCTGAGCTCGCTGAGGGGCTTTTTCCACTATATGTGTACGCAGGTCAACAAGCTGACAACCAACCCCACGGAAAACATCAGCCTCGGCACGCCCCAAAAGGCGCTGCCCAAATACCTGACCGAGACCGAGGCCGTCACCTTGCTGAGCCATATACAAAGTGATTTCTACACGCGGGATTATTGCATTATAACGCTGTTTTTGAATTGTGGTATGCGGTTGGCCGAGCTGGTCACGATCAACATGGGCGATTTCCGCGATGACACCATCCGCATAACCGGCAAAGGCAATAAAGAGCGGCTCGTCTATCTGAACAACGCCTGTCTGGACGCCCTGCAGCGCTACCGGAAGGACCGCGCTTCCCTGCCGAATCTTGTGGACAAGGATGCACTGTTTATCTCCAACCGCACCGGCAAGCGGCTTTCGGCGCGCCGGGTCGAGCAGATCGTAGCCCGCTGCCTGCAAAGTGCCGGTTTGAGCGGTCGCGGATTTTCCCCGCACAAGCTGCGCCATACCGCTGCCACGCTTATGTATCAGGGCGGCGTTGATATGCTGGCACTGAAAGAAATATTAGGGCACGAAAATGTCTCTACCACGCAGATCTACACCCACATCAAGATCGGA
>ERZ506978.212-NODE-212-length-33395-cov-4.675285_pt1 | contig 33395 bp, 38 predicted proteins | sample MGYA00512888_ERZ506978 | MGnify/ENA metagenome assembly ERZ506978
TAAAATCTATATTCTGATCTGGAATTTCAACATCATACATATCTCTATGCATTTCAATATCCTTAGATACAAGTTCCATTAAATCATATCCAGCAGCTTTCAATGCATGCGCAACAACATCTGTACAGACACCATATCCATCATTCGGATATCCACCTGCATAATATGCACTCTTATACTTTGGATGTATATTTACATATGCAATTGCACCTTCTAAGATATCCACTTGATCATCCACTCCATCACCATCTTTATCCAGTGGACTATGATATTGTGCAATGACATCTCCTCTCCAACGTTCAGCTAATCTTTTAGAAGATGTATGTTGATAACGCACACAAAAAAGAGCAGAACACAATAAAACTACAATCAACAAACACACAAACACATTCCTAATCATTATTTTTTTATTTTTCATACCAACCCCCATTTTTCATCTACATATTCATCTTTTTATATTTCAAATTTTTCAAACAAAAAACGCAGTGTCTTCCACTACGTTTATCAATTACTTTGCTGCACTGTCTGCTGCAATCACAGATTCAATCTGCTTCATTAAAGCATCATAGTTTTCCTGATTGTCAACACCACCAAGTAATGGTTCACCTACGATCTTGCCATTTCTATCAACAAGAACTGTTGTAGGGAATGCCATGATATTAGATGCATACTTACCTACATCACAAGAAGAATCAATAGAAAGATTACGATACTTTGCACCTTGCTGTTCTAAAACTTTCTTAGCATCTTTGATTGCAGATCCACTTCCATTAAATGTATCTGTATTGATGCCTACAACTTCTCCACCCTTTGCCTTGATTGCTTCATTCAATTCATTCAACTTCGGAAGTTCTTCAACACAAGGTTTGCATCCAGTAAACCAGAAATTCAAAACTGTTACTGCATTCTTAGAGAAAAGACTCTTATCTACTTTATTACCATCAAAATCTACACCAGATAAATCCGCAAATGAACTTTCACTAGAACTATCATCCTTAGATGCTGAAGATGTACTCTGCTTGCTTTCAAGTTCAGCAATCTTCTTTTCAATTTCACGGATCTTTTCAAGATCTTCCGTTAATGTTTTATATTCTTCTTCTGTAAATTCATCTTTATTTCCTTCTACTGCAGATGCTAAGTATTCTGCATAATCTGCATTAGGATCCGCATTTCCCTTGTTCATCATATTAAACACCTTATCCCAGGCTTCTTTATGATCCGCAAACAATTGATTTTCCTGCTGATATAAATCATTCAATTCAGGATCCGTTTCTCCTGCTGTTTCAGAAGATGAGGAAGATTGTGTCGTACTGCTTACAGCACTGTTTGTTTTTGTGGAACAAGCTGTAAGTGCTAATACTGCACTTAAAGTAACGATTTTAAAAATGTTTTTTGATAAATTCATGTTTTATTTCTCCTTTAACTTATTTTTTATCTTTTGATACATCTTTTCCCATAAATTGATAATGGATTGCATTTTTCGGACACACTTTCATACATGCCCCACATCGAATACATTCCGGATGATTTGGTGTCTTCAATACATTCACGTCCATTTTACAAGCTTTTGTACACTGCTGACATCCAACACACTTATCATGTTCTACCTGAATACTAAGCAATGACACTTTATTAAATAAAGAATAAATTGCACCAAGTGGACAGATCCACTTACAGAATGGACGATAGAATAGAATACTCAACACAATCACGCTCACAAGAATCACACTCTTAAATGTAAATAATTTTCCAAGAGCAGAACGAATTGCCGGATTTCCAAGTGATAAAGGAATTGCCCCTTCCAATACACCTTGTGGACAAATATATTTACAGAAGAATGGATCTCCCATACCAATAGAGTTTGTCATCAACATCGGAAGAAGAATCACAAACACTACAAGGATAACATATTTGAGATATCGCAATGTCTTAAGTTTTTCTGTAGAAAATTTCTTTGTTGGAATCTTATGCAGTAAATCCTGAAACCATCCAAATGGGCAAAGAAATCCACAGATAAATCTACCAAGCGCTACACCAAGAAGAATAAAGAATCCTGTGATGTAGTATGCAAATTTAAAATGTGATGATCCAACAACTGCCTGAAATGCCCCAATTGGACAGGCACCGCTTGCCGCAGGACAGGAGTAACAATTCAATCCTGGAACACATATCTTCTTTCCATTCCCTTGATATATTTTCCCTTTGAAAAAATTAGGAAGATGAATATTTGTCAATAATGTTGCCAATCCCTGTATCCATCCACGGAATTGCGCTATTTTTTTTGATATCATTGTATTTTTCTTATCCAATTCCAACACACTCCAGACATATTTTTACTGCTTTGTTCAGCACAACATCAACTTCACCTCTAAAAACCCCATATGTAATCATCATTACACCTGTAATCAATAATACAATTTGTATTGTTTTCTTACTTTTCAAGATATTCATGCTCCTTTCACTTTTCATTGACCTATTATGTTATACACTATAGAGTGTAAAATTTATGTTAAGCAAATGGAGAAAATATTTTGAGATTATTAATTGTTGAAGATGAAAAAGAATTATGCGATACAGTCGCAAAAAGATTATATTCTGCTGGATATGAAGTAGATACATGTTATGACGGTAATGAAGCATCTAATTATATCATGGCAGAAAACTATGATTTGATTGTTTTAGATTTAAATCTACCCGGAAAAGATGGTATGGAGATTTTAAAAGAACTAAGAGAAACAAACGAAGAAACTAAAGTTTTGATTCTATCCGCAAGAAGTCAGATTGCTGATAAAGTAGAAGGATTAGATGCAGGTGCAAATGACTATCTGGAAAAACCATTTCATTTACAAGAACTAGAAGCATGAATCCGAAGCCTGACAAGACGAAAATTCGTACAAAAAGATGTATGCCTCCATTGTGGTGAAATCAAATTCAACACAAAAAAACGTGAAGCGTATGCAAAAGATGAATTTGTTTCCTTAACAAGAAAAGAAAATGGAATCTTAGAATATCTGCTTCTGAATCAAGGTCGCCCTGTTTCTCAAGAAGAACTCATTGAACATGTATGGGATGCATCCGTAGATAGCTTCAGTGGCTCTATTCGTGTACATATGTCATCCCTTAGAAAAAAACTAAAAGCAGTTCTTGAATATGATCCAATCATCAATAAGATTGGTGAAGGTTATACAATCGTGGAGAAAAAACAATGAAAAAACTATCCCTGCAATGGAGACTAACCATTATAACAACTTTATTTATTGCATTGATCTGTGGATGTCTAACAATGTTCATTTACCAGAATGGTGTCTACTACATGGATGATCTACAGAATACAGTAGAAGGCAGTACAGATAAAAATTCAAACAATCTTTACATCAGCATTCCAGATGATGTATGGGATGATTTCGCAGACAATTTTTCCATTCAGGTAAACAACAATAAGACAGACTACAGAAATAAAAGTTTACTGATCTCATCCATTCTGTCTCTTCTAGGTGGTGTCATTACATATTTCATCAGTGGACGTGCCCTCAAACCACTTTCAGATTTTTCCAATAAAATTGAAGAAGTTCAGGCGCAGAATCTATCTGATTCAAGAATTGAAGAGAATAAAGTCAAAGAACTCAACCAGCTCAGTGTTTCCTATAACAAGATGCTAGATCGATTATCTGCAGCATTTGAAGTTCAAAGGCAATTCACAGCCAATGCCGCACATGAACTTCGCACACCGCTTGCTCTAATGCAAGTCCAACTTGATGCCTACAATTCCACAGAACATCCAGACAATGATGCCTCTGCAAATCAAACAATTCAAATGGTTACAGAGCAAAATGAACGTCTAACTAAAATGGTAAAAACACTTCTAGATATGAGTGAGCTGCAAACTATCGCAAGAGATGAAACTATCGATTTAGATGCTCTGATTGAAGAAGTACTTGTTGATCTAGAACCACTCGCACAAGAAAAAAACATTACACTCAACAATCAATGTAATGAAGTAAAACTCTTAGGCAGCGATATTCTCATCTATCGACTAGTCTATAACTTAGTAGAAAATGCAATCAAATACAATCGAATCAATGGTTCTGTAACTGTTAAAGCATTTACAAAAGATCAACACATTTATTTAACTGTTGCAGATACAGGAAATGGTATTCCAAAAGATCTAAGAGAAAGAGTATTTGAACCATTTTTCAGACTAGATAAATCAAGAAGCAGAGAACTAGGTGGTGTTGGACTTGGTCTAGCTCTCGTACATGAAATCGTAAGAGTACATGATGGCACTATTCAAGTAAAAGATAACCCTACCGGTGGTACAATTTTTGAAGTTATTTTTTGAAAAGCCTGTTTGAGACATATTTTTTCCACTAGCATAGCTAGTGGTTTTTCTTTTTCGCGTATAGCTTCTCTTTTCGCATAGAAAAATACTTTTCTTCTATACTTTGGCGCAAATACAATGTGAAACTTACAAATCCATTTTGTATGTGATAAACTGTGTAAGTCATTATTAAATGACATATAAAAAATCCTCCTTGTTTAATTTTGATGCAGTTTGCAGACCACATACAAAATTATATGCAAGAAGGATTCTTTTTCATTATCTCTGCGCTAAAGCTTAGACTGACCCTAGACAATCTGGGGGTTTTTATTATATCCCTATACAACAGTTTTATGAAAGAAAGGGGATCTGAATTTGTAACAAGGATTGGAAAAGTTAAATTTATTTCTACTAGAATTACTCAATTGGTTTTAAATAGAATCCACCGTAGAAGTTCTCTGTCTTCATAACATTCACAATTACATGTGGATCAACACTACGCATCAAAGCAACCATGTCACTAACTTCATAACTACTTACGACCGCATGGATCAAAGAAATCTTTCTACCAGAATAGCCGCCAATACCATCTACACGGCTCAAACCATGGCGATAGTTTTTCACAAGAGTATCAATAACTTCATCTGGTTTAGATGTTGTAATCTGCAGCGTAACACGCGCATAGCGATTATAGAAAGTATCAATTGTTTTTGTTGAGATAAACTGGAATAAAATAGAATATCCAGCATCTTCCCAGCCAAACATCATTCCAAATATCATCAATAAGATTGCATTGAATATAAATACATAGCTGAAGATTGATTTATTTTTCTTATTACTGATGTACAATGCAACAAAGTCAGTTCCACCTGTTGATGCATTTGCCTTTAATGCAATGACTGTCATCAATCCATATAAAAGTCCACCAAAAATAATATTTAACAAGCAATCATCAAATACTGCTTCAAAGTGTAATACTTTCAAGAAAAATGATGCTAAAGCAACTTGCAGCAATGAGAAAAAAGTAAATCTTTTACTAATGCTTTTACTACAGAATAAAGCAACTGGAATATTCAAAGCCAACATACCTAATGATGTTGAAAATGTAAATCCAAAAAAAGTACTAGTAATTTTCTCAATCAAGATTGCTACGCCAGTAAAACCTGAACTCAGTAGATTTAAAGGTCTCATGAAAATCTGAATGATTGCAGCCTGCATAAATCCTGCCAATATCACCGCAAACAGTGTCACCAGATTTCTAAATTCCTTATACTGATTCAGTTCTTTTAACATACACTGTTCACAATCTTTCTAACAAGTTCTTCACTTACAACATCATAGTCATTTTCATGCGGTGCAGCAGCATAACAATAATTCACATCCTCACCACTTGTTGTTGGATCATTTCTCCAGCTCTTGCATGAACTATGTACTTGAGAAATGCCCGTTTTTTCCATCATTTCAAGCGCATTGGAAGCATTCATGCCACTACCCGCAAGAATCTGGATCTTGTCACCATACTTTTCTTGCAAATGTGCAATCATATCAATACCATCCATTGCTTTTGCTTTTAAACCACTTGTCAATACACGATCCACATGTAAGGAAATCAATATTTCCATTGCTTCATCTGCATTCTTTACACAGTCAAATGCACGATGGAATACAACTTCACCATTGTATTCTTGAATAATATCGATGATCTGCTTTGTCTGTTCGACATCAATTTCACCATCTTTTGTTAAACATCCAAAAGCAATACCATCTGCGCCATTTTCCATCATCAAACGAGTATCACATAACATTGTTTCAAACTCTTCATCTGTATAGCAGAAGCCAGCACCACGTGGTCGAACCATTGTAATGACTTTTAAATTTGTATTCTTCTTTGTCAAAATCAAAGAAGCAAGAGATGGTGTTAAACCACCCAGATATAAAGCACTGTTAAGTTCGATTCTCGATGCACCACCTCTTTCACTTGCCAAAGCGTCATCATAAGAACCACAACAAACTTCAATCATTCTTTCCATACTACCTCTTTTTATCAAAACTTCATTCCATGCAGGGTATTATAATCCCTGCATCAATTCATATAATGCATACGCATAAATCTGTGTATTCTTTTCAATATCACAGATACGCATCCATTCATTTGGAAGATGTCCAATGCCCTTCTGTCCCTTAAAGCTAGGACCAAATGGGACGATATTCTTTACAACCTTGGCATATGTACCACCAGTAGTAGTAACAGCACTTCCATCTTCATCCATAATCGTTTCATATGCTTTTTCTAATGATTTCACTAAATATGTATCTTTAGGGAAATATACTGGATCAATATTGCTGAGAAGCTTCACCTTTAAATGTTCACTCTCTAATTTTTTCAAAGCAGTTTCCATTTCTTCTAAGCTATATCCAGCAGGATAACTAGAAACCAGGCTTACACCAACTTGATCCTCATCACGCATCAATTCCACTTTACGAACCTGATTCTTGCCAAATTCTTCATTGCTGTAATCAACACCAAGACTGATTGATAGATCACTCTGATTCAAAATAAACTGATTCATGAATGTAAATAATTCATCAATATGTTCTTTTTCTGTTGTATAAGCAAATTCAGCTCTGCCACGTTCTGCATACACAACAGGATACTTACAGTCAGGTGTCCATCCCATCAAAGGATATTTATGATCCTTGAAGTACCATTTCATATCTTCCATTCCTGTTTCTTCATTTGTACCGAAAATAATCTTTACTTTGATTGGAAATCCATAATTTAGATCTTTCAAAGTCTTCAAAGCATACAGGCAGCTGAAGATTGGGCCTTTATTATCAAGAACACCTCTTGCATATAAATACCCATCAATTTCTGTTGTATGGAATGGATCTGTTTTCCATGTTCCATTAATATCAACAACATCTAAATGCCCAACACACGCAATATAGTCTTCTGTATCTGGTCCATAAGAAACAATACCAACCTGATTACCAACATTTTCAACTTCAAATCCAAGAGCAGAAGCAAGCTCTAATGCTTTATTCAGGCAATCAACAACTCTTGTGCCAAATGGACAGTCTTCTGTTGCGGTGTCTCTTCTAGAATCATAATTACATATTGTTTTAATATCTGTAATCAATGATGGAAGATTCTCAGCAACCTTCGCAATAATTTTCTCTTTCATTATTCTTCAACCGGTGCCATTCTTACACGCATATATTCATCAAGCCATTCTTTGCTTGCTACTTCAAATGTGCAATGTCCATCTTCTTGACGTGTAACAAGATAAACTGTAGGTTCTACATCACTTGTCGCAACGGAGAAAGAGAATCCTTCAATATTTGTAGCACATCCAAATTCACCCTTGTTGTTCATCGCAACAACAGATAAATCACCCGCAACTGTTCTTCTCTTCTTCAGACTTGCATCTAAGTCATTCACTGCCTTTTCGCAAGCTTCTTGTGGAGTTAAACCTTCCTTCATTAAACGAACGATTTCATAAGAAATACATCCCTTCATCAAGTCTTCACCTAAACCAGTAGCAGTTGCACCACCAACTTCACTATCTGCATAGAAACCAGAACCAACAAATGGAGAGTCACCAATACGGCCTGGCTTCTTCATAAACAAGCCACTTGTAGAAGTACCCGCAACAACTGTACCATTCTCATCAAGACAAACCATGCCTACAGTATCATGTCCATCATATGGCTTTAATTCCTGTGCCTGCTGTTCCAATTCCTTCTTCTTTTTACGATAGAAAGCTTTTGCACGATCTGTTAACATTTCTTTTTCTTCAAAGTGATGTTCACGTGCATACTTTTCAGCACCATAACTGACAAGAATATTATTTACTTTTTCTTCACTTAATTTTTTAGCAATACTGATTGGATTTGCAAAATCTTTGATTGCACAGATAGCACCAACATCAAATGTATCACCATCCATATATCCAGCATCCAATTCAACAACCTGATCTTCATTTGGAAGACCACCATATCCTACAGATTTATAGTACGGGAAATCTTCAACAGCTTTAATTGCTGTTTCGATTGCATCAGATGCTTTTCCATTCTGATTTAACTGTTCAAATCCTTGTTCAATACCTTCCTTAGCCATACGCCAAGTCGCAATAATTCCATGCATAATTTATATCTCCTTATTTCATCGATACTTGATCGAATATTTCATCGTTGATTTCTTCAACCAGCTTCGTTAATAATATAATACAATTCTCAACATCTTCCATACTGATCATGCTTGAATTTGTATGCATATAACGAATCGGAATCGATAATGTCATGTTAATAACACCTGCATTTGTTTTATGAATATTCCCTGAATCTGTACCACCCTTATTAAATACAGCGTACTGATGCTGAATGTCATATTTCTTACAGATATCTTCTACATACGCAACAAGCTTTCTAGGAGCAATGGAGTTAGAATCAATCATACTCAATACCACTCCATCTCCTAAACGACAGATATTTGAATCCAGTGGTGTATCACCAGCTAGTGTTGTATCAATCGCAAAACAGATATCTGGTCTAACACAATCCGTTGCTGTACGTGCACCCCTCAAGCCTGGTTCTTCCTGTACTGTATTGGCAAGATACAATGGTGTATGTTTCTTATTTTCTAATGCCTTTGCAACTTCAATCATGATATATGTACCAACTCTATCATCAAATGCTTTATTGACGACACGATCTGTATGATTCATGATTTGGAAGTGAGGCATTGGAACAACCATATTTCCTTCTTCAATCCCTAAATCAACAAGCTGCTGTTTATTTTCTACACCCATATCTAGATACAGTTCAGAAATATCCATTGTCTTGCTTCTAAGATCTTGCGGTAAACCATGTGTTGCTCTGCTGCCCATCAATCCATAGAACTGTTCTCCATTGCGATTAACAACTTTAAACCATTGTCCAGGAAGCATATGGCTCCACCATGATCCAATTGGCTGAAGTCTGATAAATCCTTGATCATCAATGGATTTGATCATAAATCCAACTTCATCCATATGTGCCGCAATCATCACTTTAGGACCATTTTCATCTGCACACTTTTCACCGACAACACTGCCAATTCCATCCTGGTAATACTTAAGATTTAATTTCTGATATTCAGATTTCACAATGCTACTGACTTCATCTTCATATCCACTGATACCAGCCGCACTGCTGATTTTATCTAATAATTCTAGATTAGACATGATGTTCTCCAAATCCAAAGTCAGTAATCATTTCATTATTTAGATGAAGGATATAGTCTGTTAATGTATGAACAAGCGCATCAATATCATTGACTGCAACCATTTCATTTGCACTGCCAGTATTGCCACATGCAATGCCTACAGCCACTGTTGGGCAGCCTTTCACTGTTTTATGGATAAAAGAACTATCATTTCCAATCATTCCAAAGTATCCATTCGCACTTGTGAATCCCTTGAAATCATTGATTAATCTTTGGCTAGGAATCATACCTTTATCATACATTCCAACAACAACGCCACCATTCAATTTTGCATTTGGCTTTCCATTATCAAACACGCACAATGCCAATGCTGCATCTGGCTGAATTGTATATGTAGCTGTTTTAGTACCACGGAAACCAATTGTTGATTGACTCATTGCACCAATTGCTAAATTGAAATCCAATTCATGCTCTTTTAAGTTTTCAACAACTTCCATACATACTTCATTTAGTACTCTAGGATTCAAAGCCTTTGCATACACTATATTATTTTCAACAAAGAAATTAGAAGCATAGCTTACTAAATCACCAGGCAATACCATAAGATCAGTCTTATCTGTATATCCACAGTCAATCACAAGATCATTCAAGCTCTTTGCTTCACTTCCACCTTCTAGAACATTTTTTCGGTTGGTAATCACGCCTGTGATCATAGAATGATCACGGCATAAAATAGTTACTCTCTGGTGAAGTAAAGAAGATACCGCAATATCTTCCAATGTAATAAATGTGAGTGTACCATTATCATTGACTTTAGATACCATCATCCCACATTCATCCATTGGACAGGCAATCATAAATGTTTTTGCATTTTCACGCTTGCTCTTTTTGTAAGCAAAAATACTTCCTAAATTATCTCTAACAATTTGATCAGCATTTTCTTCAAATGCCGGTTTCATGATTTCAGCAATATCCTGTTCATTGGAACTTACACCACAACAGCTGCATAACGTTTTTAATCTATCTAAATTCATTTTATCTCCTTCGAAAATAAAGGCCATATGATTCATATGGCCCTTGTAATAATTAATAACAAACTTTAGTTTTAATTTCTGCTAAGTCACCGCTGTTATTAACGCTTGCCTGCATTAATGAACATAAGTTTGCAATACTATCATTTAAGCCCGTTCCGCCCTTTTTAGGCATAACTACAATTGGAGTTTTGTCTTTGTATTCAGCGATTACATCGCTTACTTCTTTACTCATCATCGCACATGATTGAACGGATGTGTGTGTTAAGATACTTGCACTGATTTCAGCAGCCATCTTTCCATAGTCAGCATACTGGAAGCAAGGTCCGCACAATACGAAGTCCGGATTCAGCTTCTTGACCATAGCTGTCATCTTAGTAACGACTTCTTGTTCGTTTGCTAAGAAATATTCATTACCACAATATAATGTAGCGACTACCTGTGCATCAATCTTATTGAAGTGAGGCTGTAAAGAGGATGCGAATCCAATTCCGCCCTTTGTTGCTGTTAATCCGACATTTGGATTTGTTTTTCCACCGGCTCCAGCTAAGCCCTGGTCAAATATCAATATTACTTTCATATCTTTTCACTTAGTCTAAGCTTAAATCATCGAATGATAGATCATCTAATTCGTCTGTCTGATTCTTTGTTTCAGATTCTTCAGATAAATACTTAGAATCAAGCATACGGAAGAATGGATAGTAGATAGCGAAGTCCATTGCTAACATAACAAGCTGTACAACAGATCCCATGAAGCTTCCTGTTACTAACCAGCCAGAGAATACGATTGGAGTTGTCCAAGGCAGCTGTGCACCATTTGTAATTGGCATGATGTGTGTAACTGTAGCAATATAACCAAGAATTGTATTTGCAACAGGTGTCAAGATAAATGGAATAGCCATCAATGGGTTTAATACGATTGGTAAACCGAAGATGATTGGTTCGTTAATACCGAAGATACCAGCTGGAAGAGAAAGTTTTCCAAGAGTCTTCAAACGACTTGACTTTGCGAAGAAAGCCATCATGATAACAAGTGCTAATGTGGATCCACCACCACCGAAGTTACAGAAGAAATCTGAGAATCCGGAAGTGAAGATGTTTGTCATTTCAAGACCAGCCTTAGCTGCTTCGTAGTTTTCAACAGTTAATACCTTGTGGATAGGAGCGAAGATTGTGTTTGTAACTGCTGGACCGTTGATACCGAAGAACCAGAATAATGTGGATAAGAACTGATAGATAACTTCAAATCCGCCTAAACGCCCTAAACCAACAAGTGGTGCCTGTAATACCTGATAAATGAAGTAATGAGCATATTCGAAAGATGTGAAAGAGAAAACAATACCTAATAAGAAGAATACGATCATTGTAATTCCTGCAGGAATTAATGCTGCGAAAGATTCCATAACTGCTGGTGGAACACCATCAGGAAGCTTGATTACAAGATTCTTCTTCATTGCCCATGAGAAGATTTCTACTGCGACAATCGCTGTAATCATTGCTAGGAACATACCAGCTGTTCCTAGGAATGTGAACTTGAATCCGCTAACTTTAATTGCTTCAGAAAGACCTTCAGCTTCAACCATTGAATACTGAGGTGTGATAATCAAGAAGGATACTAATGCAACAACTGCACCAGCAATTCTGTTTTCTAAACCTTTTTCTCTAGAATAGCAGTAACCGATACTGAGTACGCCTAATAAAGCAACGCAGTCAAATGAGATTGCTGTTACGCGACCAAGATATCCATCCCAGCCAGCACCGAAAATACCAGCCATGAATTCTTCATATCCCGCAATTGGGAAGTTAGAAATAAGCAAGAAGATTGAACCAACAATTGTAATTGGTACTGTAATTAAGAAACCATCTCTGATTGCTGACAATACTTTATTCTTTGACAAAACATTGGCAACAGGCATCAGAAATTTTTCTAGTTTTTCCATCATAATTTATTTTGCCCCCTTTTCCTTGTAGAGTTTGATAGCTCTCTTAAGAACTCTTTCTCCATCGACGTTTCCGTAATCAACACTGTCAATTACTTCAACGATGTGTTCTGCACCATATCTTTCGTTTACTTTTTCATACAAATGCTTAACCTGAGGTCCCAATAGAATAACTTCCGGATTGTATTCATGAACTACTGTGTCCATGTTAGAATCTGAGAAAGCCTTGATTTCAATTGGTAAGCTGTGTGCGTCAGCTACTTTTTGCATTCTGCTTGCCAGTAAACTTGTAGACATGCCTGCATTACAGAATAAATAAAATCTTTTCATAGTATTACCTAACCTTTCTACATATATCATAAATTTTTAAGAGTGATTGTTTTCACAATCTATTTCCTATTAGCTAGGAAGTTTTGATACCCCTTACATTCCTTGTGTGACTATGCGACTAGATCAACGACTTTTGTTTGAAAAATCAAGTCATGCAGTAAACGGAAATCTCTCCATTTCAGTAAAATAAAACCTAGATCTAAAACAGATACTACATTAATCAATGAAGTAATGTATTTCCATGCTTCATTCGGATACATAATCATCAACACACTTCGAATGTTTACAGATGGAATGTAAAATGCACCACCAATCAATAAACATCCAACAAAGAAACGCAGAAATGTTCTTGGAAATGAAATTTCATTTCCATGGATATCCACTATTTTTAAATGCATTGCACGCATCATGAGTGTCTGTCCTTTCCATATTTTCAATGGAACAAGAACATAATAGAGAAATGCAACCAGCAATGAAGCAATTGCCAATGCAATATGTACAGAATATTCACCACTTGTAAAATGACCAATTGCGTTTGTCATCAAATTAATAAGGACAGCTGAAATATACCAGTCTGTCCCAAAGGCGAACACTCTTCTTACAACGTAAGCAAAAGTTTTCATATTTTATTTATTTTTATATAAGTTGATCAATTTTGTAGCTAAAAGCTTTGTTGTTTCTGCAGCCATCAACTGGTCTTCAGCATGCATCAAAAGTAATACAACTTCAACTTTTTTACCGCTAGCCTCCTGCTGAATCAAAGAAGCATGTACCTGGTGTCCTCTTGTATAGCAAGCATCACCTTCTGCAATCAATTCTTCTGCACGTTCGAAGTTACCCTTTTCAGCTTCTTCGATTGCCAGGATATAATCACTCTTAGCTTCTCCTACTGCAGAAATAATCTTAAAACAAACTAATTCCATATCTTCCATAACATATCCTCCTTTACTTTTCTATTACCATGCTATGTGAAATAATATCGTGAATGGCTGTACCTTTTTTCACAACCATATAACAGGAAATGATCAAAATAGCCACTTTCACCCAATTCAATACCGTTCCAGCTACATCAAACGTGTACATCGTTATCATCTGCGTTACATAATTTCCAGCAAGCATCAATGGACTCTCTAAAAGCAGCAAGCCAACAATCTGTCTTTTTGCTAGATCTTTTGCATTCAATGTTTCTCCATTTTCATCTGTAATTTTTAGTGATAGGAATTTCTTGCCAAGCGTCTGCCCTTCAAACTTCAAAGGAATTACGTAATAATAAACAATCCCAAATAAGATTCCCAATACACCAGCCAGCAAACCATATGGTTTTTCAAATAGCAGAATATCTGTATTGATTGTCTTTTCTCTTGTCAGAACATTCCACAGCCATCCAACTGGGATTGCCGCAAATACCCATCCAAAATACCAGTCAATCAGAAATGCGAAGATTCTTTTGTTTAATGGAGCTTTTTTTATTACTTTTCTTTTTGCCATATATCTACCTACTTTGTCATTAATTCCATCAATTCATTTACGTTTTGTGCAACTGTGATCTGTGATAACAATACTGGATCATCACAGACATTAGAGAACCAGTCAAAGAAGATACGTAAGATATCTTTATCTTCTTCTTTTACTGCTAACAGCATTACAAATTTAACTTTAAAATTTCCCCATTGTACTGGTTTTTTCAAAGAAGCAACCGCAACAGTTGTTTTAATCGTAGAATACTTCAGAGGATGCGGTATCGCAAATCCATAGCTCAATGAAGTCCATGCCATTTTTTCTCTTTCAAATGTAGATTCCTTAAATACTTCACTGACTCTGCCTGCACCATATAATGCATCGCAAAGCTGATTGATAACATCTTCATAAGATTCACATTCTAAATCCTTAAAGAAGAATTCATCTGTCAATAAATGCTGCATCTGGTCACTAAACTCTAGCGCCTGTCGCTGATGATCAAGATCATTGATTAAACGGAATATTTTATATTCATCATCTTCATTAAAGAACATGCCTATGATGACCGTCGGAATATCCAATGTATGCTTTACATTCACTGTACTGATAATGATGTCTGGTTTTAATCGCTTAATAACATTTTCTTCATACACTCTTACAGTAGCATCAATGACCAGTCGATCTCCAAAGCGATGTTTGATTTTATCTGCACACATGCTTGTCATCAATTGATTGTTTGGCTGAATCAATACCGCATGATAATAGTGATGATGAAGATTCAGTCTGTCATATGCTGCACCTAAATGAATTGCCAGAAAACCAATTTCATCTTCCACCATCGTTACATGCATATAATCTTCGATGATCTTTCCAACAAAGACACTGACATCAAATACCATCGGATATTGTTTTTTCACATCATGCAGATACACATTTTGAATTGTTGTATTTGTTTCCAGTCGTTTTAGAAGATGCTGAATATGAATCAATAAGCCATCTTTGAAGAACTCGTCATTTGAGAAATCAACATCATACACTTCATTAATACCAACAATAATTCGATTCAGTAAGACAACTGAGTTATCCAGAAGACTTGTATCACTGATATATCGATTATGTTGTCTCCCCATCAAAAGTCTTGCCAGCAAAACAATTTCATTCTCATTGATTTCACATCTCAGAAATTTCGTAATCTTAGTAAAAAATTCATGTGCAATCTGATACTCAACTGTCCCTTTGATACGCTCATCATCAGCACCCATATCAACACAATTGAAATCCATCATTCTCTGAATTCCTACACCAATATGAATCATTAACATAGGAATTGTTTCTGCACGCAATTTGTAATTGTATGTATTTAAAGTTTCCTCTAGAACTTTAGACACTCTCAATAAATCGAAATCCGGAAATAATCCAGCAATCTTATTGATATTAATAAAGTCACCTTTTGTTTCATGTACAAGAATATCTTTATGAAACTGTCGTTTGCTTTCTTCACTGCCTTGCAAAGAAATGACTTCACCATTTTCAACAATCGATAAATCTGGATACGCTTCTAACATTTTACGAATATGTTTGATATCATTACGAATTGTAAATGTGCTGTAATAGATTTCATTCTGCAAATCAATGATGTTTATTTTTTTATAGCGGAATAAACGTTTGATTAGAAAATTACAGCGTTCTTCTAATGACTGTGGTATCAGATCATCATTCTGTATTTGATTCACTCCAGAAGCATCTTCTTTCAAACGATAGCCATAGCGAACACTCGCTTCAATTGCATCTTTTAATTCACAATTGATTGCATTAATATCACTACGAATTGTTCGATCAGATACTTCTAGAATCGCTGAAAGTTCTTTTCCAGTTACCCAGTCTTTTCTCTCACTTAAAATATCAACAATTTTAATTTGTCTTGTTTTCATATATGCATTGTAAAACGATTTCCTGATATGCTTTGGTTACATTTTTCCTAGCAGTTAGGAAATTTCCTTCTCCATGAATCAGTGTAAATGAAAGAATTTCTAAAAAGAATACAATAATTAAAGCATTTTCTTTGATTTTTATAGAAACAAAAAAAAAGCACATATCGCATCATACAACGCAATACATGCTTAGAAATTTATCGTTTATTTACAAGCTTTTCCTCTTGCATAAGTCTGTACAACATCATAGTTGTCATTCAATACCACAAGATCAGCATCATATCCTGTACAGATCTTTCCTTTATGATCATCAATCTTTAATGCTCTTGCAGGATTTAATGTACATGCATTGATTGCATAATCTACAGGAACACCAGCCTGCTCAATAACGATCTGAAGCCCACGGTTAACACGCAATGTGCTGCCAGCTAAATTCTTAGCCTCTACTAGATGTGCAGAACCATCAGGGTATACTTCAATTTCCTGTCCACCAAACATCATTCTGCTTCCAATTGGACAACCCTTAGCCATTAAAGCATCAGTAATCATAATGACATGATCTCTTCCTTTAGCCATGAAGAAGTTATTCAAAGAATTCACATCAGAATGACATCCATCACAGATAACTTCACCATATACATCTCTAAAACGCATCGCAGCACCAACCAATCCAGGATTTCTATGATGGAATGGTGTCATACCATTAAATACATGCGTCATTGACATAGCACCATGTGCAATTGCCATTCTAGCTTCTTCAAAAGTAGCACCAGAATGTCCTTGAGAAACTAATACACCATGTTGTGCACAATATTCAGTTAATGCAAAATCTTTATCATGTTCACAAGCCATCGTAATAACTTTGATCATACCCTTTGCATCTTCCTGATATTGCTTAAATTCTTCAACATTCGGTGCAACACAATACTGTTCTGGCTGTGCACCTTTATACTTTTGATCTAGATAAGGTCCTTCAAAGTGAATACCAATAATTTCAGCACCTTCATATCCTTCTTCAACAACTCTAACAACATTCTTCAATGCATTTGATAATACTTCATGACTCTGTGTAATTGTTGTAGGGCAGATACTCGTTACACCTTCAGAAGTGATTTCTTTCATCCAGTGACGAAGGCCTTCAGGTGTACCATCATTTGTATCCCATGTATGGTAGCCATGTGTATGGATATCAATAAATCCAGGAAGGATTCTATCATTATCATAGTCAACATCCACTGCATTTGTACCATATGGATAGATATCAACAATTTTCTTATCCTCAATTTTCACTTGCGCTGGCATAAACTGTCCAGCAATCCAAACTCTTTTACTTTGAATAATCATATGTATTCCTCCAGTTAATTTCATTATACGCTTGAAATCTTTAAATATAACCCATCCTTCCTTTAAAAAAGCTATAACAGCTTTGAACAATCTGTTCTACTGTTATAGCCTTTTCCTAAAATGAAAGGGATTATTAAGCAATAATACTTAACTTATTTGCAAAGTTTCTTGAATTCATCAGCAACGAACTGTACCTGCATACCAATAACTACCTGTACATTGTTCTTGCCTGGGTGCATAACACCAGAAACTCCTGCAGACTTGATTTTCTTATCATCAACAAGGCTATCATCCTTAACTGTTAAACGAAGTCTTGTGATGCAGTTGTCGATTGTAACAACATTTTCTTTTCCGCCAAGACCTTCAAGAATTGTCTGAGCAACTGCTGTGAAGTCATTGTTAGCAAGTGTAGCGCTCTTTTCAGCGTCATCTGCTTCATCATCATCGTCTTCACGACCAGGTGTCTTAAGATCCCACTTGAGGATAGCGAACTTGAATACGAAGTAGAATACTAAGAATGCTGCGATACCTAAAGGAATGATCATCCAAGTATTATGAGCTGCTGGTAAAGAAGCAGAGAAGATTAAGTCAGTTAGACCTGCAGAGAAGCTGAAACCAGCTCTGAATCCTACGAAGCATGTAATGACTGTGAAGATACCATATAAAGCTGCATATACAACATATAGAGCAGGTGCTAAGAACATGAATGCGAATTCGAATGGTTCTGTAACACCACATACGAATGCGGAGATAGCTGCAGACATAACGATACCAATAGCAATCTTCTTTTTGTTATCCTTAGCTGTCTGAATCATAGCTAGAGCAGCACCAGGAATACCGAACATCATACATGGGAAGAATCCAGACATGTAGATACCAAGATCCCAAGAAAGATTAGCAGAAGCTGTTGTATCACCAGCCCAGAAGTGATTAAGGTCACCAAGACCGATTGTATCAAACCAGAATACGTTGTTTAATGCGTGATGTAGACCTGTAGGGATGAGTAATCTGTTGAAGAAAGCATACAAGCCAGCTCCAAAGTAACCCATAGAAGCAATACCATTACCTAATGCAACTAAGCCATTGAATAAGATAGGCCATACGAATAATAGAACTACAGAAGCAAGAATTGAAACAACACCAGCTACGATAGCAACACATCTCTTACCAGAGAAGAAAGCTAACCAGTCAGGAAGTTTAGCGTTCTTGAACTTGTTATAGCATGTAGAACCGATGATACCAGCAAGAATAGCAATGAATGGGTTAGCAATCTTACTAAATGCGATTGTTGCGATTTCATCCAATGTCATGATTGTGCTGACTGTACCAACAGCGAGTAAGTTAGTGATCATGAGCCATGATACTAATGCAGCTAATGCACCAGTTCCATCATGGTCATCAGTCATACCGACACCAATACCGATAGCGAATAGCCAAGCCATGTTATCGATGACTGCGCCACCTGCCTTAACTAGAAAGAAACCGATCTGCTGTACAAGACCAACAACGTCTCCGCCTTGCATAGTAGATGGACATAATGCATATCCAAGACCCATCAAGATACCACAAATAGGAAGACATGCTACAGGAAGCATTAACGCTTTACCTAATTTTTGTAGAAATTTCATTATTCCACTCTCCTTTTCTTCTTTTGAATGCTTAATTCCCTTTTTTATACTCAAACGTAAATATCTACGCTTTGTATACTTACTTTGTGATGGAGATTACTTCATCTCCAACCTTTACATCTTTACCAGCAAGTCCTTCAACTGCTGTAAAGCTAGGTGTATTTGTAATAATAACTGGAATAATTGTGTTGAATCCAGCTTCTTTTACCTTATCTAGATCAACTTCAATCATTAGATCTCCAGCCTTCACTGTATCACCCTGTTTTACGTGACCAGTGAAGCCTTCACCCTTCATGCTGACTGTATCAATACCAATGTGTACCAATACTTCAACACCATTTTCATCAACCAATCCAACGGCATGATTTGTTGGAAATACCATTGAGACTGTACCGCTTACTGGAGCAGCAACTTTTCCATCTGTCGGAATAATTGCAACACCTTTACCAATCATTTCTTCTGCGAATGTTGGATCTGGAACATCCTTCAATGCTACTGTTGTTCCGTTTGCAACTGCGTATACTGAATACTTTGTTTCTTTTTTCTTGAAAAAATTAAACATTTGTTTCACTCCTTATTTGTATTTAACAATCTGCGAATATGGATTGCCATATAAACCATTTCTGCTTCTGTCAGTTCTTTCCCTGTTGCTTCTTTTATAGAAGAAGATATCTTTCTGCAACAATCAAATTCTTTTTCACACTGTCGTTTAATTGTCTGAATGATCAACAGATCTTCATCTTTCAGCATCTCATTTCGATATACTCTTTGCAGAAGGAACTTCACATGTGTCAGTAATCTTTCATAGTTCAAAGATTTTTCATCAACCTTAAGATTAAATTCATGATGAATCAAATCCAGGATCTTATGAATTTCTGTTGGAAATTTCGCTGCATCTGAGATCGATGTATCGTACTCTGAATTCACAAAGTGCAATGCGATAAATCCAGCTTCATCTTCTGTCAATTGCACATCAAATCTTTGTTTAATCAGATCAAGTGCATAACATCCAACGAGAAACTCTGAAGGATAGTAACGTTTGATTTCCCATAACAATGGATTTGTAAAATCAATGTTCTGCTTTTGTCTTTCAATTGCGAAGTTAATGTGATCTGTTAATGTTACATACACACTAGAGTTTAAGTTCACCGCAATCTTTTCCTTTGCGTAACTAACAATATCCCCTACAACTTCTGCTTCTTCTAAAGGCACACGAAGTAACAACTGCTTTAACTGCTCAGCATCATTTCGATCCTCTAATTTAAAGATTTTCTCCACTTTGCTTTCATCAATATCATTTCCACTTTTTGCGCCAAAGCCAAGACCTCTACCCATTAAAATGAGTTCAGCACCTTCATCATCAATTGTAGAAACGATATTATTGTTAATCACTCTATCAACAATCATATCTACCCTTTCAAACTTATTAGGATTATTATAACGAAAAAACCAGATACACGTACTCTAAAACTAGCACATCGATATCTGGTTTTGCCTTCTTCAGTAACAATCCGAATAACTTTGTTACACATATTATACACATATTCTTCACATCAAAATTATGAAAAATTATCTATTTTTAATGAATTTTTTAGATTTTCTTACTATTTTGAAAGCGGATTCATTTTTTGTCTTCATATGTATAATCACGATTCCAGTATAAGAAATAATTCAAGGCTGACATCACACCACTCAAAATCAGAAATGTAATGATAATAATGATTCCTTCTTTCGAAGAAAACAAGTCTGATCCTCTTGTAGCTAGAATAAACACACTCCATAAAATTGCAGGCCAGAAAATACGCAGGATTCTGATCCATTTTTTACGACCATGCTTATATTCTTTTTCATCACTATATTTTCTTGTGCATCGAATCACAGCTACTGGTATACCAGCAACATGTGTATAGTTTCTTTCTGCTGTATACGTAACGCCATTCATCACGAATTCAGGATACATTCCTTCTTTTGTAATTATTAATTCTTTGTTTTCTTTCATTGCATATGCATATAATGCATTTGCAAAACTATAGCGATCTGTGATTTCTGTATCCGGAGTAAATGTAAAAACTCTTTCATGTTCATGCTGAATGACATCTTTATAGTCATTGATCCATCTTTGGAAGAAATGAGATGGCTCTTTTGACATACTCTCTAGATATTCATCTACATTAATATCATTGAGTGTCTGACTGGATTCTTTGATTTTCTTACACACTTCAATTGCATATTTTGTTTCTGTTAGTTTTTGCTTCAATAAATATTCTTGGTCTTCCAGTGATTGATTCAAATCTTTTTTCTCATGCAGTATTAATTTGATTTGTTCCACAGGCATATCAATCATACGCAGCATTTTAATGATCTTTAGTTTTCGAATATCCTCTGCATTATATTCGCGATATCCATTATTTGCATTCCGTACAGGTTGAACAAGTTCATATTTTTCATAAAATCGGATATTCTGACTTGAGATACCTGTGATTTTTTCAACTTCTTTGATATTCATTTCGTTGCCTCCATCTTTCGACAACCAGATCCTAGACCTTCTACAAAGTATAAGGTCAATACTTTTCTACTCAAATTATAAAAAAAAGTCCATAAACATCAAGTTTATAGACTCTAATTCATTTATTCAGTAATTTCAACGTAACCATCTTCTGCTTTAGAAAACAATGGTAATTTCTTCAAAAACACAATATCGTCTCTATTTGCGGCATTTCCTTCCGCAAGCAAAGCTGCTTTTTTAACAATGACTGCTTCTGCATTCTGTGCAAGTACTTCTAATGCATGCAATGATTCCCCCGTAGAAATAACATCATCAATAATACAGATTCTCTTTCCACGAATCTTATCAGCATCCACACCATCAAGATATAAATGTTGTTCTCCAGAAGTTGTAATAGAATGTACAGATGCTGAAACAACATTCTTCATGTATGATTTTTCACTTTTCCTAGCAACGATAAATTCTTTCAGTCCAAGACACTTGCTAACTTCATACGCTAATGCAATGCCTTTTGCTTCTGCAGTTAAAACTGCATCCACATCACCAATCATTTCCGCCAGCTTTGGTGCACATGCTGATACAAGTTCTGTATCACCTAAGATAACAAAACTTGCAAATGCCATTGTTTCATTGATTGGAATAAATGGCAGTGTTCTTTCAACACCACATAATTCCATTGAATATTCTTTCATGCTTTCCTCCATCACTCAGCTTAAATACCAAGCATTCTTACAACAATACCAGCAAGCATGCCTAAGAATGGGTTTGTAACTGCAGTCACAACAAGTGTAGAACCACCAACAGCAGCATTTGCTGCTAAAGCAGCAGGTGCATCCAATGCAACTGTCTTGAAGATACCAAGAACAAACAAGAAACCCGCAATTGAAGAAGCTGGAACATATTTACTGATCTTAGGTAAAATACCAGTAATCAGAATCAAACCAATAATGACCATCATTGCTACACCAGCCCATACTGGATGAGGTGCGCTTGCAGTTGCAGAAATAATAGATTCTACAGGTGCTCCACCAAAGAAGGAAGAACCCATATCTGCTAAAGAGGAAATAACTGTTAAGTGGTCAACATTATAATTTCCACTTGTAGCCATACTCGCTGTAATAGAACCAAATGAAATATTTGAACCAATATTCAAGCAAACCATACCAAGTGCTCCCATAATCACATTTGCATTGATTGTGAATTTCTGACGAATAAATTTATCATCAACTACCACTATATTTTCTTTATCTTTTTTGAAGATTGCATTCGCAATACAGGAAGCAACGACAGAAATAACAATTGTATACACCAAAGTATTTGGATTATTTCTAGTAATGAAATACGTAACTAGTGCAGCAGTTAATGATACACCACCCGCTAATTTATCTTTCTTGATCATATCAATTGCAGCTTTTGTCAAGATGATACCAACACCAGCCATCATACCGAATGAAATATCTTCGCCTACAAAATCAACGATTTTTGTCAATAAGCCAAAAGCACCAATCACTGTCATAATCACAGCACCAAAGAAAATCATTGTACAACGTTCAGAACGATCTTTTCCTGCACTTCCCGCATACGTAATTGTTTCAGCCTGGAAAGAAATAGGTGCTACGCTTTGCGTAATTGTATTACCAAGTGCACCAATGAAAAAAGCCATCGCTGTTGGAATGGATGCAAATCCGAATGTCAAAGCCAATAATCCTTGTGGAAGTCCGTTCAAGACAACGCCAATAATCGCAAGAATGTCTGTTAAGATGTTTGCCATAACCCCTCTTTCTGCATGTTTTCATGCAATCTTCTCTAAACAAAAACATTTGTATTATAAGCAAAACAAAAATATAATAATATTACTATTTTTACTTATAAAGTATAATATTTTTATTATATATATATATTAAAAGGAGAATCCAATGACGTTAGAATCCTATCGTAACTTCGTTGCCATTGTTGACTGTGGAAGCATTTTAGCCGCATCAAAGCAGTTACTCATTGCACAGCCTTCTTTAAGTAATCAATTAAAGAATATTGAACGTACCTATGGTGCACAGCTCATCAAACGGGGAAGCCGTTCAATTGAACTCACAGAAGCCGGACGCATCTTTTATACAAAAGCACGTGAAATCTGTCGTATTGAAAACAGTATCAGCACATCTTTACAATGCCAGCAGACAGGTTACACAGATCAATTGAAAATATCCATTCCTGCAGGAAATTCCATTCACTACATCCATAACTTATTTGAAGATTTTGTTAGTCATCATCCAGAAATCAACTATGATGTATATGAAATCGCAAGTGACTTCGTTGTTCCAAATGTATTAAATGGAATTACAGAAATTGGTCTTGTTCGTGCAAGTATTCCACAATTTGGTACACTAGAAACTTTCCCATATGAAAAGGATGATATTGTAGCTGTCATACCACCAGATCATCCTCTTTCAAATGAGACAAAACCAATTGAAATCACCGAATTTTCAGGTCATCCACTTTCTATTCCATTTGATATTTCAAATATTATATATACAGTCTTTGGTCAACATGCTTTAGCACCAAACATTTCTATTATTACATCAATCAATGAAACTGCTATTGAATGGGCAAGAACATTCAATACAGTTGCACTCATTCCATATTCAGATGCTGATATCTCAAAAACAAGTGATATGGTTGTACGTTCAATCAATGATCCCGGTATGTTCATCACAAGTGTATTTCTCAAGCGAAAGGATCATACATTATCAAAAGCAGGCAAACTATTCTTACAAGAAATCGGAATATTATAACAAAAAAACCGCACATGCGGTTTTTTCATCTTTTACTCAAAGCTTTCTGTTATCTTTCTAGCAACATACACACCACTTGCACTTGCATGTGATAATGAATGCGTAACACCAGAACAATCTCCAATCACATATAAGCCTTTATGCTTTGTTTCAAGATTGTTATCAACATCAACATCCATGTTATAGAATTTTACTTCTACACCATATAACAATGTATCATCACTCGCTGTTCCAGGAGCAACTTTATCTAATGCATAAATCATTTCAATAATATCATCTAATTGACGCTTTGGAATGACAAGAGATAAATCACCTGGTGTAGCTGCTAATGTAGGCGTCAAGAAAGAACCTTCAATACGATGCTTGTTAGATCTTTGTCCACGAATCAAATCACCGAATCTTTGAACAATGACGCCTCCACCTAACATATTAGATAAACGTGCAATACTTTCACCATATTCATTAGAACTCTTAAATGGCTCAGTAAATTTATTAGATACAAGTAATGCAAAGTTTGTGTTGTCTGTATATAAAGCTGGATCATTATAAGAATGTCCATTCACAGTCACAATCCCATTTGTATTTTCATTTACAACAACACCTCTAGGGTTCATACAGAATGTACGCACTTTATCCTGGAATTTTTTTGTACGATACACAATTTTGCTTTCATACAATTCATCTGTTAATTGTGAAAATACCAGACTAGGAACTTCAACACGCACACCAATATCCACACGATTAGATTTTGTTTCAATACCTAAATCAGAACAAATCGTCTGCATCCATTTACTTCCACTTCTGCCTGTAGAAACAATACATTTCTTGCCAAAATAAGAAGTTCCATTTGTGATTACTTCATATTGATCATCTACATGATTGATTTTATCAACTTTAGACAAGAAATAGAAATCGACCTTGTCTTTCAATTCATTGTATAAATTCTTTAATACAATGTAGTTAATATCTGTACCTAAATGACGAACACTCGCATCTAATAAATGCAGATCATTCTGCATACACAGCTTTTTGATAGACGTGTTCGCTGTTGTATACAATTTTGTATCTTTTCCACCATGAGAACAATTAATTTCATCTACATAATGCATTAGATCTAAAGCTTCTTTTCTGCCAACGTATTCATATAAATTTCCACCAAATTCATTTGTAATGTTATATTTTCCATCACTAAATGCACCAGCACCACCAAATCCATTCATGATGGCACATGTTTTACAATGAATACATGTCTTAATATTTTTTCCATCAATTGGACATTTTCTCTTTTCTAAAGTATTTCCTGATTCAAACACCGCAATTTTTAAATTGTCGTTGTTTTTTACAAGCTCATACGCAGAGAAAATACCACCAGGCCCTGCCCCAACGATCATTACATCATATAGCATAGATTTAACAATTCTCCTATTTATCTTCAGATTTTACTTCCATATTTTTTGGAAGAATCAAATTTAAAACAATCGCTACTACAAATACTACTGCTACAACATTTGTCGCAAATACAGACTGCACAACTTCTGGGAAATATGCCCACAGTCCAATTTCACTAGATGTTGTAAATCCAATACCAATTGCTAACGATAAAGAAACAATAATGCTGTTTCTCTGGTTGAAGCCAGCTTTTGCCAGCATTTCAACACCAGAAAATAAAATTGTTCCAAACATCATTAGTGTACATCCACCCAATACAGATTCAGGCAAAGATGCAAAGAAATTTCCAATTGGAGGAAGCAATCCAGCTAGAATCATAGCAACTGCACCAGTAGCAATTGTAAAACGATTCACTACTTTTGTCATGTTAATTAATCCAACATTTTGTGAAAAAGAAGTTACAGGCGGACACCCAAACAAGGAAGAAATCGATGAGGTGCTTGATACGCATACGCCTGTTTTGACGGAAGACAAGGACTTATTCATTGATAACGGCGGACAGATGAATTTTCTACAGTACCTGTAGGCTTTGGTGTGAAATCATACAATACACGGTTGATACCAGCAACTTCATGAGTAATACGGTCTGTAATATGAACCATAACTTCATGTGGAATTTCAGCAACAGTTGCTGTCATAACGTCAATAGAGCATACTGCACGAACAATACAACACTATTCAAAAGCACGTTTACCATCTTTAATACCAGTCTAAATTCTGGAACAACAGTAAAATACTGCCAAACCTTTTCATCAAGACCATTCTTTGCAAATTCTTCACGAAGAATTGCATCAGATTCACGTACTGCTTCTAAGCGATCACGTGTAATTGCACCAGGGCAGCGAACACCAAGTCCAGTTCTTGGGAATGGCTGACAATACACCATATCATGAGGCAAGCCAAGTGCATCACCAACAACGCGCACTTCATCTTTGAATAAAATTCTAACTAGCTCTACAAGTTCAAATTCCATATCTTCAGGAAGACCACCAGCATTATGATGTGCCTTAATATCATCTTCTGATTCAAGAATATCTGGCCAGATTGTACCCTGCGCTAAATATTCAATTCCTTCAAGCTTTCTTGCTACTTCCGCAAATACTTCAATGAATTCTCCAACAATGATTTTCTCTTAGTTTCTGGATCTGCAACGCCAGATAATTTATCAATGAAACGATCCGTTGCATCAACATAGATTAAGTTTGCATTCATTTGATTACGGAATACTTCAATCACCTGTTCAGGTTCACCCTTACGAAGTAAACCATGGTTTACATGAACACAAACCAGCTGCTGACCGATTGCTTTGATTAAAAGTACTGCAACAACAGATGAATCAATACCACCAGATAAAGCAAGAAGAACTTTCTTATCTCCTACCTGTTCTTTAATTAATGCAATCGCTCGTCGATAAAAGCTTATGCGAGTTCCGGTGTTGTAATTCTTTCCATATATGCCAGACGTCTAATTTCAGTGACATTCTTTGAAAAACTCCTCCTTATATTTTTTCTTTTCAACTTGTTGACTTTTCAACAAATAGTTCATATAATCAACAATATTGTTTTTCAACAATTAAATAACAAAAAGCAGGAGATTATTTGAAACTACTGAAAAGATTATTGATTATTTTTATGAGCATTATCATTCTGGCAGTCGCTGGAATCTATGCCATCTGGCATAACGAAATCGCTACTCTATCATCCATTACTACAATCATTAATCAAGATTTATCACATGATGATGGATATACATATGAAATGACTGTATCTGGTGATTATTACTTTGATGAATTCTTAGAACAAGGTGGTGCAAGCAATGATGGCGAATTAATTCAATTCGTCACAGACAACATCACAAAAGGTTTGATTCCAATGACAATCAAGCCAAATGATATCGCATGTTCATCATTTACTGCATGGACGCAAGACAATCAATTTGTATTTGGAAGAAATTATGATTTTTCGCAAACAAATACCGCTATTGTTCATACAAATCCAAAAGGAAGACATGCATCTATTTCAACAATTGATTTACAATTTCTAGGCATTAAAGAAGAAACAGGGATTACAGGTATCAAAGATAAAGCATTACTGCTGGCTGCACCATATATTCCATTAGATGGTATCAATGATGCTGGTGTTGCATGTGGTATTTATATGACATACCAGGGAGAACCAACAACACCTACAGATCAGAATACAGATCGACCAGATATCACTTCAACAACACTGCTCCGTTTAATTCTAGATTATGCAGATAATGTTGAGGAAGCAATTGCATTAGCTTCAAAATACGATATGCATGACTCTGCAGGCACTTCATATCACTATATGGTAGCAGATAAAGAAGGCAACAGCGCAATCTTAGAATGGGCAGGTACAACTGATGGTACAGATAATGATGGCAGCAAGCGTGAATTCAAAGTCACAAAGAACACACAGCCATACCAGGTCGTTACGAATTTCATCGTTCAGCCAGATTATTATCCAACACTAGATGAAGCAAAAGGATATGATCGTTATCAATTTTTATCAGATAAGTTAAGTTCAACAAGCGGAATCATTGAGAATGAACAAGCAGCAATGGATTTGCTACAAGGCGTAGGAAGAAGAACATGGGTCGTTGAAGGAGACCAGCCAAAAGGTACAACTGTTCATAGCGCAGTGTATAACTTAACAGATTTAACAAGCTACTGGATTGCAAATGAGCATTGGAACAGTCCAGAACATACATTCCACTACAGTTTACAAAAGTAACGTTGAAAAGATCAGGATATCAAACTCCTGATTTTTTTATATAACTTTCCCTTTCAATCAATTCTTCTTGTAAAGTTTTATCTATTGCTAAAACAGAAACAACTTGCTCACCATATATCAATGGCTGATCACCACCTGTAACACTCACATAATACAGTTTTCCATCTAATATTTACTTTTCACCATTCCATTCAGCCATGAATTCTTCAAGAAAAACTTGCATAACTTCCTGTCTATGTTCTGCCATTTTCTTTCCAGTATCTGTATTCATCATATCTTTTAATAACAGTAATTTCTCATAAAAATGATTAATGCTTGCAGAGTCCTGTTTCTTCAGATATTCTTCTTTATTCATTCCTATTACTGGCTTCACATCAGGATCATATATCTTTCTTCCTCTACTGCCACCATACGCAAATGCTCTGGCAATTCCTATTGCTCCAATGGCATCCAGTCGATCTGCATCCTGTACACATTTTCCTTCCATACTTTCAGGCACAACAGAATCTGTTCCCATAAATGAAACTTCTTCAATGATTTTGCATACTTTTTCTATTATTTCAGGCTTCACTTTGTTTTCCATCATAAAATCAACAGCATTTTTCTTAGTAGAATGTGTTTGCGGTGAGAGTTTAATATCATCCACATCATGTAATAAAGCAGCTAATTGAACAATTAGAATATCTGCTTTTTCTTGTTTTGCAATCCTGGTTGCCAATTGATATACACGAATTGTATGGGTATCATCATGACCACTGCTGTCCTTTGAAAAGAATTCTTTGATATATTCTATTGCTTTATCAATCATTTTTATCTCCTGTACTCATTTAATTATTAAAAAAGCCTCTTTGCTAAGGCTTTTCGTTTATTCATCTATGCTTACTCTCTCAATATGCAATGCAAGATAGCCAATTTCTATTTCTTCCAGCTGCACATGTAATGCTTTACTTAAATTATCACAAACAATTCTAGCAAGCTCATAAGAGCGAGGAAAATGATGTTCCACATAGTCATTCATGTTTACTTTCAATGATTCTTTTTTCAATACACGTGCCACCATGAATTTGATATGATTCATTAAACGATTATAACTTAATGATGTAACATCAATATGAATATTTCTCTGTTCCTCGATTAAAGATACACATTCTCTGACTGCAGCTGCCATCTGCATAGAAACCGCAACAGATTCTTTTTCAAGCGCTGAATGAATATGCAGTGCAACATATCCAATTTCATCATCTGAAACGATGATTCCTTTATCTTTTTCAAGATATTCTTTCAGCTTCAGCGCCACTTTAAATTCACCGCTAAACAATGTCTTAATATCTGGTGTTAATGGATTTGATATCTGTTCTCCTTTTTGCATGCGTTTTACCGCAAATGCAATATGGTCAGCCATTGGAAACAATATACTTCTATCAATTGTTCCAAATTGTTTTTCTGCAAGATTTAAAATTTGATTTGTCATCTCTAGATATTCAGGATCAATACTTCTCGCAAGTTCAGAAGCACTTCCTCTAGAAGATGTCACCTGCAAAGAATACACAGTACATTCTTCAGGACGTTCCATTCGTTCTCCAACTTTTTTTCCAAAGCCAACGCCCTTTCCAAGCAGTACATATTCCTTGTTATCCTGCATATCAAATGCAATTACTCCATTATGATTTAATACTCTGCATATACGATACACAGTCCCCTACCTTTCTCATGTATTTATCTGTTTCTAAAAACAGCCATGATCATTCCAATGCTTTAAATTTATCATATTTCTTGTGATTTTTCTATCAAATTCGCAATACTGTTGTTAAAAAGCGATCAGATAACATTCTGACCGCCTCATTTTTTAATCGCTTTTAACACTGAATTTATATTATCAATCCTGATATGTATCTACTGCATACAATGGTTCACCTGCTTTGATTTCACCATGTGCGAGTAAACGAATCTTCTGATTGCTTTGCAATTCTGTACATAAGATTGGAGAGCACAATGATGGTGCATTCGCATTCAGATACTCTAGATCAAGTTCTAAAAGCTTATCACCTTTCTTTACCTTCTGACCATTTTCAACGAAACAAGTAAATCCCTTACCATCCAGTTTTACTGTATCAATACCAATATGCATCAAAACAGAAACACCACTGTCAGTCATAAATCCAATTGCATGCTTTGTATTAAAGACAAATACAACTTCTCCATCTTCAGGAGCTACTACAATTGGACTTGTTGGAGTTACAACAGCTCCATCTCCCATCATTTTTCCCGCAAATGCATCATCCGGTGCAGTAGATAGATCATCTGCATTTCCAGTGATTGGGCTAGAAATGATAACAGTTTCTTTTACGTTACCACTCTGTTCTGCATCATTCTTTTCCTGCGTTGTTTCAACTTCTTCAGCGACTGTAGAAATCTCTTCATTTGGTGCAGTTTCTAAATAATCTTCAAAATTTGATTTAATTACAGTAACCTTTGGTCCGTAGATAATCTGTACACCATTTCCTTTATGTACAACACCTGTTGCGCCAGTTGCTTTTAATACTGCATCATTTACCAATTCAGATTTCACTACAGTGCAGCGAAGTCTAGTTGCACAGCAGTCTACATCAGAAATATTCTTCTTGCCTCCAAGACCTCTTAAGATACCTTCGGAAACAGCATCTTCAACAGCTGTGCCCTTTTCACCTTCTTTTCTAGCATTCACATCTGCTCTTGTATATAGTTTCACTTCTTCAGCATCATCTCTGCCTGGTGTTTTCAAATCCAATTTCAAAATCAAGAAACGGAACAAGAAATAGTAAACAACAAAGTAAACAACACCTACAACAACGATCCAGATCCAGCTTGTCTTTGCATTTCCCTGTAAAATGCCAAATAAGAATAAATCAATAAATCCACCAGAGAATGTCATACCTACACCGACATTCAAGATATGCATCAACATATAGGCAAGGCCAGCAAATACACAATGGATACCATATAACAATGGTGCTGCAAAGATAAATGTGAATTCAAGTGGTTCAGTAATACCAGTCAGCATTGAAGTTAAAGCAGCAGATAAAAGCAAACCTTCTACTGCATTTCTCTTTTCAGGCTTTGAAGTGCTGTACATTGCAAGAGCAGCTCCAGGAAGACCAAAAATCATCAATGGGAATTTACCTGCCATAAATCTAGTAGCAGATACTGCGAAATGTGTAACTGTTGGATCTGATAACTGTGCAAAGAAAATATTCTGCGCACCTTCAATCATCTGTCCACCAACTTCCATTGTTCCGCCAACAGCTGTCTGCCAGAATGGAAGATAGAATACATGATGAAGACCAAATGGAATTAATAAACGTTCCATGAACCCATATACCCAAGTACCAGCATAACCAGAACGAAGTACTAAATCACCAACCGCATAAATACCAGCCTGAATTGTTGGCCATACATAGAACATAACGATTCCGACAATTACATATGCAAGTCCAGATACGATAGGTACAAATCTTGTTCCGCCAAAGAATGATAATACCTGTGGAAGTTCAATCTTATAGTAGCGGTCATGCAATACAGAAACGCCAAGGCCGACAATAATACCGCCAAATACACCCATCTGTAAGGAAGTAATACCACATACATCTGCGGTAGCACCAGATAGCATTGCTTCTGCACCACCATTAATTCTAATTAATGTTCCAATGGAAGCATGCATAACAAAGAAAGCGATAACTGCAGAAAGCGCAGCAACTTCTTTTTCCTTCTTTGCCATACCAATAGCAACACCCATGGAGAAAATCAGTGGAAGATTTGCGAAAATAATGTTTCCTGCAGAATTCATGATTTCCAGAATATCATTAATTGTAGTACCAGGTCCCATTGCCTCATACAAACCATATGCTTTCAGCATTGTCTCATTTGTAAATGAACCACCAAGTCCCAATAGCAAACCAGCTACTGGAAGAATTGCGATTGGAAGCATAAATGAACGTCCAACCCTTTGTAGAACTCCAAAAATCTTGTCCTTCATAGTTTTCCTCTTTTCTTTCATTGAATTTTTTTGATTTCATTATGAAGGTAAGTTTTTAGAACATTGCGCGCATTTATGTTCTCATTGCCATAAGAAAAGGCACTAACCCCTACACAAATATCTCAAAAAAATATTTATGCACAGTTAATGCCTGATCAATCAGTAACACACTATGTCTAGCAATATTTATAGCATAGATTCAATTGATCCGCAAGGGGTTTCAGTAAAATCACATATATTGGCCAAAACCATAAATTTCTTGATTTTGGCTAATATAATTGCATGTTCCTTATACCAGTTATCTTCGTCCTCACCAGCTTCAATAACTCAACATATTTATTCAGAACTGTCAGCTGGATATCAAGAAGATATTTCTGATAATCTGATTTTTCTTTCAGTTTCTCATACACTCCATTCACGAATATTTTTTTCTAGTCATCATTCATATAGAACGGAAACGTAGCTTTATCTTCGGTTGCATGTGCAATCAATTTTGCAATGTCTAGAGAATACGGCATTACTCCAGCAAATCCCCAATCTATAATAACTACCTGGTATATTGTTGAAGACTCATAAAACAAGTCATTCACAGTATACACTTTCTTTCTATCAATCCTGTTTAACCGTGATTGATAACGGTTCGATGTATCCTGTAGAATATTGAAATATGTGAATGTGGATTTGTAGCACTCCCTGT
>ERZ506978.231-NODE-231-length-31732-cov-9.464343_pt1 | contig 31732 bp, 26 predicted proteins | sample MGYA00512888_ERZ506978 | MGnify/ENA metagenome assembly ERZ506978
ATGAGCAGAAGGAACTGCTCCGCCAGCTCAAGGGCATCGGCAGCAACATCAACCGACTCACCGTCCTCGCCAACATGGGCAAGGTGCAGGTCACCGGTTTGGAAAAAGCTGCCGGTGAGCTGTCCGAGGTCAGCGCCGCGCTGCGGTCAGTCATGGAAGGGCGGTGAGCCGTATGGCCATCGTACATTTTGTGAACTACAAGCGGGGCACACAGTCCCGCGCCGCCATGCACGGCGTGATGCTCTACGTCATGCAGGAGATGAAAACCACATGGGAGGGCGCGCCGCTTGTCAGCGGCATCAACTGCCAAGTGCAAAGCGTCTACGACGATTTCCTGAACACGAAACTGCTCTACCACAAGGACGGCGGCGTGATGTTCTATCACATGGTTCAGAGCTTCCCAAAAGGCACGGCGGTCGATCCACGACAGGCCCACGAAGCCGCGCGGCGGTTGGCGGAATACTTCGACGGCTGCGAGGTGCTGGTCTGCACCCACGTAGACCGCGAGCACATCCACTCCCACTGCGTCATCAACTCCGTCAATTTTGAAACCGGGAAAAAGCTGCACATGGCGAAAGAGCAACTGCAAGAGTTGATGCGGCGCAACGATGCGATCTGTCTGGAGATGGGCCTGCCGGTCTTTGACGTGCCAACGCAGCAGGCCCGCGGCATGGGCGGCGCGGAATACCACACGGCGCTGAGGGGTCAAAGCTGGAAGCTGCGGCTCATGAACACCATCGACGAGTGTATGAAATACGCCGCCGACAAGGACGCCTTCGTTTCGCTGATGGCGTCCGAGGGCTACGCGGTGCGCTGGGAAAGTGGCCGCAAGTACATCACCTACACCACGCCGGACGGACTAAAGTGCCGCGACAGCAAACTACACGAAGAAAAGTATTGCAAGGAGGCCATGGAGCATGAATTCAGAATACGGGCAGAGATTGTCTCTGCAAGAACTCAAGCAGCGCAACGCCCAGCAGACAGAACTTCCGACGCCGACACCACCTCACGAAGCGTGTCCCTCGAAAACGGACTGGGAGCGAATGATGAAATACATGAATGCACTGTGGTACCATGCGGATCGGCAGACGGATCTGTTGGAGAGCGTCAGCAGGCAGATGTCGCAGCTTCCCACACGGACGCAGCTGGACGATCTGCTAAAGACGGTGCGGCATCTGGAGCAGATGACCGAACAGGCTGGGAAACGGAACGAGAAGTATTCCTCCAAGTGGATCGACTGGCTGCCGGACTTCAGCCTGCTGGTAGCCCTCAAGTGGATCGCACTGCTTGTGGTGATCGGCACGGCGACACTGGCGGGTTGGTATGGCGCGGCGGCGATCCGCGGCCTGTTCCTCTGATGCCTGCCGTGGCCGGACTGGCTGCCGCGGGGACGTTGTTGGATGAGGATGAGGACGCCGAGGAAAAGCGGCGGCGCATGGAGGCGAAGATCGCCGCCGAAAACTTCGGCGCGGCGGTCGGCTTCGCCGCAGGCGCGGCTCTGGCGGTGAAAGAAAAATTGGATGAGCAGGCTGTGCAAGAAAAACAGCAGCAAACCATGGGAGGGTTCTAAAAATGGCAAGCATCAAGCAACTGGACGAGCGGCGATATAAGATCACCGTCAGCAACGGCTACCGGCCCAACGGCAAAAAAATCAGCAAGGCAAAGACCATCCAAGTCCCGCCCGGTGTCCCCAAGCGCGGCATCGGGCAGTATGTCGCCCACGCCGCCGAGGAGTTGGAGCGTAGCTTCAAGACCGGCTACGCCGAGGACGGTGAGATGACCTTCGAGGAATTCGCCTCCCGCTGGCTGAAGCGGCAGACGAAATATGCCCCCAGCACCATCGCTGCATACCGGCGGATGCTGGAGGTGGTGTATCCCATGATCGGCGGCATCCGCCTCAATAAGCTCCGACCGATGGCACTGGAAAATATGCTCTCCGAGCTGCGCAAGCGCAAGCACCACGGAAAGCGCATCAACGAATCCACCACGCAGCGATACCTCTCTGTGGTCTCCGCCGTACTCAGCGACGCTAAGCGCAATGAGATCATCGAGAAGAATCCCGCGCGGATGTTAGACCTGCCCACACCGCAGCGCACGGTGCAGCGCATCCCCACGCGAAGCGAGGTGGAAAAGCTGCTGGACGCGCTGGCAAAGGAGCCACGGCACTACCGACTGTTCTATCTGCTCTCCATGTATACCGGCTGCCGCCGGGGCGAGCTGTGCGCTCTGCAATGGTCGGACTTCACCGCTACGCAAAACGGTCTGCTGCTCACCGTCAGTCGCTCCCGCAGCAGCGTTCCCGGCAAGGGCATCGTGGAGGGCAGCACCAAAAACGGCAAGAGCCGTGAAGTCTATCTCTCCTCTGACCTGCGGGGCATCCTCCTCGCCTACAAGCGCCGCAAGCAGATGGAGGCGGACAAGCAGCGCCGTGGGCTCAGTCCCTACCTCTTCACCGACGAGCAGGGGCAGCTCATCCACCCGGACACCTTTACCAAGCGGCTGCGGAAGATCTATGCCTCCATTGGCTTTCCGCGGGAGTACCACCTGCACACCCTGCGGCACTACTTCGTGACATCGCTGCTGCACTGCGGCGTGGACAAGCAGACGGCGGCAGACCTCGTAGGTCATGCGGACACCGGCTTCTTAGAGCGCACCTACTGCCACCCCCAGCAGGCGCAGAAGGAGCGGGCGGCTGACTCCATGCTCACCATGCTCCGTCCGGACGGCGAGCAGATTTTCAATCTCGCCGCCGCCTGTTCTCCGAAGCGGCACAGCGCATGATTGTTGCCTTCGTAGAAATACATTTTTCCAAGAAAATTGTGATAGCTTTACCGCCGTGCTTGCGGTATGTTGTGCTTGCCAAGCAAATCTCAACTGTACCGAGGTCAAATGAAAGAGAGGTCATTTTTATGGCAAGCATCCGCAAGCGCGGCAGCAGCTATCTCATCGTGGTCTCCATGGGCTATGACTACAACGGCAAGCGCATCAACCCCCGGCAGAAAACCGTCCACCCGCCAGAAGAGCTGACGCCCAGGCAGGTCGAAAAGTGGCTCAACGAACAGGCAGTCCTCTTTGAACGTGACTGCCGCCACACGCCGCAGCCCGCCCAGCAGCTCACGCTGGCAAAATACATCGACCTGTGGCTGACGGACATCGCGCCCGGCAAGCTGGCGAAGTCCACCATCCGCCGCGACCGGCAGGACATCGAGCGTATCCTCCCGGCGCTGGGTCACTACAAGCTCACCGAGCTGCGGCCGGAGCACTTTCGAAGTTTCTACGCAGAGCTGCGAAAAGTCATTCGTCCCGACACAAAAAAGCCACTCTCCGAGTACACCATTGATGGCGTGCACGCGACGCTGTGCAGCATCCTCTCTGATGCTGTGGAGGGTGGCTTTCTTTCGCATAATCCGGCGTGGCGCACCTACCGCTACGCCGGGCGCAAGTGTGAAAAGAAGATCGCGGACGAGGAAACGGCGCAGAAGATCATCGCCGCGCTGGAGGGCGAGAGCATCAAGTACGAAACTTATTTCAAGCTCATCATCGCCACGGGAATGCGGCGGGGCGAGTGCTGCGGGCTAAAATGGTGCGACATTGATTGGGAGCAGCGGTCCATCCACATCTGCCGCAACGCCGTCAAGGTGACGGACGAGGAGATCTTTGTAAAAGAACCCAAGACCCGTGCAGGTGACCGCTATGTGTACTTCTCAGCCGAGATGGAAAGTCTCCTGCGGGAGTACCAAAAAGAATGCCGGTATATCACCGAAACCTATGACCAGCGGCAGCTGACCGCTGATGACTTCCTGTTCCGCCGTCAAGGAGCGCAGCTCCCCATGACGCCCACCACCTTCACCTACCGCTTCAAGCTGATCCTCAAGAAGAACTGCTTGCCGCAGGAGCTGAACGTCCATTCCCTCCGGCACACCGCCGCCAGTCTGATGATCGCGGGCGGCACGGATGTCGCCACGGTGGCGGGCATCCTCGGCCACAGCCAGCCCTCCACCACGCTGGACATCTACACCCACGCCTTCGACAAGAACAAAAAGGCCGCCAGCGCAAAGCTGCAAGAAGGACTGGATATTTAATTTTAACGAAAAGTGAGAGTACATATTAAGTACCCTCACCTTTTGTTTTCATGATTTATTTCCAGTCATTCGAAAATGATTACTGCCGAAATATTCCGCAGATTTTCAGCAGTCAGTCCCGCAAGGCCGCGATCAACTCCGCACTGCCCGCTCCCTGTACAGTCTCTGATAGACTTGCAAGTGACGACAGCAGAATCGGAATTACGACTACCGTAGAAAATAACTCAAAAAATCTTGCACACGAATCTTCACTACCAAGATACACAAATAGAACCATGTCCAACAAGAGGAGCTCTATTACCATCCACGGCAGAAAGGTAGAAGTTAAGCTGCCCTGCGTATTCCGGCTTGAACTCGCCGGTCTTCAACTCGATCACCATAGCAGCGGAGGTTCAAGTTATAGAACAGCAGGTCGATGTAGAAGTCATCGCCGCCTACGTTGAGGTGGTACTGGTTGCCGAGGAACGCAAAGCCGGTTCCCAGCTCCAGCAGGAGCTTTGTCACATCCTTGACCAGAGCCTGCTCAATGTCACGCTCTACCATATCCTCTTTGAACGGAATAAGATCAAAGATATACGGGTCTTTCATCGTCTGGGCCGCGAGTTCACTCTGCGGAGACGGTAGACGGCTTTCAAAGTTAGATACCTTCTCCGCCAGCACCTGCCGCTGATACAGCCCGCTTTCGATCTGGTGGACCAGCACATTGCGGGACCAGCCGTTCTCTGCGATTTTCTCTGCGTACCAAAGGCGTTCTTTGTTATCAGAGAGCTTGTCCAGCAGAGTAATATTGTGTCCCCACGGAATTTGTGCAACAGGCTGTTGCACAAATTCATCGTTTTCATCGTTCGGATAGGCCGCCGCGAACTTTGCCATATATTTCAGGTTTCTCACGGAGTAGCCAGTGGTGTCCGGGAAAGAAATTTTAATGTCAGCGGCAAGGTTTTCAACAAATATGTTGCCCCATGTCTTGTGCTCGTTGATGGCCTCGCCGATGGAGTGGTAGAGAACCAGCAGCTCACGATTGACGCTGACCGTTGCACGGTATTGCGCCGTGCGGATATTCTGCTTGATCGACTCGACAATATTGAGGTATTCGTTGGAATTCATCAGCATTTTTCGTTTCCCTCCATGAGTTCATGCAGCAGTCCCTGGCAGCCCGCCAGCACATCCTGCCAGGTTGCCTCGAAATCGCCGGTGTACCACGGGTCGGCAACATCGCCGGGGCGGTCGGTGTAGTCCATTAGAAGGCGGAGCTTGCCGTCCGGGTCGTCACCGCAGATGCGGTGCATATTCCGCAGATTCGCGCTGTCCATGCCGATCAGCAGATCGTATTCGTCGTAGTCCTGCTTCGTAAGCTGCCGCGCCGCGTGACCGCCGCAGGCGATTCCGTGCTCGGATAGCTTGCGCCGCGCCGGGGGATAGACCGGATTGCCAATCTCCTCCCGGCTGGTGGCCGCCGACTCGATACGGAATTGTGACGCCAGCCCCGCTTTCTTCACCAAGTCCTTCATCACGAACTCCGCCATCGGGCTGCGGCAGATATTGCCCAAGCAAACAAAGAGTATTTTTGTCATCGCACTCGCTCTCCTGAGATATTTCTTTTTTCTCAGTATAGCAGGAAACTGCCTGCGCGTCGAGAGAAGAATGCAGCCACGGCTTTCGCCGCGCATGGCACCGCCATCTGCCGTGTGGGTGCCCCCCAATGGCGGCGTCCCTGCCGAAGTTGTGATCTGTCGTGTGACGATGCTGTAGAGCAGTTCTCAAAAGTGAGAACTGCTCTACATACACTTCACTCCGTATAATACTGCGCCTGTGCGTTCCAGAGCGCGTAGTACTTGCCGCCCCGATCGGCGAGCAATTCGGCGTGGCTGCCCTGCTGGATGACCGCGCCCTCGTGGAACACGGCGATCTCGTCACAGAATTTGCAGGAGGACAGGCGGTGGGAGATATAGATGGCAGTCTTATTGCCTGCGATCTCATCGAACTTACTGTAGATCTCTGCCTCGGCGATGGGGTCCAGCGCCGCCGTTGGCTCGTCGAGGATGATGAAGGGCGCGTCCTTATAGAGCGCGCGGGCAATGGCGATCTTCTGCGCCTCGCCGCCGGAAACCTCGACACCGTCCTCGGAGAGATTTTTGTAAAGCATGGTGTCCAGACCCTTTTCCATCGCTGCAAGACGGTCTGCGAAGCCTGCATCGATCAGAGCTTTCCTTGCCCGGTCACGGTCATATTCCATGCTGCCCGCCACATTCGCACCCAAAGGCTGGCAGATGAGCTGGAAATCCTGAAATACCACAGAAAATATTCCCATGTAATCGTCATAGCGGTACTTGCGGATGTCGATGCCGTTGAGCAAAATCTGCCCCTCCTGCGGGTCGTACAGGCGGCACAGGAGCTTGATGAAGGTGGTCTTGCCGCTGCCGTTTTCGCCCACGATGGCAAGCCTTTTTCCGACCTTGAACCTCATATTCACATGGCGCAGCGCCCAGATGTCCGAGCCGGGATAACGGAAGGATACATCCCGAAACTCCACGTCATACTGACGATCCGACCTCTTTTCGGTGGTGAGACTCCCCTGATACATGGAATTGGGAATGTCGAGAAACGTATAGATGGTCTTGAGGAACTCAGCATTGGCCCGCATATGACTGACGGTGCTCAGTAGCAGGGAGGCGTTGCCGGAAAATGTGGTCACGGCGCTGACATACTGGGTCACGCTGCCGATGCCGAAGGCACCGCCCAGCGCCTTCAAGCATACGAACACATACACAACGCCGGAGAGAACAGCGGATAGAGAGGCGGCCAGCGCCTTGCTCAGTCCCACAGTGGTTTGGGACGCCTTTGCCACGGGAGAGCCGACGCCGAAGATATTCACTGTGCGGACATAGTGCTCCGCCAGTTCGCTCTGGCGGTACATTCTGCGATCCATGTCTTTTTCCTTGTCCCCCGGCTGCATGAAAACGAAGTGGCTGAACACGCGATTGCCGAAGCATACCTGCTCTGCCAGCGTGTTCCAGGCAGAATAGGCTCTGCCGACCAGCGCCGGACCAAGGCAGGTAACGGCGGCAATCAGCAGAAGGATGCCCACAAGGAAAAGCGGGTGATTGAGAGCGGTCAATTTTCCCGCCGAGGTCGGGACTTGCCGGGTGAACAGGCTCACCGTCAAGGCGGCAGCCCCTAAAATGCCGGTGATGCCTTGGACTGCCTGCGTATAGTACAGCTTGAGATGGGCAAAGCCCCAACCGGACCAGTCGGCATTCTGCCGGATCTGAGAGAACAGATCACGTGTTTCCTGCCTGTCACAGTCGGCATAATCCATCCGCAGAAATTTCTCGGTATACAGAACTTCTTTCTGTCTGTCAAGCAGTTCGCTCCGGATATTTTTCCACCTCTCCAGCACGGCCTTGAGCAGCGCTGCCGCAGCACTGACCGCTACGATCCAAAGGACCCATTTGGCCAGAATCTCCGGTCTGCGAAGGGTGGATAGTTCATCGGCAAGCCGGGCGGAGAGCCAGATGACCGCATAGGGCGATGCTGCCTCCACAACAGCACAGAGGATAAACGGCATAAAGCAGCCCGGTGCGATCCGGCGCATATCTCGTGCCGCCCGGCGGTGGATGGCAAAGGTCTCCCGCAGGCTCATGCCCTCAGCTTTCTTCTTCATCCTGCACACCTCCTTCCTGATAATAGCGGCTCTGCACGGCAAATAGCTCCGCATAAGCACCGCCCTTTGCCAATAACTCCTTGTGGGTACCCTCCTCGGCGATGCCGCCGTCTGCTATAAAGAGGATGCGGTCACAGAAGCGGGTGGACGCCAGTCGGTGGGAGATGAACACGGAGGTCTTACCCGCCGTCATATCGCTGTACTTTTGGTAAATATCGTTTTCCGCAATGGGATCCAGCGCCGCCGTAGGCTCGTCCAGAACGAGGATGGGCCCGTTCTTATAAAGCGCTCTCGCCAGCATCAGCCGCTGGGTCTGGCCGCCGGAGAGCTGTACGCCGTCCAGATACACCTCCCGGCCAAAGTGGGTATCCACCCCTTGGGGGAATTTGGCAATAGCCTCTGTCAAGCCGGCCTGTGCAAGGCAGTGATCGACTTTTACTCTGTCGATATGCTCGGTGGTCTGGGCAACACATTCCGCAATGGTGGTATCCAAAATGGAAAACCCCTGAAATACAGCGGAAAACAGGCGGTAATACGCGCTGCGGTCAAATTCACGAATATCCTGCCCGTTTAGCAGCACACGCCCCTCGGTGGGGTCGTAGAAGCCGCAAAGCAGCATCACCATGGTGGTCTTGCCCGCACCGTTCAAGCCCACCACCGCCAGCTTTTCGCCGGGATGGATGGTCAGGTCTATGTGTCTGAGAATATCCCTCTCCGTGCCCGGATAGTGGAAGGACACGTTCTCCAGCCGCAGCTCATACCCGTCGGCTACGGGCGGCTGCACTCCGCCCTCAAACCGAAACGGCTCCGGAATGTTCAGATATTCCTGTATTTTGGACAGGTCGATGCTCTCCTTATGCAGTTGGCTGCACTGGGTCAGGATGCCGGTCACCCACGATGCAGTGCCGCTGACGGCTGTAAAGTAGAGCAAAAATGTCGATGCAGGCCAGCCATGTACCAGAGTTTGCCGAATCAGATACGCATACGCGATGCCGTTGCGAAGAAGCGTCAGCGCCATGTCAGCCACATTAGCCCAGAGATAAGTCCTTTCCCGGCGGGCGATGAAGGCGGAGAGTGCCTTCATGGATTTTTCCCGCAATTCCCGCAGCCAAGGGGCTAAACCAAAGACGCGGATGTCCTTGGCAAGCTGTATCTGCCGAGGCTGCGTCAGAAAATAGTGCAGTTCCTTGTCATACTGTTTCCGTTCATCCCGGTGGCGGTACTCCCACTCACTGATGTAGTGGGAAACGAAGAAGTCTGCTGCGGCGGTCAGCACCACCAGCAGGATCAAAAAGCGGCTCAAGCGGGAGAACAGCAGCAGATATACGGCAAAGCCGCCGAGATTTGCCAGCAGCTCCGTCAGCGTTCGCCAAATATGCTCCGCCGCATCGTCGTTGCCGCTGGTGGCCCGCTGCGCCTGCTCCTCCAGCTTCAGAATTTTGGAGTCGTGGACATTTGGGTAGGAGGTCTCGCCGCTTTTCCGGGAGATCATGCGGATGATGGCACAGCGAACATCGACCTCACCGGGCATCCGGATGGCATCGCAATACGCCGCAGCCCCCTGTAAGAGAAGAAGTGCCGCTGTGAAAAATCCGATAGTTGTCAGCAACTCCCCCACGGGAACGCCCTGCTCCACCCTCGTAAGAATTTCCGGTGTGACATAGAGCTGCGCCAAATCCAACGCCACTTTGATGGCCGCGACCACAACGCAAAGGAGCAGCACTCTCCTGCGCTTCTCCCAAGCGGTCCGCACCATAAAGCAGACATTTTGCCGGACGCTGTACTTCGGTTTTTCTCTGTGTTTCATGTCGTTTCACCTCACGCGCATAGCATAGCAGAAAAAAATCGTCCCCGGTTGATTCCGGGGACGAATCGCTTTTTCCGGGGGATGAATTGCAGCTCTCACTCCTGCGGAAGCAGTATTTCAGTGGTGAATGCACCGTCCTCGCTGTTGCGGCTGATGTATCCGTCCAGCCGCTCCACGATGGCGTCGATGCGAACAAGGCCAAAGCCATGCCCCTCGCCCTTGGTGCTGCGAAACAGCCCTCCCTCCTTCTGCATTTTCTTCCCGGCGGTAAAATTGGTGAAGGAGATGTAGAGCTGGGTGTTTTTCATATCCATATAGACCCGGATGAGGCGCTTATCCTCCGGCAGCTTCATGCTGGCCTCAATGGCGTTGTCGAAGAGATTGCCGAGGATGCAGCAGAGATCGATCTCCGAGGACTTCAGCCGGACGGGGATGTGGGCATCCGCCACTACCTCGATGCTCTTTGCCTTTGCAAGGGAGATTTTGGAGTTCAAGATGGCGTCGGTCATGGGATTGCCGGTCTTGATGACCGTGTCCACGGTTTGCAGATCGGTGTCCAGCAGGTCGAGGTAGTTTTGGATGGCGTCCCAATCTCCCGCGGCAGCGTAAGCCTTCATGGTCTGAATATGGTTGCGGTAGTCATGCCGCCAGCCGCGGATCTGGCGGTACATATTGTCTACCTCCCGGTAATGCGTTTCGATCAGCTCCTGCTGATAGGAGGCGAGCTGCTTTTCGATTTTCTTTGCAAACAATTCCATACGCCTTACCTCATGTTGATAATGGCACGGTTGACGCCCTCATACGCGCCCCGCGGCAGCGGGATGGCGGTTCCGTCGCTCAGCCGGATCTCCGTCTTGGTGACGCGGCTGATCTGCGTCAGATTCACGAGCGCAGAGCGCCCCACGCGGTAGAAGCACTCGTCGAGCTGCTTTTCAAGCTCGCCCAATGTCATTTTCACCGTCACATCCGTTCGTGCGTGAACGGTCACATAGTTGCCGAGCACATCTGCATATCGAATCTGATAAATCGGCACACGCACCATTTCTCCGCCGGACTCGAAATGCAAGACCCGTTCGTTTTTTGTTAGCTTTTCCGCGGCGCGGTCCAGCACCGACCGAAGCTTTTCTTCCTTCACGGGCTTCATCAGATAGTGGAGCGCCGCCACCTCGTAGCCCTCTGAAATATAATCGGAGTAGCCGGTGATGAAAATGATCTGCACCGTGTCGTTGCTCTTGCGAAGCTCTTTTGCCATCGTGACGCCGTCCATCGCGCCCATTTCGATATCCAGCAGAAGAATATCGTAGTCGCTTTCTTCTGCGTAGCGGAACAGGAAGCTCTCGGCGGAGGGGAAGTCGTCGATATGCACCGTGTGACCGGCGGACGAAGCCCAGGCGCGCACCATATTCAAAACATATTGCCTGTCCGCACCGGAGTCGTCGCAAATCGCAATTTTGTACTTCATACCCTCACCAACCCCATCTAAGCGATAATCTGTAATAAGCATATTGTGACGCGGCACGGCATGGTGTCCGTCACCATCCCACCCACGTCCCATATCCGCTTGGCATCTGTCCTGTGATATTCTTATTCTATCAAAAAAGCCGGAATAATCAAGTGGCGCGTCAAAGCCTCGACTGTATTGATCTTAATCGATGCAGTCATTTCTTACCATTTTCAAGGATAGGCAGCAGTATCCGTAAATAACCCTACCTGTGTTCTGAAGCAAAGCATACGCAAAATAGCAGGGCTATGATCGCTGCGTATCATTTATAAAACGCGATCATCTCAGCAACACTCACTTCGAAATTTCCAATACAAAATACGCTGCCAGCCCCAAATGTGTTAGAGCATAAGAGATAAATACGATAGCTATAAGTAACATCACCGTTGCAATGGCTCTGCATATTCGCTACCATGTTACATGCGCAGGAAACCGTCAAGGACAACCTCCTGCACTTCGTCCAGCGCCGACAGAAGCGCGGCGAGGTCATTGAGCTCGTTGAGACTGATCTCTAACCCGTCCAAATGGGGAGCGAGATACTCAAAGGCATAGTAGTCTTCGATCTCCATGTACAGGATATCGTCTGTCTGAAGGCGTACCTTGTCCAGCGCGTCCCACAACTCCCATGAAGAGACGGGCAAGTTCAGCTTGGCATATCTTTTCACAGCGTCGAGGTATTCCTCGTCAGCGGGGAGGACGAGGGTGTAGTCCGGCTTTCCATCGACACGCAGCGTCATGCGGAGCATTTCATCCCTGCTCTCATCCCGCCAAGGCTCTGCCGGCGAAAGGTAGCTGCGGTCGATCCCCATATCCGGCGTCAGCAAGCTGCGAGCGTTGGGGACAAAGGCACTATACCGGGCGTAATTATACCCCTGCGGGTCAACAAGGAAACCGTCCTTTCCCTCCGCGTCGAGGATGAGCAGGCAGTGCCTGGCATCCTCATCGTGTCGGATGGCATTTTTGTTTTCTGCGATGAAATCATAGTCAGCCAGCAGTGCGCGGCTGAACTGCTGGAACCGCGGGCTTGGCAGCTCGATGACCTTATCCACGGCACAGGGATCTGCCTCACACCCGGTCTGCTTACACTTCAGTTCCGCCTGAATGATCATCGTGAAAAACCTCCCATCACCATGTGGCTGCTCTGGCTGCCGTTCATTACTTCCTCCATGCTGGTATAGCCCTTGTACGCGATGTAACCTCGGTCGGTGAACATCCCGTCCTCCGCGTTCATGCGCTCCGTGCCGTACTTTTCATAGTCATAAAAAGCGTCGAGATTTTCGTCATAGTCGAAATGACCGGACTGTTGGATCATGTATTTGCCGTACTCCTCCGGCGTATGCGCGCCGGGTGCAAAATCAAAGAGGTCGAGGTTTTCCGCAAGGTTTTTGATCTGTGCCGCGGACTTTGGCTTTGCCAGCATGACCACAGCCCCCAGCTTTTTCATATCCGCGTTTGACAACCCATCCGTTGCCCCTGCCAGTTCGTTGAGGTCGGAGAGGGTTTCGTACTCCATTGACCGTAAGCATTTCCGTGCGTTTGAGTACAGAGAAAAAGCTATCAACTTCCTCCACCTTGCAGTCCGCCTTGACCGCGTCGCCGATCTCCGACGCCTCTAAAAGCTCCATGCAGTGTGCGTACTGGTCGCGGGGAAAGCCTGGGGCAAGGACTGGGGCATACCAATGCCCCAATGAGCTTTTCCGGTTGGTATGCGGCATTTCATTTCCTCCATAATAAAAATTGGCCGGAGTCTTATTGCTAAAACTCCGGCCATTGCCATGTAGTATTACATTGTCTGTTCCTGCGAGACTCGTTCCAATGCTTCCTCCTGCTGTCGGATTCGCTCGTTCAAATCCGGCACGCACACCTCAATCTGTTGCTGGACACTGTGGATTACTTCCTCCTGCTTGTCAGTGAGTTCAAAAAACTCCCCGTCCACAGAATCGGCACAGCAGCGATAAATCTCAGTCAGCTGCTCTGGGCTGAAAAGCTGTTCCGTTTGGATAAGCCCGGAGCGTGTGGCGAAGTCCTGCTTGGCGCCATCGTAGTTCTCCATGAAGTAGTGTCCGTGTACCACACCTGTGCGGTCATAGTCCCAATCCCATGTGACGAATTGAACGCCGTGTTTGCTCGGAGTACCTGCCAGCACCGTGCCGCCGAAGTCAGCGAGGATACGGTAGTCGCCATCCAGTCCGCTGGCTTTGAGCTGCGGAGCGGATTCCATAGCGGTCATATACTCCAACGCCTTCGCGGCGATGTCCTCGACGCGAAACAGGGCATCCTCTGCCTGGGGCGTGTCCACATCCTCTCGCCGATAGAACACGCTGCCCCTGCCGGTGATTCGACACAGCGGAGCATTGTTCCACTGGATGGGGAGTTGGCAGTCTTCCGGCGGCTTTGTTTCAAAGCCCACACGGTGGAGAGAAATGCTGATTTCTTCGAGGTAGCGAAGCTGCTGCCCGGTGTTGCTGTTGTTCATGTGATGAACCTCCTTTTTCCGTAAACTAAAAAGAGGTTGGTATCAAAATATGATACCAACCTCTTCAATAAAAAGTTTCAAATTTTTTAGGAAAGATGAGCGACAAAAGTATTTGAGAGCGGAAAGCAACTATAAAGCGGGCCAAATCAGACGAGAAATGAGTTCAAATCCTTTCTGACACTCTGAAATGCCCTTGTGTATCTATAAAACACGCTTTGAAAAACAGGGCATAAAAACGCCGAAACCCCTGATTTCTCAGGGGTTTCAGGTGAGTGTATCTATTTTGGTCACTCAAGATGGTTGCGGAGAGAGGACTTGAACCTCCGACCTCCGGGTTATGAGAAATGCACCGTGAATTTCTTATAGTCCCATAGCGGCGCATATAATCCCAGGAAGTCAGTATTTTCAATGGTTCCGAGGAATCTGCATGCCTCTTCTTTCCCACCCCGTACCATGAAATCCTGTAGCGGTTGGTGTCAGCGTTGGTGTCAACTCCAAGTGAAGAGCCATGAGATGACCGATTTTGTTGGCCCAACCACGCAAGAAACGCACCTTTAGGTTTTTACCTCTAAGGGGTTCAGTTCATTGGGGTTCGGACAGAACAAGAAACAGACCATCAGGCATACGAATCGTACCAACGCTAAATAGCACAATGGCGCAGCATTACTAACGGAACTCCAATCCGCCGTCGGTAATGCTGCGCCACTTTTACGCTGTGTCAATATAACACGATGCTTCCCATTACAGAGGCATATTTCAGGAGGTTTCCATGTCAGAATATACACTTGAGATCAAACAGATCGTAGACTATCCACGCTGCCGGATCTACCGACAGTTCGTACAAGCCTTGATAGCAGACCGGAGCATTCGCGTGAGCGGAGGCTCCGGTCTTTTTTATTTTGTCGTGCTATGCGCCTATGCCAACTTCCGCACCTCATACAAGCGCATTGATGGCATTAGTTACACCATCTACCCCGGCGAATGGATCATGTCTGTGGAGGAATTGTCCCGGTATTTCCGCACTCGCTTCCGCCGCCAGACCTTGGCCGCTTTGGAGGGACTGCAAAAGAAAGGGCTTATCAGTTTTCTTGTTCTCGGACATGGTAAGCTGGTCAAATTCAAGATTCGCGGCTGGCGGCGCCACAACACGATTCTCGACTACAATGCGCCCTGTCAGAAGGATACCGGCTTTTTCTTCTTCCCTGTATCCACTGCCACAGAACTGGTCAGTGCCGGCCACTGCTCGGAGATGGACGCCGTATTGGATCTATGGCTGAACACGGTCTATAACGATCCGCAGGTCCTCGGTTCAGACGTTGGGCCGGTGGTCTACCTCCGCAATGGCACAGGCTGCCCGCTGGTCAGCTATGCGGAGCTGGCATCCCGCTGGGGCATCTCTAAGGCGACCGCTGGCCGATACCTCAAGCGCATGGCTGAGCGCGGCTATCTGCAACTGGCAGCCTTCCCCGGCACACATGGCACCACGATCTATCTACAGAACTATCTCTCCACCATGTTCCAAATTTCTGACATCGTGGTGGATAAGGAAGAGATCGCCATGAGCCTTGGCATCAAGCTGGAGCTTCAGGAGGAAACCACCCTGACCACTGCGGCCTCCAGCGGTTCAAATGAGGCCGGTAGCGTTTCAGAAATAAACCGCCATCGAATCGAGCGGAAGATGCGGGAGATCCTTGTGGCACAAGGGCTGCCGTGTGCGTCATGCCCTAAATCCAAGTATATGTTATTACCATTATCCGACGACTGCGAGGTTAGAATAGAAGGGGTGCCTCCGCTGCGCCGGTGGCTTCAACTGGTGGTCACCTGCGGTGACGCTCAGGAAGTCTATCACTTTGAACTCAGATTGCACCCGACAGGGATGCGCGGCGATAAGGAGGTCGAACGATGAAAAAGACGGCACAAGAACCCAAAGTGACCGAGAATCCTCTGTACCATGATACGTGGATGCTGTTGCGCAAGTACCGGGACGTGGTGTGGAGCCTGGAGCTGTCCGTGCAGCAGGTACGTCGGCAGTTCCAGATCGAGTATGGCAGCAGCATAGAGGAATTTCTGGAATCCCTCTATGTGGCCGGCATCACCTTCGAGGGCTCGGCGATTGAGGATCATGCCCGCTGCATCGAGCGCAGCTACAAGATGCTGAAGCTGCTGGATACCTCCGTGGAGCTGCTGCGGACAAAGCACAAGTACGGTGAGAGCTATTACTGGCTCCTGTACTACACCTACCTGTCGCCGCAGCAGTTGGCGAACACGCAGGAGATCATCGAAAAGCTGGAGCCGCACATTCGGGACATCAGCTACCGCACCTACTTCCGCAAGCGTCAGATGGCGATTGATGCCCTGAGTTCGGTGCTGTGGGGGTATTCATCGAAAGAGAGTCTGGCACTGCTGGAAAAGTTTGTGCCGGAGGAAATGTAGAAAAAGATTGGGTATGCCGATAAAAGAAGAATGGCATACCCAATCTCAATGAGACAGCGCAGAATTGCAAGAAGGCTCAAACCATATATACGGGAGCTTCATAGTGTGAGATAGAATTATGAGTCCGAGTTGCTATTTAGTATATCCTCTAAGAGTTTGATTTGCGGTGAAATCTTTTCGAGCTCCTTCATATACATTTTCCCCTCAGTATGGATAAAAACGAAATCCTGCAGTTTTTTCCCAAGCTTCAAAAGAGGAACCCACAAGGAGACTGCACCGCCACCTGATATGATGATGGCAGCAAGGGACATGATGCCCTTAGAGTCATTAACTCCCGTAGCGACAGTAACAACCGCAGAAACTATCATAATAATTATTAGCAAGGTAGCTGCACAATTTTTAACCCAATATGAGATGTTGCGTGCACGATTATCTGCGTTCTCTCGAGCGTCCCTGCGTAGCTTCCCGATGGAAGACTTGACGGTTGCTTGCTGAGCAAGAAGCTTTTCCGAAGCAGCGTCATAGCGCCGATTTGCCTCAGCTACATCCTCTAAGGCCTTGGAAGCAACAATGGTCGCTTCTTTTGCGTATTGAGCTTTAACACGGTCTCGAACAGCTAACACAGATGTATCATCAAGAGCATCATAATTGCCACCGCATAGATCCATTATTTCTGCGCGAGCATAGGTGCTGAATCGCAAGTTTGCAGCCTCGTCCTCGGTTAAATCTCCTCTCTTGGACATACGTACAGTGATATCATAAAAGCGCTCCATTACAGAAGAAGTAGGGGTCACTGCTGCACTCGCAGCGGACACAAGTAATAGCCGCGGGATCTGACGGTTCTGCATAGAGTATTTGACCCAAAGAATCGATGTCAAATCGGTGTCAGTTATAAGTGGGCTGATCCACATACGGTAAGCTTGATAGTGTAAGAATTGATTTGCTTCACGCACTAAGTTGTTGTTTGTAGTTAGAAAGATAGAGGGGCACGATTCAATGGTCTCGTATTTCATGCCGTTGCGTTGCATAACGACATAGCTTATAGCGTCAGCATCATTTTCCAACATTTTAGGAGAGTGAGCATACCTGGTTATTTTTTTGGAGATATGTTCGGTAAGTCCAGCATAATCTATGTAAGCGGAGGGGGCTCTTTTAAGCACACCCGTTCTGTCGACATAGGACTCTCTTGAGGCAATAGTAATGTTCAGTTCTTTTAGATTAGCCGCTAAGGATCGTATTTCGCGATCAATTTCAATTGATGTTAGATGATCTGTTTCTAACCGCTCCAATGGTTGTGTAACTTTTGTGCTACATGCATCTCGATCTCTGAAGTTGCGAAGGATATCGGCTATTTCGTCACTATGCTGCGGGAAAATATACAGACTTGCTCCATTTTCACGTAGCATATTAAGCAATACATCTGCGGCTGCTTTTTGCTCTGGTAGTTTATAATTGAGAGCGCATAAAACAAAAGTTGTATCCAAATAGACGGAAAGATTTGTTAAGCGCCGCGCTTTTGTAAAAGAGGAAACATTGGTCGTATCAATGTAAATCGCAGACGTAAGCATAATGCCACGGGCAACTCTTACAATCTTGGAAAAAAGGGAAGGGTTATCGTCTTTTGCCTCCAAAACAAAACGCCCGATTTGGTAGTTTCGCACATCCGTATTTCCAATTGTGTTGGCGCGTAGTTCGTCAATGTCAAATAGTACGTCAAACCCACGCGATTCGAAGAATTCACCTAACCATATGGTGACAGCATCTTCTGTTGCATGTAGAGAAGGTGATACAGACACCAACCTCTTAGTAAGAGCGGTTGTAATATCATGAACTTCAGAACGAGCTAAGGATTCCTGCGACTTGAAAAGAGACAAAACGCTCTCAAGTGACTTAGCTAATTTATAATTTCCATGTGGAGCACTGATAACATAGTGATCACTGGATCGGACCATCCGTTGCAGAATTTTATCAAGAACGGAGAGAGGCATATTGGAAAAGGCATATTGTTGGTCCATAAGTTTCAGTATACGGGACTTATCTATTTTTCCCCCAACTACAGTAGAGTCCGCAATGCACATGGTAACAAACCGTTCTAAAAGCTTTAAGTTGTCTAGGGCTTGCTGGTCACTCATGGCAGTCAACATAGCACTGCTGATAAGAAGTCTGCTAGTTTTCATCTCAAATCCCTCCTTGTGCTTCATTTTATCACCTCCAGCACGCATTCGTCAAATTTCTATGGTCTAAAGTAAATAGTAACTCATTGGTTTTGAAAAAAAACGATATATTTGTCGTTGTCGGTACATAAAAGAAATTACCGCGGCGGAATAGTCGCAGCACCGAAAGGCACTTTCCCGCCACAACATTGGCACGGTTTTGCGATTTCGGCGTAAATCCAAGTGTGCTATACTGTGTATGCTCAAAACTATGCCAAGGCGATACGAGTAACACCATCCTACGGGGTGGTGTTATTTTGTTTCCGGGTATTTGGGCAGTCCAAGAGGGGCGACTTTTAGAGAGTAGCCCCTCCACATTTTTTCTATCACAGGAGGTATCACGAGTGAAAAAACATGACCTGACTAAGACACATCTCCACAGGGCAAGTCCCGGCATGGCACTATACGCGGCCTTCGCGGGCGTGACCATGGCCGCAATGCTTTGCCAGCCTGTCTTTGCCGCCACCGTCTGGGAGAAGGCCAATGAGATCATGAAGGATGTCTATAACCAGATTCTTCTTATCTCCACCATTGCCGCCATTGTCACCGCGTCGGTGGCACTGCTGATGATGAACTTCTCCCGCAGCGGTCGCACTGTGGACGAGAGTCGCGCTTGGCTCAAGCGTATCATCATCACATGGGCAATCCTTAACGGTTTGGGCTTCATCATGTCCTATGTGACGCCCTTCTTCGCGGATGGCAGATGGAACGGATAACGCCAAGCTGCCCGGCTGAGAAAGGAGAAGTGCTATGGGCATATTAGATGGCATTGTAGAATGGATCGCGGAACAGCTCATGTACGGTCTTGACCTTATCAACACCTCTGTGCTGGGGGCTCTGGGCTGCGACATGACCACCTTCCTGCGCTACTTCCCTGCCGCGGAGACGATGTACAACATCTTCGTGGCACTGGCTATCGGCATGATCCTGCTGAACCTGATCTGGCAGCTATTCAAGAACTACGGCCTTATAGCAGGCGTAGAGGCAGAAGACCCGGTAAAACTGACAATCCGCTCCGTGCTGTTTATCCTGCTGGCCTATTTCGCAGATGAAATCGTGGAGCTGATACTGAAAATCGGCGGGACACCCTACGCGTGGATCATGTCGTCTGAGCTGCCCACACTGAACTTTGCCGACTTCAATTCGGTCATACTTACCATCCTTGGGGTCTGCGCCAACGGCGCGGTGGCTCTAATCGCCCTGATCCTCGTCCTCATATTGGCGTGGAACTATATCAAGCTGCTATTTGAGGCGGCGGAGCGTTATGTGCTCCTGGGCGTTCTGGTATTCACGGCGCCGGTGGCTTTTGCTACGGGCGCGGCGCAGGCTACCTCCAACATCTTCAAGGCGTGGTGCCGGATGTTCGGCGGCCAGATATTTCTACTGCTGATGAACGCATGGTGCCTACGCCTGTTCATCACCATGGTGGGAACCTTCCTGGCAAACCCCTTATCCCTATAGGAGACGATTATGAATCAAAAAACGAAATACATCACAGGGATCGTGTTGTCCGTACTGGCTATATGTGCGCTCACAATCCCTGCCTTTGCTCTGACGGAATCGGATGTGCAGTCTCAGGTCTCAGCTTCCGGTAAAGAAGGCGTGGCCGGAAACCTGTTCGTTTGGTTTCTGTGCGCAGTGGCTTTTCTGAAGATCTCACAGAAGATCGACAGCTTCATGCAGGGCCTTGGCATCAATGTGGGCCATACAGGTGGCTCTATGCTGGCAGAAGCGATGCTGGCCGCGCGGAGCATCGCTGCCGCCCGTGGCGTCGCCGGACGAGGTCGAGGCGGTAATGCAGGGCGAGCCGGAAGCACCGGTGGCAGTGGCGGTGACAGCAATACCTTCCTGCAAGGCGGTCTGGCCGGTGTTGCCAATCGCAGCTTCTATAACGGCGCATACCGAAACGCCACCGGTACAGGCAGCGGCGGCGTTGGCGGCATGGCGTTCCGTGCCTCTATGACCAAGGGCGGCGATATTGCCAATAACGTTATCAGCCGGATTGCCACCGGCGGTGCGGGATCTGGGGATGTCATGTCCGGCAATATGGCGGCGGACGCTCTCAAGTCCTATATGGGCTATACGGCTCTTGGTGAAGGCGCGGCGGATATTCCGAACTTCTCCAATGTGGAGATCGGCGGTGGGCATATCACCGGCACGGAGACCTCTGAGGAAGAACCTGCCGGTCGTGCCTTTGCCATGTACAGCACTGAACAGTATATGGAGCCAAAACGGGAATACACCACCGTCACCACTGTGGACGGCGCAAAATGGTATAGGCAGTACGCACAGGACGTAGTGGAGAAAAAGCCCTATCAGAATCCGGATGGCGGCATTTCCTATCGTGAGAGCCTGATCCGGCGTCTGCCTGACCCGCCTCGCAGAAAGGACAAGACCTGATATGACCCAGCAAGAACGCAGCGGTCTGAACGAAGCCGCTGAAATCAGCGCACACGCTGCCGGCGCTGTGCGCGGCGCCATCAAAACCGGAAAAGCGGTAAGCGGCGCGGCAAAAGGTGCTGCTGCCGCAGGCCCTTACGGTGCGGCGGCAGCGGCACTCTGGACACATCACAAGGCGGTTGCTGCCATCATTGCCGGGTTGCTGGTGCTTCCCGTCCTGTTCATCATGCTGCTGCCCTCCCTGATCTTCGGCGGGTTGACCAAGGCAGGGGTTGAAGGAAGTCCAGACACACCGATTCTTAATGACAACGCAGCCATTGTGGAGAACATCAATCAGATCTCGCAGGCGATCAGCGACTTGCTGGAGGAAGGGCAGGAGGATGTTCGCGCCCGGATTGACGCGGATTTTACCGCTTCCGGCGCTGACCAGAAGGAGATCATCAATCCATACGAAAGCTCCCCGGCCTACAATGCCAACCGCTTCATTGCCATGTACTGTGCCGCCAAAAATCAGGACTACGCATCTATCTCCCTCAAGGATATGGAGGATGTGATCCGTAAGGCCAAGGACGCCCTCTATACCTTCACGAGCACGGAGGAGCCTCGCACGACTACGGTAACGGAAACGAATACAGATCCAAAAACCGGTAAGGTCACGGTGACGGAAACGGAAGTTACAGAGATATGGAAGATCTATACCATCGTCTACAACGGAGAGGCCTATTTTGAGGATAAGATATTCGCTCTGTCGGATGAACAAAAGGGACTGGCGGAAAACTACGCCCAGAACCTGAGCGTATTCCTGGGCGATGGTATGATGCAGGGCTTGCTGCCTGCCGAGTCCGCCGGCCTTGTATCTTTGGGCGACATTCGTTTCTCGGATGGCGCGACGCAGGTGGTCTACTATAATCAGTTGGACAAGCGGTACGCGCACAAGCCCTACGGCACCGACGACATCGGCACCTACGGCTGCGGGCCTACCTGTATGGCAATGGTGGTATCTTCTCTGACCAACGAGACGGTCGATCCCGTTGAGATGGCACGTTGGGCCTATGAAAACGGTTACTGGTGCAGTAGAAGCGGTTCCTACCATTCGCTAATCCCCGGTGCTGCCAAAGCGTGGGGGCTTCCGGTACAGGGCTGCGGGAAAACAGAAGGGCAGCGCATTGTGGATGCGCTCTCTCAAGGCAAGCTGGTGGTGGCAATCATGCTGAAAGGTCATTTCACCAGCTCAGGACACTTCATCGTGCTGCGCGGTGTGGAGAACGGAAAGATACTGGTGGCCGACCCTGCCAATTATACCCGAAGCCAACAGGCATGGGATCTGGCTATCATCCTGAATGAAGCCAGCGGCCGTGCCGGTGCTGGTGGGCCTTTCTGGATCATAGGGTAGGAAGGAGAACTAAATGTGAGTAAATCAAATGAATATGACACCTATATCATCCCGCCCAATTTTATTGAAGGCGGGACTTTTTTCGGCGGACTGCTGAAGCTCCGCAATACAGCCGAGGCACTGGTTATCGTGCTGGCTATCGGCATACCGGTGTTCTCGGTGTCCGCCCTAACATTGACTGCTAAAATCATCATTCTGTGCCTGACCGCGCTGCCTCTTGGCATCATCGCACTGGTTGGCATCAACGGCGAAAGCCTCTCCTCGTTCATCTTTCTTGTCCTGAAATATCTCCATAACCGCCGCGTTATTACACGCAACGAAGAAGAACAGGGCAAGCGAAAGAAACGGAAGAAGCATAAAGCTAAGAGCGGTGACGACGCGCCCAAGTACATCAATCCAGTGGCGGAATACCTGCCTGTGGAGAAGATCGAAAACGGCATCATCTACACACGGGATCACCGTTACCTGAAGATTGTCGAAGTTATACCTATCAACTTCCTGCTGCGCAGTGCCAGAGAGCAGCGAAACATCATCTATTCATTTATTTCGTTTCTGAAAATCAGCCCGGTCAAAATGCAGATCAAGGTCATTGCCAAGCGTGCCGACCTGAACCGGCACAGAGAGATCGTGCAGCAGGAGATGGCGCAGGAAACCGATGAAAACTGTCGCCTGCTGCAGCAGGACTACCTGACGCTCATTGACCGGATCGGTGCACGGGAAGCCACCTCGCGCCGGTTCTTCATGGTATTTGAATATGAGGCATGGGCAGGCCGGAAACGGGATAACGAGGAAGCGGAGGCCATCGCCTCCCTGCAAACGGCAGCCCGCACCGCAGTCAATTATCTCAAGCAATGCGGCAATGAGGTGCTGATCCCGGAAAACGATGATGAATTTACGGTCGATACCCTCTACCATTTGCTGTGCCGCAACACCACCACGTCGCTGCCGGATCGAGTTCGCCGGATCGTTGCCCAGTATCAGGAGAAAGGACTGGAATCTGAGATCGACGCCATTCCCTGTACGGAGTTTTTCGCCCCTGACACCATCGACTTCACCAACGGGCGGCATATCTGTATTGACGGACTCTACTACGCCTATCTGCTGGTACCCTCTACCGGCTATAAGGCGCAGGTACCAGCCGGCTGGCTGTCTCTCATTGTCAACGCTGGGGATGGCATTGACCTGGATATGTTCGTCAGCCGCCAGCCGAAAGCCCGCATGGTACAGCGGCTGGGGCAGCAGCTTCGTATCAATCGCAGTAAGATCAAAGACGCCAGCGATACCAACACGGACTTTGATGATCTGGACGGTGCTATCCGAAGCGGCTACTTCCTGAAGGAAGGGCTGGGCAACAACGAGGACTTTTATTACCTGAATCTGCTGATCGCAGTGACAGCTCCCACAGTGGATGAACTGGAATGGAAGGTCAATGAACTGAAAAAACTGCTCGTGTCCCGTGATATGGACGTGTGCAGCTGCGCCTTTCATGAGGAGCAGGCGTTCCTATCGTCGCTGCCGCTGGTCAGCATGGAGAAGCACCTCTTTGAACGCTCCAAGCGCAATGCGCTGACCACCGGCGTGGCAAGCTGCTACCCCTTCACGTCCTATGAGCTGAGTGATGAAAACGGCATCCTGTTCGGCCTGAACAAGTACAACAACTCTCCGGTCATCATCGACATCTTTGACTCCAAGGTTTATAAAAACGCCAATATTGCCGTATGCGGCACCAGCGGCGCGGGCAAGACCTTCCTGATCCTGCTGATGGCACTCCGTATGCGGCGTAAGGGCATACAGGTTTTCATGCTGGCGCCACTGAAGGGGCATGAGTTCCACCGTGCCTGTGTCAACACGGGCGGCGAGTTCATCAGTATCTCCCCCGCCTCCAAAAGCTGCATCAACGTGCTGGAGATACGCAAGATAGACAAGTCCGTGGAGGAAACGCTGGATGGCCCCGGTATCGAACGCTCTGAGCTGGCAGCAAAAATTCAGCGGCTCCATATCTTCTTTGCCCTGCTGATCCCCGATATGTCCTATGAGGAAAAACAGCTTTTGGACGATGCCCTGATTCGTACCTACGCACGGAAAGGTATCACCCATGATAACGCTTCTCTCAGTGATCCGGATAACCCCAACGTTTACCGCCAGATGCCTGTGCTGGGCGACCTCTACGACGTTCTGCGGGAGGAAAGCGATACCAAACGCCTTTCCAACATCATCAACCGCTTTGTACACGGCTCGGCCAGCACCTTCAACCAGCAGACCAATGTGAATCTGGACAACAAATTCACGGTGCTGGACATCTCGGAACTCAGCGGTGATCTACTGCCTATCGGGATGTTCGTAGCTCTGGATTTCGTGTGGGATAAAGCCAAAGCCAACCGCACGGAGGAAAAGGCCATCTTCATCGACGAATGCTGGCAGCTCATCGGCGGCGGCTCCGGCACCTTCGGCATCGGTAACCGTCTGGCGGCTGAAATGGTGCTGGAGATCTTCAAGACCATCCGCGCCTATTCCGGCAGCGGCATTTGCGCGACGCAGGATCTGAACGACTTCTTCTCCCTGGACAACGGCAAGTACGGCAAGGGCATCATCAACAACTGCCGCACGAAAGTCATCTTGAATCTGGAGGACGAGGAAGCCCAGCGCGTTCAGCAGGTATTGCACCTCTCCGAAGCGGAGGTCATGGAGATCACCCACTTTGAGCGGGGCAATGGCCTGATCAGCAGCAATAACAACAATATCACGGTGGAAATCAAGGCCAGCCCACTGGAACGCGACCTTATTACCACAGACCGACGCGAGCTGCTTGACCTGCTGCGCCGCATGAAGCGACCGGAAGCCTAATACGGCGTTTATACGGAGATAACACGCATTACAAAATCAATACGCATTTAATACGGAGTTAATACGCATTACGGAGGTGATGCCGCCTATGAGAAACAGAGAACAGATCTATGGACAGGAGGCCGCAGAGCTGCTGCGGAACATAACCGTCTATCACTGCATGCGCCGTGACCAGCTTCTACGCCTGTATCCGGGCAAGGAGGGCGTGATTGAAAACCTGCTACGCTATCTGGTCAAGCAGCAGCGGATATTTTATAACACTGACCGGGATTGCTACGGAGATGTCCCTGACTGCCGCGAGGACAGAGAACTGACAGCGGCACTATGGGTGCTGCTGGACTTTATCGAAAAGGTGGAGTATCACAGCCCTGACAATATGCCGGCAAAGCTGGTATTCTTCGCCGATGGCGAGGTATATGAGGTCGTCTATGTAGGCCCGGGTAAGGAAGCGTTGCTGCAGCACGCGCTGGCCGCGGAAGATGATTCCGGGCAACGGCTCGTTATCATTGAGGAAGAAGACCAAATGCAGCACCTGCACATCCCTCATATCGCCGCCTACTGTATGGTGGATGAGCAGGGCTGCGTACAGTACTTCAGGAAGGAGGAACCTTGTGGACAGAGCCACCCTCTCGCAGCGGATAGAGAGCATTTTGAATGAGATCACCCGCCTGTCCAACACGCTCTACGCTATGGACAACACGAATATCCAGCGGCATTCAGATAACTATGAAATGCTGTCCACCGAGGCCGCACTGCGGGGTGAGGTCATTGCCTGCCGGCTGCGGCACCTGATCTATGAGACGACCACCATCCGAAAAGCCGAGTATCTGACATCGGCTGGTGTCATGCAGGGCATCTCTGTTATAGAGAAAGATGGCATACTGGAAATCACGCTCCCCTGCCTACTGCCTAAGAAGAGCAAGAAGCATAGCTGCGAGTATCTGACAGACCCCATCTACTACACGCTTAGTAAGTATGCGCAGACACACACGCTGCCCAAGTTCCGGCACTGTGTTGTCTGCTTTTCTCATATCTACAGCCGCGAGTTGTCGCCCAACCGGGTGCGTGACTATGACAATCTGGAGCTCAAGCAGCTTTTGGATGTGATTGCCACTTTCGTTATGGAGGATGATACAGGTCTGCTGTGCGATGCCTATAACACGACGGAGATCGGCGACGGTGACTGTACCCGCGTGTCAGTGATGGATAAGGAGCGTTTTCAGGGCTGGCTTTCGGACCGCGAGAATCGGCTCAGATCTATATCCGATTTATAGTGTTTCGACCGTGTCAAAAACAGTACACATGACGATGGTACGGCAAAGCCTGTATTTCCGGGCATTTTCACATGACCGGTGCGGGCGAAAAATACCGTGGTCATGGCAGTCTGGGTACTGCACACCAGAAGGAGGTGGTCAGTATGAGTACCCTACCACAGAAAGCTCCCGGTAGCCTATCACAAGCCTATCAGCTATTGGCGCTGGTCGCCCTGTCCGGTGAGCTGCCGGCCAGCCAACTGAGCAGGCTCGCCGGTGGCACCAGCTACAAAGAGAACGTGGTCAAGTCGCTGAAGCGTCAGCGGCTTTTGCTGTCCTACTATAAGAACGGACTGCGTGGATACCGGCTCACCGCCGCGGCGAAAAAGCTGCTGCTGGAGCACAACCCGGAGAGGTTTTCTTTCTACCTGTCCGGAGCCTGTGCTACCAACCACATCAGGAGTGAGCCGGAGCAGAGGCTTCGACTCCACCGTGTCTCTCAGACATTGATCACCATGCGTAACGCCAACGTTAGTATCTTCCGCGATGAAAAACCCGGCGTATTCTGCCCCGGCGAAACAGCGACTGGTAGCATCTGCACCCCTGCCTTCTACTCATCCCGTGAGATCAAGGAGATGGGGACAACCTTTGTTAAAATCCGTGGTGCCCGGTCCGTGGGCGTTTTGCTGACACCGCAGCATATCCACGTGGTTTACAACATGGGCAACGCGCTGATGAAATGGAGCTATAAAGCTGAGATGCGGACAAAGGCACTCATGCAGACGGTGCTGTGCCGTGAACGAATGCCGCACCAGTATCACCCGGATGCGGTGCGGGGTCTCCTGCTGGGTGATAGCATGGAACTGGCCTATGAGCTGCTGACTGATCAGGGTGGCAAAAACTATTTCGTTCTGGATGGAAGCTATGAGCGGTTCTGCTTCCTGACCAACGACCATCATGGAGAGGTGCTGTTGCGCCTCCTCTGTGATGAAGAACTGGACAATGGCCTGCGTGAGCTGCTGCTCCTTGATCTGGAGCCCCGGCAGCTGAGTGAAACAGTGGAGAATGACGCCATGACGCCGGATGGCGCGCCGGTGCTGCTTGCCTATGACTGTGACCTGCCGCGGATCAGGCGGTTCGATACGGCACTGCGACTTCAAGACCGCTATGGCATCCTGATCTGCTTCGACCATCAGGCCGAAGTGCTGCGCCGCTACTGCGGCGACAGGGCTGTTGTGCAGGCCATTGACTTTGCTGTGTTCGAGAGGAGGTTTTTCCCGTAGAAAAAAAGAAACTGCGAACTCTGCTATTCGCCCTCCCGCTATTTCTATCAGGGCTGCTGTTTGGCGGCGGCTATCTATCGCAATTCGTCCGGAACTATCAACAGTGGAAGGACGCGGGCGGAACGCTAGGCGACGGAAGCTCCCCGGCCGCGCCGGTGCTGTCCTTCTCCGCCTGCTGCGAAGCACTGTTCAGTAAGAGCGGGCTCATCGGCGTAGGGCTTTGCCTGTTGCTGCTGGGCCTGCTGATCGTCATGGTGATGCGCATGGGCTATTCCGATGTTGGGGAGTATGACGCGGAGCGCAACCTGACCTACTCCAACAAAGGCACCTACGGAACGGCTGGTTTCATGGAGAAAGCGGAGATGAAGGGCGTCCTTGATTTGGTGTCCGATATCCGCAAACACAGCGGTGTCATACTGGGCAAGCTGGACAATCAGGTGGTGTGTATTCCCGAGAACTCCCGGCTTAACGGCAATATCGCCGTGTTCGGCGCCAGCGGCTCCATGAAAACGCGAGCCTACTGCATCAATCGCATTTTGCAAAGCGCGTCCGAGGCCCACAACGGCCACAAGGAGTCACTGATCATCACCGACCCGAAATCGGAGCTTTACGAAAAGACCAGCGAATATCTGCGCAGCAAGGGCTACGTGGTAAAGGTGTTCAACCTGATCCAGCCGGAGAACTCCGATTCATGGAACTGCCTGGCGGAGATTGAGGGTGATGAACTGATGGCGCAGATCTTCTGCGACATTATCATCAGGAATACCGGCAGCGAAAAGGGCGACCATTTCTGGAACGCTGCCGAGATGAACCTGCTGAAAGCGCTGGTACTGTATGTGGCACTGGGCTATCCATCGGAGAGCCGGAATATCGGTGAGGTCTACAAGCTGTTGGTGCTGAACGCAGAGAAGGAGCTGGACAACCGTTTTTCCATGCTGCCTGCCAGCCATCCTGCCAGAGCGCCCTATGCGCTGTTCAGCCAATCCTCAGATACGGTGCGCAGCGGCGTTATCATCGGGCTGGGCAGCCGATTACAGGTGTTTCAGAATCGGCCCATCTGTCAGATCACCAGCCATGATGAAATTGATATGGAGCTGCCGGGCAAGCAGCCCTGTGCCTATTTCTGCATCACATCCGATCAGGACAGTACCTTTGATTTTCTCACGTCCCTGTTTCTGTCCTTCGCGTTTATCAAGCTGATCCGTTACGCGGATAAAAACTGTGCCGACCGCAGGCTGCCAGTCCCCGTTCATGTGCTGGGCGAAGAGTTGACAGCCTGCGGCGTTATTCCAGACTTGAGCCGGAAGATCAGTGTGATCCGCTCGCGGGGCGTCAGCATGAGCTGCGTGTTTCAGAATCTGGCGGGCTTGCAGAACCGGTATCCCTACAACCAATGGCAGGAGATATTGGGCTGCTGCGACTATCAGCTTGCACTGGGCTGCACCGATGAGCTGACTGCCAAATTCCTCAGTGACCGCACCGGGGAGGTCAGCGTCCATGTCTCCAGCAAGGCCAAGCAGTTGGGTACATGGCGTATCAGCAACTACACGCCGGAGTTCCGCGAAACCAGCGGCGTGGGCAAGCGCAAGCTACTGACTATGGATGAGGTGCTGCGCCTGCCGGTAAACCGTGCGCTGGTCATCGCACGCGGCAACAAGGTGCTGCAGGTAGATAAGTACGACTACACCAATCACTACGAGGCAAAGAAACTGCGGGACTGCAAGGCCTCCGCCCATATCCCGGAATGGCGTAAAAGCCCTGTGTTTTCGCCCGCGCCGAAACAAACAGAGCAGCCTATTAAGCCAAAGAAGGTGCCGAACAGGCGCAGTGAGTTTGTCAAAACCGATAAGGATTCCATCATGTCAACCAAAATGTGAGCTAAGGAGGAAAGTAATATGCCGAGAAAGAAAACAGAAGAACTTGCCGTGATACCGGAAGCACCGGTGCTTCCCGTCGTCCCCGAAGAAGCGGCAGAACAGCCGGTGGCAGAAGAGTGTTTGCCGGAAACCGCAGCCAATCCTGTTGTGGAGGATACTGTACCTACAGAGGGTGTTCTCGACGAGCCTGCGGAAGTGGTGACTGTGCCGGAGGATCCCCAGCCCTCTGAAAAGCCGAGGCGCACTGTCCGCAAACGAACCGCTGCAAAAAAGAAGGTAGAGGTGGAGAAACAGGCTACGCCGCCTGCTGAGGATGCTGCCGCCTCTGCTGAACCTGCCCCTGCCGCTGTCCAGCAGAGAGATATTTTGACATTGGATGCCCGGGGCGAAGCGGAAACGCAGGCGCAGATGGAGGACATTATCTGGCACGAGATCCACAATGCCTACCGAACCCGGCGCATGCTCTCCGGTATGCTGAGCGGCATTGAAAGAACGGAGGCGGGGAAAACCATTGCCATTGTGGACTACAAGGGATTCCGCATTGTGATCCCCCTGAAGGAGATGGTGCTGGACTTCCCGGCAGATATGTACGGTGCTGACTATAATGAAATGATCCTTCGACACCAGAAGATCCTCAATAAGATGCTGGGCGCAGAGGTGGATCTTGTGGTCAAGGGCATCGACGCCAAAAGCCGAACCGTTGTTGCCAGCCGAAAAGACGCCATGCTGAAGAAGCAGCAAATCTATTATTTCGGTAAGGACAGTGACGGACAGTATCGTATTTATGACGGGCGCGTGGTGGAAGCCCGTGTGATCGCTGTGGCGGAGCAGGTCGTCCGGGTCGAAGTGTTTGGCGTGGAGACATCCATTCTGGCTCGCGACCTTTCGTGGGACTGGATCGGCGATGCTCATGACCGCTATGCTGTGGGCGACAAGACTCTGGTACGCGTGCTGGAGATTGACCGCACAGAGCCGGAGCACATCAGAATTAAAGCCGACATCAAAAGCGTATCCGGCAACAGCAAGAATGACAATCTCCAGAAATGCCGTATTCAGGGCAAATATGCCGGGAAGGTCACCCATATCCATAAGGGCGTTGTGTATATCCGCCTCAGCAACGGTGCCAATGCCATAGCACATTCCTGCTATGATCGGCGCAGACCCGGACGAAAGGATGATGTCAGCTTTGCCGTTACCCACCTAGATGAGGAACACGGCGTTGCACTGGGGATCATCACCCGAATTATCAAGCAGCATGTCTGATCTGACACGGTATCGGCAGGGTATGGCAATGGATTGGCACTGTTTTGCGATTTCACCGTAAATCACCATGTGCTATACTTGGTACAGTCAAAATTGTAAAGACCGCCGGGTGGTAGCTCGGCGGTTTTTCGCATACAGGAAGAGGGTGTTTTATATGTGGTAAGCAGAGCAGCGTTTCGCGCCCGAGCGGCAAATGCAATCGCCGCAAAACCCAAACAACAGTACATAGTGTTGAAAAAGGCAAGGCTCCAGTCGTAAATATCTTCAAAGCACATTAAACAGTGCTGCGATATTTACGTAAAGGAGAGAACGCCCATGAGGAGAAAAAGAATGCGTTTAGTTTCACTTATTTTGAGTGCCGTGTGTCTGTTAGGCTGCGCAGTCCAGCCGGCACCGGTCTCGGATTCGTCTGAGTCCAACACCAAGGTCTCTGCCTATGCAGCAAGTCAGGCCGAGCAGAACGAAGAGGAGCGCACGAAGGCCGAATCCCTGCTGCCGCAAACAGAAGATGGAGGCGATACATCTGAGAGCAGCGTCGCTCCTGAGCGGGCGGGTGCGGAGAATGCGGATAACGCCGCAGAAAAGCAGCCTGCACCCGCTGAAACACCACCGCCCGCTGCACCGAAAGAGCCGGCGACACCCACGCCTGTGCCGGAGGATAAACCTGCTCCCGCACCCACACCGGCACCTACACAGAAACCGGCAGAGAAACAGGAGGAACAACCTGCGCCTACGCCCGAACCTACGCCCACGCCGAAGCCTGCCGCCAGAGGAGACATCTACTCCATCGCGGAGGCTGTCCGGGCGGGCAACGAGTACGCAAGAGCGCAGTACGGCGTGACCATCGACACCAGTATGACCGCCGCCGACTCCAGCTACTTCCCTGGCACGGCAGACAGCGTGGCATGGCTGGCAGAGAATGGCGGACAGGCGGCACTGACCGCCGCCGTAAAGGGTAACGTGGATGCCACCTTCGCCTGCCTCGCCGCCATGGACGGCGCGGAAACGGTCAGTGCGTATGCGCGGTTCAACTGCACCGCCCGCTACGATGCGGCATCGGACGAGTACATCGTGGTGGTGCTGTACGGATAACCCAACTGAATACCCAGCCGAAAGACCGACAGCGTGAGCTGCCGGTCTTTTGCGTTGGGAGAAAGGACGAACATGAAGAAAACAATTCCTAAGCTGTTGACGCTGGTATGCCTTTTAGTAGCAATCATGGGTCTGTCCATCGTGACCGCCC
>ERZ506978.247-NODE-247-length-30099-cov-5.517940_pt1 | contig 30099 bp, 18 predicted proteins | sample MGYA00512888_ERZ506978 | MGnify/ENA metagenome assembly ERZ506978
TCCGATCTAGCGCCCCTCAGCTCCACCTTGATGGCGGCGGGGACCTTAAACCACGCCATGCCCTTTGCCATGCCGGCGGCCATATCGGTGGAGCCGACACCCGTGGAGAACGCCCCTACCGCACCGTAGGTGCAGGTGTGGCTGTCGGCACCGATGATGCAGTCACCGGCGGTCACGATGCCCTTTTCGGGCAGCAGGGCATGTTCAACGCCCATCTGGCCCACATCGTAGAAGTTGAGAATGTCGTACTTGTCGGCAAACTCGCGGCACTGCTTGGACTGCGTTGCGCTCTTGATGTCCTTATTGGGGACAAAGTGATCCAGCACAATATTGACGCGGGTCTTATCAAACACCGAGTCAAACCCGGCTTTTTCAAATTCATTGATGGCGACCGGGGTCGTGATGTCATTGCCCAGCACGATGTCGAGCTTGGCATTGATGAGCTGGCCCGCCGTCACGGCTGCCTCGCCGCAGTGGGCCGCTAAGATTTTTTGGGTCATGGTCATGCCCATGGTCGTGTACCTCCGTTTTAGGATTATCTCACCGTAGGGGCGAGGCATGCCCCGCCCTCGGCCTTACCTTTACGTGCCGCCTGCCCTTATGTTGAGGGCCGGACATGTCCGGCCCCTACCCGGCAGTGCGCTGTAGGGTGTTTACTTATTGTTGATCGCACTCACCAGCGCCTTAATACCTGCCACGATAATATCCGTGTGGGTGCCGCAGCCCCAGGTCTCCTCGCCGGAGGCCCATTTCAGCCCGACATAGGAGCAGGCGCGGGCGTTCGTGTCGGCGTCCAGCGCATGCTCGCTGTAGTGTACCAGCGTAAAGTGCATCCCGGTCTGCTGCTCGATGGCCGTGGCCACAGCGTCCAGACGACCGTTGCCGGTGGCTGTGCAGGGGGTCGTGTTGCCGCCGCTGGTGATCGTCACCTTGGCGGTGATGTTGCCGTTCTCGTTCTGGACGAAGTGCGCCTCGGACACATTCAGCGGCGCGGTGTGGTTGAGATAGCTCTTTTCAAAGACGGCGAGGACCTCCTGCACGCCCAGCTCGCGGTGCTCGTGGTCGCTGACCTCCTTGACGCGGTAGCCGAGATCCTCCCGCATTTTGGGCGGCGGGTTGTAGCCGTAGTTCTGCTGCAGCAGGAAGCCGATGCCGCCCTTGCCGCTCTGGGAGTTGATGCGGATAACATCGGCATCGTAGGTACGGCCGATGTCATGCGGGTCGATGGGAATATACGGGCAGGTCCATTCATGGAGGTGCTTTTCCTTGCGCCAGGTCATGCCCTTGGCAATGGCGTCCTGATGGCTGCCGCTGAACGCCGCAAAGACAAGGGCGCCGGCGTAGGGGGTGCGCTCATACACATGCATCCGGGTAACGCGCTCATACACCTCGCAGATGGCGGGCATATTGCTGAAATCAAGGTGCGGGTCTACGCCGTGGCTGTACATATTCATGGCCAGCGTGATGGCGTCCACATTGCCGGTGCGCTCACCGTTGCCGAAAAGGCAGCACTCGATGCGCTGGGCACCGGCCAACACGGCCAGCTCAGCATCCGCCACGCCGCAGCCGCGGTCATTGTGCGGATGGGTGGACAAAATGACACTGTCGCGGTATTTCAGGTGCTTGGAGCACCACTCGATCTGGTTGGCGTAGATGTGGGGCATGCTCATCTCGACCGTGACGGGCAGGTTGATGATCATGGGGCGGTCTGGGGTGGGCTGCATGACATCCAACACAGCGTTGCAGACCTCAACCGCGTAGTCCGGCTCGGTGCCGGTAAAGCTTTCGGGGCTGTACTCAAACAGGAAGTTACCCTCGTACTCCTCACTGAGCTGCTTGACAAGCTTTGCACCGTCCACGGCGATCTGCTTGATCTCCTCCTTCGACTTTTTGAACACCTGCTCGCGCTGGGCAACGCTGGTGGAGTTGTAGAAGTGGATGATGGCCCGCGGTGCGCCCTTGACGGCCTCGAAGGTCTTGCGGATGATATGGTCGCGGCATTGGGTCAGCACCTGCACCGTCACATCCTGCGGGATGCGGTTGCCGTCAATGAGGGTGCGCAGAAACTCATACTCGGTCTCGCTGGCCGCCGGGAAGCCGACCTCGATCTCCTTAAAGCCGATTTTGACGAGCATATCGTAAAACTCAAGCTTTTCCTCAAGGCTCATCGGTACGATCAGGCTCTGGTTGCCGTCGCGCAGATCCACGCTGCACCACGCCGGGGCTTTCTCGATGTGGTCCTTCTGCGTCCACTCGTAGACATGGCCGGGCTCGACCGGCGGCGGATAATACCCTACACTGTACTTTGTTGCGTCCATCATAACTAAAAATGCCTCCTTCAAAGCGTTCGGTTCGCACTTTGAGGGAGACAAAAAGAAACCGTCCCCCAAAGGCGAAAGACCTTTGAGAGACGGGAGCAAAATTCAAACTTGCTGTACCCGCGGTACCACTCTCATTGCCGTGTAACGGCCGCTCTGTACGATCAGCCCTGCGGGCGAATCGCGCCTGTATGATAACGGTCAGGCTCCGTCCGCACCTACCTGTCAGCGCGGCTGCTCCGAGGCCAGTATACAGCACCCGCCATACCGCCTTGCACCGACCGGCGGCTCTCTGTAACGGGATGAGTACTGCTTTCTCCCCTTCACTGCATTTGGAATGGTTTTATTTTAGCGGATTGCAGCGGGAATGTCAAGCATTATTTTTGCAAAACTCGCAAGGATGTGTTTTGTGTTTATCAACATTACTTATGTAGGGGCCGGGCATGCCCGCCCTCGCGTGAAGGACCAGCAGGCGCTTATGGGAAAGTTGCGGGCCGCACATGTGCGGCCCCTACCGTGTGCCGCTATTTTTACAGGGTTTTCTTTTTATTGTTTATATGATATACTTATAGTGATTTTTGTTTAATCCCGAAAGGATTCATCTATGCTTTACCATAAATACAAACCGCTGGCCGCGCGGGTCTACTGCGCGGGGCTGGCGCTGCTGCTGGTGCTGAGCGAGGTTTTCAGCTCCAACATTCAAGCTACACTGCCGGGGTTCAGCCGTCTGGCGCGGCTGGGGCTGACCGGCTGCGCCATGCTGCTGCTGGCGGGCAAGATCGTGCTGCTGACCGAGTATGAGACGCGGCTGCAGAGGGTGTTGGTCTGCGCGGTGCTGGCGTACACGGCCTTTACCGCATGGTACGGCGGCGACCAGTGGTTTTTTCTGGCGGCGCTGGTCGGGCTGGGGGCCAAGGATGTGGACCTGCAAACGGCGCTGCGCGTCTATCTGATCACCGCTGCGGCGGGGCTGGTGCTTGTGCAGGTCCTGCACTTTGCCACACCGCTGATGCCCTATAACTTCTACTGCCGCAACTGGGATTTCGGCTACGGCCACTACAACGGATTCGGCGCTCGGCTGGTCGGCGTCTTTTTTGCGTGGGGCTGGCTGCGTCACGACCGGCTGCGGGCATTCGACTGGGCCGGGCTGGCGGCGCTGGCGATCTTCACCTACAAGGTACCCGGCAGCCGGGGCGCGTTCGGCGGCATGGCGGTGCTGTTTGCGCTGTTTTTTGTGCAGCGTTTCCTGCCGAGGCTGTTCGATAATAAGATCTTTTATGCACTGGCACTTGCCCTGCCGGCCGCGCTGGCGGCTTTCAGCCTGTACGCCGGGTATGTCTACAATCCGGAATGGCCGTATGAGCGTATGGCGCTGCTCCTGTTGAGCATCGCTTTGTCCGGCCGGTTCGAGATCTGGCACAATGTGTTCTGGAGTGCGCCCCTCTCGCTGCTGGGCGGCCTGCCTACGGACGGCGACGAGCATCACGCCATCGACAACACCTTTCTGGCTGTGCCGATGAACAAGGGCGTGCTGGGCGCAATCTTAGTTGCAGCGGTCTTTCTGCTGCTGCTGTGGCGGCTGGCAAAGAAGCATCGCTCGACCGAGGTCATCTGTCTGGTGGCGCTGACGCTGTATCTCTTTATGGAGAATAAGCCGTTTTTGCTCTCCGCCAATCCGTTTTTGCTGATGCTGCCTGTGGTATTTTTTAACGCAGAGGTTGACAAAGCACAATCTGAATCGTAAAAAAGCCGCCGACCGGTTTTTGTCCGGTCGGCGGCAATTTTTATTATGGCTTAGCGGTTCTGCGGGCCGTTTTTCAGGATGACATCGTGGCTGCCGCCCTCAACGATGGAGGTGGAGGACACGACCGTCAGGCGGGCCTTCTCCTGCAGCTCGGGGATGGAGAGCGCGCCGCAGTTGCACATGGTGGAACGCACCTTGTACAGGGTGGTCTGGACACCGTCCGCCAGAGAGCCGGCGTAGGGAACGTAGGAGTCAACGCCCTCCTCAAAGCTCAGCTTCTGTGCGCCGCCGAGGTCATAGCGCTGCCAGTTGCGGGCGCGGTTGGAGCCCTCGCCCCAGTACTCCTTGACATAGTTGCCGCCAACGCGCAGCTTGTTCGTCGGGGACTCATCAAAGCGGGCAAAATAACGGCCCAGCATGACGAAGTCAGCGCCCATGGCCAATGCCAGCGTGATGTGGTAGTCCTGCACGATGCCGCCGTCAGAGCAGATGGGGATGTAGATGCCGGTTTCCTTATAATACTCATCGCGGGCCTTGGCGACCTCGATGACAGCCGTAGCCTGACCGCGGCCGATGCCCTTGGTCTCGCGGGTGATGCAGATGGAGCCGCCGCCGATGCCGATCTTGATGAAGTCTGCACCTGCCTTGGCAAGGAAGAGGAAGCCCTCGCGGTCAACAACATTGCCTGCGCCGACCTTTACCTTATCGCCGTAGTTCTCGCGGATCCATGCGATGGTGCGGGACTGCCACTCGCTGAAGCCCTCGGAGGAGTCGATGCAGAGCACATCCACACCGGCGTCCACCAGTGCGGGCACGCGCTGGGCGAAGTCGCGGGTGTTGATGCCGGCGCCGACCACATAGCTCTTGTTCTCGTCGAGCAGCTCGTTGACATTCTCCTTGTGGGAGTCGTAATCCTTGCGGAAAACCATATACTGCAGGTGGCCCTCGGCGTCGATCAGGGGCAGAGAGTTGATCTTGTTGTCCCAGATGATGTCGTTGCAGTCATGCAGGCTGGTGGTGTCGGGGGCTGTGACCAACTTGTCCAGCGGGGTCATGAACTCGGTGACCTTGAGGTCCATCGTCATGCGGGAGAGGCGGTAGTCGCGGCTGGCCACGATGCCCAGCAGCTTGCCGTGGGCAGTGCCGTCATGGGTGATGGCAACGGTGGAGTGGCCGGTGCGGGTCTTGAGGTCCAGCACATCGCCGAGGGTGGCCTCCGGCGGCAGATTGGAGTCAGAGGTGACAAAGCCCTTCTTGTAGGCCTTGACGCGGCGGACCATATCGGCCTCCTGCTCAATGGTCTGAGAGCCGTAGATGAAGGAAACGCCGCCCTGCTTGGCCAGCGCAATCGCCAGCTTTTCGCCGGAGACGGACTGCATGATGGCAGAGACCATCGGGATGTTCATCTCCAGCGGGCAGGCCTCCTCACCCTTGCGGTACTTGACCAGCGGGGTCTTGAGGCTGACAGCCGTGGGGACGCACTCCGAGGAGGAATACCCCGGAACCAGCAGATATTCACCAAAAGTACGGGACGGCTCGGAAAAATAGTATGCCATAATACACTCTCCTGACTTTCCTGTTTCGACATTTTTCGTATTAGAAAGATTGTACCACAACCGCGGACAAAATACAAAGGATTCCTGCGGAAATCTTTCTTGCACCGCAAAAACGAAAGTTGTGGAATTTGAACAAGTTTTCGGGGCAGGAGTATGACTTTGGGGCGGCCAGGCGGGCCGATGCGAGCATCGGCCCCTGCCATACGGGATTACTGCGTCGTCGTCAGCACTACATCGCCCATCGACGCGGTAAGGGTCACGCTGCGGGGCGCGGCGGCTGTTTGGGTGTAGATGCTGCTCATCGTCCTGCCGTTGAACACCACATTCCCCATGGACGTTTGCAGGTCAAGCGCGTAATCGTTGGGCCTGCCGTCCACCGTCAGGCCAATATCGCCCATGGCAGCTTCGACTTTAGCGGTTTCAACGCCCGCCAGCAGCCCCAAATCAAAATCGCCCATTGAGATATTCGCCGTAAACTGCTCTGCCTGCACGGTGCTACCGGTAAAGTTGCCCATCGCCAGATCTAAGTCGATGCTGTCGGCGGCGATGGTATTGCTGTTGTCAAATTCTGCATCGCCCATAGCGGCAGTGATGGAGAGCCTTTTAAAATGGAAGGTATTCGCATCCGGCACGGACAGGACAAACTCAGGCTCGGGCCCCAGCTCTTTGCCGAGGTTGTAGTTGGCGGGCACCTTGTAGCTGACACGCACCGGGCTTGTGTTGTCGCCCGTGTTGGTAAAGGTGAACCAGTCCTGACGCAGGTTCGTGCAGGAAAGGGTCGGCTCCGCCGCACCACTGTCCACAACGACTGTGACCGCGCCGTAGTCGATGTCGAAGGTTATATTTTTGGCATCGGCCAGACCGGTGGTGAAATCCATCTTCTCCAATGGGCTGCCGCTGTCCGCGTCCTCGGTGGCGGCGGTCCCGTTGTAAAAATCCTCGGTGCGGACAAGACCGGATGCAGCAGTTTCTTCCTCCGTCGGCGCAACAACCATCGACGCTGTGCCGCCGCCGGGCTTTGCAAAACTCAGCACAAGGACGCCCAGCTGAATGAGCAGCGCCGCAGCAATGACAACGGCGAAAATCAGCCACATGGTTTTTGCCCCGGGGCCGTGCTTTTGAGGCCGGGCAGGCTGCGGGTCGGCGGCGGGCGGCTCCGGGGCGGTGGGCGGCACGGCACCGCCGCGTGCGCTCTCGGGTACGGCGGGGTCGGCGTCCGGCATCAGCCCCTCCCCTTCCAGAATTTTGCGGGCGGCCTCGGCAGGGTCGCCCAGCTCGGCGGCGGTGGCGTCCTCGTTGTCGGGGCCTGCGGCGTCGAAGTATTCCTCATAATAATTCAGTGCGTCGCGGCGCGCATCGGCAGGCAGGGCGGACAGCCGTTTTTCCAGCTCCGATAAGTACTCGTATTTTTTCATTGCTGCTCCCCCTTAAAGAGCTTGTTGATTTTTGTGGTGTAGGCTTCCCACTCGGCGGTAAATTCTGCCAGCCGGGCGCGGCCTGCGGGCGTGATTTGATAGTAGCGGCGGTTGCGGCCATTGAAGGCTTCGTCATGGACGGTCAGGCAGCCGTCCTTTTGCAGGCGGCGCAGCACCGGGTACAGCGTGGATTCCGACAGGTCCAGCACCGCGCGGACCTCCTGCGTGATCTTATAGCCGTAGGTGCCCGTTTCCTCCCGCCCGACGACAGCCAGCACAATGGCATCCAGCAGCCCCGCCGTGGTGTTGATGGCCATAGGGTGCCCCCTTTCCGGGTGTATGGTGTATTGGGTTATATATTATATAGCATATAATATTGTAGATTGCAATAGGCTGCCGCAACAAAATTATGTAGGGGCGGACATGGTTCACCCCCGGTCTCGTGTGGCAGTACATACGCTTCCGCGCCGCCGCATAGTAGGGGCCGGACATGTCCGGCCCTGGCGCTATAAGGTATAGCCGCGTTTACGGGAAGGTCGCGGGCCGGGCATGCCCGGCCCCTACAGGGCTGCACGCCCGGAATCGCGCGGTTACCGCAGAGTTGGCAGACAACAAGATTTGCCCGTCCGCCTTTACTGCTCTATTTCCTTATATAAATAGGCCAGTGCATCCTCCAGCCCGCCCAGCTGGTCGATCAGACCCTCCTCCACAGCCTGATGACCGTCCAGCACAGTGCCCATATCCATGACCAGCTCTCCTGTGTTGTGCATCAGCTGGGTGAACCGCCGGGCCGTGATGCCCGAGTGATGCGCAACAAAGCTGACGATCCGCTCCTGCATCTGCTCAAAATAGCGCAGTGTCTGCGGCACCCCCAGCACCATGCCGGAATGGCGCACCGGGTGGACCGTCATCGTTGCAGTGGGTACAATAAAGCTGCGGCGGGCGGCCACGGCCAGCGGGATGCCGATGGAATGGCCCCCGCCCAGCACCAGCGTGGCGCTGGGCTTGCTGACCCCTGCGATCAGCTCGGCCAATGCAAGGCCGGCCTCGACATCGCCGCCGACCGTGTTTAAGATCACCAGCAGCCCCTCGACCTCGGGGTCCTCCTCAATATCGACAAGCTGCGGGATGACATGCTCATATTTTGTCGTCTTTTGCGCATCCGGCGCAATGCTGTGTCCCTCGATCGTACCGATCACCGTCAGGCAGTGGATGGCATGGCGGCCCTTTGTGGCAGGCACAATGCCGTCCTCCTTGATCAAATCATGCTCTAACCGCTTTAAAGCGGCCTCCTCGGTGGGGTTTTCGGTGATTTGAGGCTTGCTTTTTGGCTTTTTTGCGTTTGTTTCCATCTTCATTCTCCTTTGTTGCACAGCTGCACACAGAAAAAGTCTGTCCTCCCGGCAGGCAAAATATGCACGGTTTTGCAGAATAGGCCACTCGTGTTTTTGTCGATGCCGCCAAAAAGCTTTGTTAGGTTTTTGTATATCCCTATAATATTTGGGAAATCCCACAAAAAAACTTAGACAAAAAATTGACAACTGACGCGGCGCATTTTATAATAAGTTATAAGATAAATACAGATAAGAGGTATTCGATCATGGCTGTCCAAAATAAGGTGTCGCTTCCGGTGATCAAGCGGCTGCCCAAATATTATCGTTATCTGACCAATCTGTCCGCTGACGGGAAAGACAAGATTTCCTCCAGTGAGCTGGCCCACATGATGGGCACCACCGCCAGTCAGGTGCGGCAGGACTTCAACTGCTTCGGCGGCTTCGGCCAGCAGGGCATCGGCTACAAGGTCGATGTGCTGCGCGCTGAGATCGGCAAACTGCTCTTTGGTGACGGCGAAAGACTGCCCACCATTCTGGTCGGTGCCGGACGCCTCGGCTCGGCAGTTTCAAGCTTCATCAGCCGCGACACCAACGGCTACCGGCTGCTCGGCGTCTTTGATGTCAACCCCGATCTCATCGGCAAGGAGATGTGCGGCGTTCCCATCCTGCCCCTGAGTGATCTGGACAAATTCTGCGCAGAGCATCACCCCGAGGTGGCAGTTCTCTGTGTGCCGCGCCAGAGTGCTATGGATCTCGCCGGCGAGCTGGTGGAGCAGGGCATCAAGGGCTTCTGGAATTTCAGCCATTACGACCTGTCCGTTGAGTACCCCGATGTCACGGTGGAGAATGTCCATCTGGGCGACAGCCTGATGAGCCTGGGGTACAGACTGAGAAATCAGGAAAAGTGATGGCAATACCGCATAATTCTAAGTGCCGATACGGCGAGCGAGGTGCGGCAGATGCTAAGCCAAAAGCGCAGATAATACTGGATGTCTTATCGAGCATTTTGGCAACGCAGATGCCGTGCCGCACACCGAGCCGCAGCGAGGCGCTTCGGAGCGCAACCGCCGCTTGCGGCGGCTCTTGGCGCGGAGATCCGCCGGAGTGGTGCTTAAGCCATTAGGCGGGAATTATGCGGTGTTGCCTAGAATAAAACTGCGGGGTGCATCCGATCGATGCACCCCGTTTTGCGTAAGAGGGAGTTATTATGATATTGGATTTTAACGCCGATTGGCGGTTTTACAAGGCAGATGGAAGCTGCCGCACCGTGCATCTGCCCCATGATGCCATGCTGGAGGAACCCCGGCAGGAAAACTGCCAAAACGGCAAGGACTGCGGCTATTTTCCGGGCGGGAAATATGCCTATGAAAAGACGTTCTCTCTGCCGGGGGAGCACCTGAATGAGGCACTGACGTTTTTGTTTGAGGGCGTGTATCAGAATGCGGTCGTTTATCTGAATGGCGAAAAAATTGCCCAACACCGTTACGGCTATACGGAATTTACCGTCGATGCCACCGGAAAAGTGCGTGCCGGGGAAAACACCCTGCGCGTCACGGTGGATAACAGTCTGGAACCCAACTGCCGCTGGTACACGGGCAGCGGCATCTACCGCCCTGTGCATCTGATGGTAAAGCCGAAAGACGGCGTGCGCCCGGTAAAGATCCGCACGGTGTCGATTGCTCCCGCTGTGGTCGAGGTGCAGACCGAAACCGAACACGCGGCGGTGGAAATTTGGGATGGCGCGCAGTGCGTGGCGAAAGGAGCGCCGGGGGCCATCGAGATCCCGCAGGCTAAGCTGTGGGATGCCGAACACCCGAACCTGTACACCTGCGTGGTCAAGACCGAAAACGACGAGGAATCCGTCCCGTTCGGCATCCGCACACTGACATGGAGCGCAAAAACCGGTCTGTGCGTCAACGGCAAGGCGGTCAAGCTGCGCGGTGGGTGCATCCACCACGACAATGGCATCTTGGGCGCCTGCGGCTTTGCCGATGCCGAGGAACGCCGCATCCGCATTATGAAAAAGGCGGGTTACAACGCCGTGCGCTGCGCCCATAACCCGGCAAGCCGTGCCCTGCTGGATGCCTGTGACCGCCTTGGTATGTATGTGATGGACGAAGCCTTTGACGGCTGGTACACACCCAAGACCTACCATGACTATTCCCGCATTTTTGCCGAAAACTGGCAGGATGATTTGACCACTATGATTGCCAAGGATTACAGCCATCCCAGCGTGATTCTGTATTCCATCGGCAACGAGGTGTCGGAAACGGCTTTCCCGCAGGGTGTGGAGACCGCTGACAAGCTGACCCGATTTGTCCACGCGCTGGATGATACCCGCCCCGTGACAGCGGGCATCAATGTGCTGCTGAACGTCTACGCACAAAAAGGCATTGGCGTGTATAAAGAAAGCGGCCCCTACAAGCCGGAGCCGCTGCCGCCCAAGCAGCCGGAGGAGAAAAAGAAAGAGTCGGGTTCTGCGTTCTTTAATATGGTCACGCAGAATCTCGGTCCGCTGATGTTTTACATGAGCAAGGGCAAAAAAGGCGACGTCGCCTGCCGCGATGTAGCAGAAAAGCTGGATGTTCTCGGCTTGAATTATGCAGCCTCCCGCTATGAGGACGACTGCAAAAACTATCCGAATCGCCTGATGGTGGGCAGCGAGACGATTATTGGCGAGCTGCCGTACAACTGGGCGCAGGTGCAAAAGCATACAGCGCTGATTGGCGATTTTGCATGGGCGGCCATTGATTATCTGGGCGAAGCGGGCATCGGCCAGATGATCCCGCAGGATACGCCGGGTCTGCCGATTGCGGCGGGCAGCGGTGCGATTGATGTAACGGGAAACATTACAGCGGAAAGTTATTTCCAGCAGACGGTGTGGAGCCTGCGCAAAGTACCTTACTTGGGTGTGCGCCCGGTCAACTGGAACGGCAGAAAAATGACGGGCAGCGCGTGGCGTATGACGAACGCCGTGGAAAGCTGGACGTGGCCCGGATGTGAGGGGCAGAAAGCCACGGTGGAAGTGTACAGCGATGCAGAATTTGTGGCGCTGTACTGCAATGATAAGCCGGTTGGCAAAAAGCGCACAAAGAAATTCCGCGCGATTTTCAAGCTGCCCTACCGACCCGGCACACTGAAAGCCGTGGCACTGGATAAAAGCGGAATCGCCCTTGGAGAAACCACACTGCAAACAGCGGGACAGAAAACCCGGCTGCACCTCGCCCCGGAGAAAACGACCTTGCGCGCAGACGGTCAATCACTCTGTTTTATTCCCATCACGCTGACCGATGCGGCAGGCATCTGGAAACCGTGCGCCAGCGCAAAGGTTCATCTGGAAATCGAAGGTCCGGCTGCCTTACAGGCCCTCGGCAGTGCTGCAACACAGACGGATGAAACCTACCTCGGCAGCAGCCACACCACATGGCTCGGACGCGCTTTGGCTGTCATTCGTGCCGGAACCGAGCCGGGCAAGGTGCGCGTCACGGTCACGGCAGAAGGGTACGAGCCGCAATATGTGGATTTGACGGTGGAGTAAAAAAAGCGGGCTTTAATGCTGAAATTGTACGATTTAACAACAGAATGCAAACGCAAACCGCTGGGTTTGGACGAGGCGCAGCCCCGCTTTGGCTGGACGAACTATCGCAAGTGCCTGCAGTACCAGACCTGCGCCGTAACGCTGCACAGCGGCAAAAACCATCTGGCGCTGACGCTGGCGAACGGCTGGTACAAGGGCAAGCTCGGCTTTATGCCGCAGCCCAACCACTACGGCGACACCACCGCCGCACTGGCAGCGCTCTGCATCACCTATGAGGACGGGCATGAGGAATCAACTGCCTGTGCGTTTTTGGTGGATAACTTTTGCAGAGCTGACGGGGGAGAACACAGGTGCGGGCGCAGTGTATCAACGGCCCCAGAGGCTGCCTACCTGCTGCCCGGCCTCGGCGCCAACGGCATTGTAGGCGGGCTGCAGGTAGTGGAACCGGTCCTTCATCAGCCCCTTGGCGGCAAAGGCCTTGAACCGGCGGCTGACTATGTATCCAGTCCGTAGGGCACCGGGTGCTTGCCGTAGCGGTTGGCCGGGCTGCCGGTCAGGGTCAGCGTCAGGGTATTTTTGCCGGGGGTCAAAAGCCCCGCCAGCGGGAATTTGTGCGGCGGCCAGAAGGAGACGCCCGCCGGCTGGCCGTTGACAGTCAGCTCGGCCATCTCCTGCCCGGGCAGGGTCAGCAGCGGCGTGGCGGTCTGCAGCTCCGTTGCTGTGATCTGCAGTGTGGCGCGGTAGGTCTTGGTGAGATGGGCCGCGTCCTCGTCCGCAAGGGCAAAGTCTGGTGCGGCCAGCGACAGATAGGTGGGCGGCAGGGGAAGGGCCTCGCTTTCCCGCGCAGTGCAGGTGAACAGCAGCAGGCTGCCGCGCGCGGGCAGCTCCAGCGGCAGGCAGGCCCCCTTGGCGGTGCGCTCGGCCGGGCAGGCGCAGGGCTGGCCGCTCCACAGCTCGTACCGGCAAAGCGGAGCGTCCACCGGCAGGGTCAGCCGGGTCTTGATGGGGGTGTTGCCCTCGTTGACCAGCAGCCAGCAGGCGCGCCCTTCCTTATTAAAAGAGGCGCAGCGCAGCATGGGCTGCGGCGGGTCGCAGCGGCAGTCCGGCTCGAGCGCCGAGACCTCCGGATGCGCGGCGTCCGGGAACAGCGCCTTGTCCCCCAGCACGGCGGTGTAGCGGTGTCCGTGTAACCAAAGCGCGCCGTCCTCGACCGTGCAGGCAGGAAAATAGCTTTCGGGAATATACTGAAAACCGATCTGCCGTTCAAACAGTGGGCGTACGGTGTCGGGGCAAAGGTCGCGGTTGCGGCAAAGCACGGCAACCTCCGCGTGTAGGTCGATGTCGGTCATCAGCCAGGACAGCCGCCGCCAGTAGGTGCTCCACGCATCGTAATGCGCCCACCAGATGCTGTGGGGACCGACATCGGGCGGGCGCTCGTCCTTGCGCTTGCCGCGGATGCTGTAATAAAAGGCGTGCGGAATAAACAGGTTGACCCCGCGCACCGCCAGCCAGTCGGTGTACCATTTGATGTCCCCGCCCGAAAGCTGCCACGGGTTGTCGTCCTTGTTGCAGGCGCCAAAGCACTCGTTGGCGTTGCGGCGGCGGTGCATCAGCCGCGCGGCGTCGGCGCTGCACTTGGCCATCGTGGAATCCATACCCGCCAAGCCGTCCTTTTCAGGGGCGAGCCAGCGCAGCACCAGATCCTGCCCCGGCACGGCGAAGTATTTTTCTACTTCTATATCATCGCTCTGGTGGGGGTGCCCCATCAGGCCGATGCCGTGCGCCTCGCACCAGCGGGAGAGTGTGCCGTAGTAGACCTCGCCCTCGCGCTGCAAAAGCAGCTTGTGATACAGCCTTGTATCGTCGTTTTCCCTGCCGTCAAACAGGGCGGTGAGGTTGGCGGCGTTGCCGCCCGCACAGCGGAAAATCTCGGAAAAGCCGTGCGTCCACGGGAACATACCGCTGACATTGCGCCCCAAAATACTCGGCTCATCGGTGAAAAAGCCGATGATCGCGGCTCCGAAATACTCTTTCAGTTCCCGATAGTAGGCTTCGTGGGTCAGTTCAATAAAGCGGCTGACGGCCGCAGGGTTCAGAATATCAGCGGTTTTGGGGGCGTTTTTCTCGCCGTCATCCTCGCCCCAGTGCAGCCCGCGCATCGTGCCGCCGCTTTTGCGCACGACCAGCGTGCCGCTTTCCGTCTGTGCCAGCAGCTCGTCCCCCGGCAAAACGGTTTGGGTCAGCGTGATGCCCTCGCTGGCAAGCTCAGGGTGATCCTTTACGACCAGCCCGCTCGCCGAGCCGGAGGGGTACATTCCTTCATCGTACAAAACGATTTTCATATCCAGCGCGGCGGCGGCTTCGACAGCCGTGCGGATATGGGCAAAGTAGCGTTCACCCAGATAGGTGATGTCGGGGCTAAGCCCCATGCGCGGGTGCAGGACCACGCCGTAAATGCCGTGGGCGGCAAAGTCCGCCAGCTGACGGCGCAGCTCCTCAGCGGTCAGCTCGCCGTTCAAAAACCAAAACGGGATGGCGGTAAATTCTCTCGGCGGGTTTTGCAGTTGGGCAAGAAACTTCATTATGCGGCCTCCTGTGCTTCGGCGCGGGCGCAGATGTCCGCCCATGCGTGGGATTTATAGTAGAACAGCATCGCCAGCAGCCCGACAACAAAGCTGAGCGAAACACCCGCCATGGCGTAGCTGCCGTAGCCCAGCCACGCCAGCAGGTAGGATGCCGGGATACGCACACCCCACAGCAGAATGATGTTGACGATGGTAGAATAGCGGATCTCGCCCATGCCGTTGGCAAAGCTCATAATAGCGTTGAAGGCTGCATAGCACCACTGGAACGGCAGCACAACGCGGATATACCGCACAGCAAAGGCAAGCACGGCCTCGTCCTGCGTAAAAAGCAGCAGCAGAGGGCGGCAGCAGGCCGCCATCAGCAGCCCGCCTGCGAGGGAGAGCAGCCCCGAGGCCGCCGGGAGCAGCCAGCCGCCCCTATGCAGACGGCTGTAGCTCTGTGCGCCGAGGTTTTGCCCCGCAAACACCGAGGTCGCCTGCGAAAGCGAGGTGACCGTGATGTTGGCCAGCCCGCCGACCTTGCCCGCCACCGAGCAGCCCGCCACAAAAACCGACCCCTGCAGGTTGTACAGCACCTGCAAAAAGACGTGACCGATGGAGTAGAGCGCCGAGTTCAGCCCCAGCGGCAGACCGATGCGCACAATCTGGCGCAGGGCTCCGGCATCAAAGCCGCAGGGCAAAACAGGCAGCGCAAGCTCTGTGCAGCGGCGGCGAATGTAAAAAATGCTGCATATCCACGACAAAAACAGTGCAATCGCCGTGGCTGCCGCCACGCCGCCGATGCCAAGGCCGAGCGCGCCGGTAAGCACAAGATCCAGCACAATATTCGCCGCGCAGCTGATAAACAGCAGCAGCAGGGAGGACGAGCTGTTGCCTATGCCGCGCAAAAGACCGGCGTTGAAGTTATAGCCCATGTTGCCCAGAATACCCAGCATCGTGATGCGCAGATACAGCACCGCCCCCGGCATGGCGTCCGCCGGGACCTGCATCAGCCGCAGCATCCACGGACCCAGCAGGAACCCGATGACGGTCAGCGGCAGCGATGCTGCAAACAGCAGCCAGACCGAGGTGCGCACGAGCTTTTGCAGCTGGTCATGGTCGGCGCGGCCGACCGCCTGCGATACGAGGATGGAGATGCCCGAGCCGATGCCCACAAAGACACAGAGCAGAATTTCGAGCGGCTGGGAGCTGGTCGCCACCGATGCCAGCGCCGTAGTGTCGCAGAAATTGCCGATGACGAGCGTGTCCACCGTGCTGTACAGCAGCTGCAGAATATTGCCGGCGCAGATGGGCAGCGCAAACAGCGCCGCGCGCCCCAGCACGGAGCCGTGGGTCATATCAACTTGTGCGGATTTTCGGTAAGACGGCATAGCCCTATCCCCCCCGGTATGACAGATTTTCTTATCTACATTGTACGAGGAAACCGTGCCGGTTGCAACAATCATTATCCTTTGATTTTTGGATGAATATAAACGATGTGGCGAACAATTTCGGCAGTGCGGTGTAAAAAACAATCACGCCCTTTGCGGCGTTGGAAGGGCGTGCTTTTTTACCGTTTTGTGCAGGTTCCACAAACAAAGATGGACAAAATCGGTAACATTGACAGCAAGATTTGCCGCAAAAGGGCTTGCCACTGCGGTGCAAAATGTGCTATCGTTAAAATCAAATTCAGTAAAAAGGAAGTAAAATTTGTATGCGGAAGCCTCTGACAAGACAGAACAGCACGCGCGTCAAGCGCAGATACTCTGCTTATCAGAACCGTATTTTTTTCTATCTCGTGACCCTTGTCACCGCCCCGCTGCTGCTGTTGGGCGTGCTGTCCAGCGTGGTGTACTACCGGCAGACCGTCACGCGCAGCGATGCCCTGCTGGCCTCGGCGCGGGAGAATGTCGAGACGCAGATGGAAATTGCGCTGAGCAACCTGCGCGCCTACTACAGCGCGGTCGTCAGCGCGGACAATTACCAGACCCTGTGCCAAAAAACTGTGCCGCCGTACAGCGAGTACACCCTTGTGCGCGATATGCAGACCGCCATGCGCGGCGGCAATCTGGTGGATAAATATGTCGAGGGGTATACCTACATCAACCTGCGCAGCGGGTGGATTTTAAGCAACAACGGCATGTACCGGCTGGCTGATGCCGCCAACCGGGATGAGGTCGCCCACCTGCTGAGCGAATGGGCGGAGCAGCATGCCGCCATGATGTGGGTCAACCGCACCGACCAGCCCACCCCCGCGCTGGCAGACACACCGCTGAACACGGTGGATCTGACCGGCGAGCTGCTCGTGCTGCGCAGCAGCTCCTACCGCACGGGCAGCTATGCGGTGCTGATCGTCAAGCTGGATCTTTCGCCGCTGTATGAGATGACCGAGAGCTGGCAGACCGGCGGCTACAGCATTGCCGCGCGGGATTTCACCGGCAAGACCGTGCTGAGCACCTCTGCTGCGCTGACCGCCCTGCTGGACGCCGACACCCCCGCCGAGGGCGGCTGCGTGCTGGGTGGCTGGCGGCTGAACAGCGGCAAGATGGGCGTGAACGGGCTGACCTACTATGCGGCGCTGCCGCAGCGCACGCTGGCGGCTACCGCCGGCATGGTGATTCTGATCGCTTTTGTGCTGGCCGGGGGACTGGTGGCGGTGCTGCTGATCTGCCGCCGCTCGACCAGTGTGCTGTACGCCCCTGTGGATGATCTGATGCACGCGGCCAGCGATGTGTTCGGCCAGCCCGGCAGCGATGAGGAGGAGTTTGCCTATCTGGCCGCCGGTGTCAAGCAGGTGGCCCGGGACAAGCAGGCGATGCAAAGCCTGATGCAGCAGCAAAACCGCCGCCTGCAGCAGAGCTTTGTGGAAAATCTGATCCGCAGCGAGGTCACCGATGAGGCCGCCGGCCACACGATGCAGGAGCTGGGGCTGGCAGTCTGCCCCGCGTATCGGCTGATTGCGCTGGCGCTGGATACCCCGGCGGGCACCTCCGGCCCGGTGCGGGAGACGATGCTGCTGACCGCCATACAGACGATGCCCACCGAGCTGCTGCGCCGCTGCGCGTTCCAGCCCGTGATGCTGAACTTTACCCTGCTGCTGGTCGTGGGCGGCGAGGAGGCTGATCTGAACGAGGCCTGCCGCGTGGTATATACGGCGGCGGCGCGCAGCATCCGCACCGCGCTGGGGGTCAGCTGCCGCGCGGGCGTCAGCCGCCCCTTCCACAAGCTGCACCACATGCAGCTGGCCGCGCAGGAGGCATGGGAGGCCCTGCGCCTGCCGGAGGCTGATGCCCCCGAGGCAAGCGGGCAGATGCTGTACTACCAGCCGCCCGACGAGCAGTGCGCCCGCAACGGCTATGATACGCTGCTGGAGCATGAGATCACGGCAGCTGTAACCGCCTGCAAGACCAAGGAGGTGCGCCACCTGCTGGAGCGCTTTACCGCCAAAATGCTGGAAAAGAACATCCGCGGGTATGAGCGGCAGTTTTACATCCAGCGGTTGGTGGCAGCCATGCTGGCCGTGGCGGAAAACGCTGGGCTTTCGGTCAACCAGGTGCTGGCAGACCGGCAGGCCAACCTGTTTGAGACGATCAGCAAGATCTACACCGCCGACCAGATGCAGAATTTCCTGATGGACGAGGTGGCCGTGCCTGTTATGGACCTGCTGACTGAGTTCCGCCAGAGCAGCTCCAGCGAGCTGGTCAAGAATGTGCTGGCGCTGATCAAGCAGACGCGCGGCGACATTACGCTGAACGAGTGCGCCGACCGGCTGAACTATAACCCGAGTTATATCTGGAAGGTGCTGCGCACCGAGAAGGATACCAGCTTCAGCGATCTGGCCAACAATGAAAAGCTGGAGATGGCCAAGGAACTGCTGCTGACCAGCGACATGACGGTCGTGCAGATCGCCGAGACGCTGAACTATTCCAATGTGCAGAATTTCATCCGGTTTTTCAGCAAAAAGGTCGGCATGACCCCCGGCAAATACCGCAAGGATTACCAGAACGAGAAGAAGTGAGGGAAATTTCCCTCACGAACAGCAAAGACCGCACCCGATGTGTTTCGGGTGCGGTCTTTGCTGTTATTCGGTTTCTATGCGCAGTACATTGACCTTGTCATCGTACTGGGTGCGGGTGCCGGTGATGTGGGGGATCAGGGCGTTGACCTCCATGACCAGCGCGCCCTCGGCGGTCAGATAGGGCTGGCCGTCCATCAGGTTTTCCTTGCCGTCAACCAGCAGGTGGGTGACGCCGACCTGCGCTGTTACGGTGTGCCCGCCGCTGTGCAGCGTCAGGTAGCCCCCGGCGGCGTTCCAATCATAGCGGAAGGCATCGGGGATGACCGTCTGCAGCCGCTCCAAAATGCAGAGCACCGCGCCCCAGACGCGGCCGTTCTCGTTGACGCTGCGCACGCCGCGGGTGTCCGGCTCCTGCCCGTTGACGAGGATCTTGGTGTAGCACTTGTCCTCCGGCTGGTATTTTGCTGCATCGGCCTGCGGGATGGGGACGAACGCATCGCGGTGCTGCGGCGCACAGGCGGCATAGTCCGGCAGGCGGCAGGGCAGCGGTGCGGCTGTCAGCGGTGAGAGGTCGGCGGGCTTGCTCTGCAGCGTGATGACATTGCGGATGCTGCCCATCACGGCGGTCAGGCGGATGGTGCCGGGCGCTGTGCCCGCGCGCAGAAATACACGGTTGGCGCCGCACTCAGCATAGACATGGTTTTGGTGGATGACGCTGTCGTCGTGGCCGTAGCCTGCAAAGCGGCCGCTGTTGTAGCCGCCCAAAAACTGCGCGGGGCCGTCCAAGGTGAAGTCGATGCGCGCATCGCAGAGCGGGCAGACCCGCCCGGCGCTGTCCTGCACGGCAATATCGACATAGGCGATGTCGGCTCCGTCGGCGGCAAGGCCGCCCGGTGCGGTGTGCAGCGTCAGCCGCAGGGCGGCGGGGCTGTCGGCGGTTTCCAGCCGGTCGGACGCGGAGGGTGTGCCGTCATAGCCGTAGCCCACGGCCTCGACCCAGCCGGATTGGGTCACATCCACACCGGGGAAGGCGAACACAAAGGTGTTTTGCGGCTTGTCGCACCGACCGACACGGTGTCCGTTGACGAGCAGCTCGACCGCGGCAACAGGGTAGCTTGCCACCACATACACCGTCTTATGGTGCGGGTCGCGGGTGTGCCAGACGCCGGTGCCCTCCCAGTAGATGCCGTTAAAGCGCTTTTCTTCATAGCGATAGTTGGCAGCGGTGGGGGCGGGGTAGTTCCAGTGGCCGATGATCTTGACGGTGGGGGCCTCGCTCTGCATAACGCGGAAGCAGTCAAAGCTCTGCTTTTTGGTTCGGCAGGGATCCACGCGGCCGCTCATGCGGGCATTTTCGCTGTAGGACTGGCGGCCATGCTGGGCAGAGTCCGTCCAGCAGAGCGCCGCACAGGCGCTGTAGTAGTTCTTGCCGGAGGCACCGCCCATCCGATCATTGAAAAACTCGGCGTAGCCGCGCGCGTTTTCAAGCGCGAGATCTTCACTGGTCAGATCGTAGAAGTCGTACCCAACAGCTTTTTTGCCGCCCTTGCCGACCCAGCGGTTGCGGTAGTCGAAATCCGGCGGGGTGAAGTCGTCCCAGATGCGGCGGGGGGCTTCCTCGCGGCTGTACTCGGTCTCGGTGACGGGGCCGTGCTGCGACAAAAAGCGGGCGGCGTGGCGGTTCAGCATCGTGCCGACATACTCGCTCTCGTTGACGACCTCCTCGGTGTTCAGGGTGCGGCAGCCCATAAAACGCCCGCCGTGGGGGTCCAGCCGCTGCTTGAGCAGCCGCATCTCCCGCATGTGCTCGCGGGAGATCGAGTTGTTGCCGGCCTCCCAGAACAGAATGGACGGGTGGTTGCGGAAGGCGATGATGACATCGCGCATCAGCTCTACGCGCTGGTCCCACTGGCGGCCGAAGCTCTCCTTCTCCTTGTCACCGGCAGGCTGGGTGCAGACGATGCCGCGGCGGTCAAACGCACGGACATCGGCGGGGCTGCCCGCTACATGCATAAAGCGGATGTGGTTGGCGTTGCTCTCGCGGATGAGGGCGGCGTCCTCATCGTGCAGCCACTCGGGCGCAATGCCGATGGCCGCCCACTCGTTGGCGGCGCGCTGGGCGTAGCCGCGCAGCCACTGCACCGCGCCGTTGATGCGCAGGCCCCGGTCTTTGTCGTAGCTTACGGCGCGGAAGCCGGTCGTCAGCTGCTGGGCGTCGGTCTTTTCGCCGTTTACAAACAGCTCGGCCTCCACGGTGTAGAGGTAGGGGTCGTCGATGCTCCAGAAGCGCAGCGGCAGGGTGTCGGCCCCGGCGTGCAGCACAGTGACCGCCATGGAATCCGTAGCGGTCGGTGCGGGCAGGCTTTCGTCCTCCACAGGGCGGTAATGCCCGGGCACAGCCTCATCGGGGATATAGGCGTCCGCCGGGGTGATGCTCAGCGGTGGGATGGCGCGGCCCGTGGGGGCTGCGGTGGCCGGGGCGCCGTCAAAGATGGCGGCAACGCTGCCGTCCGGGCGGCGCAGCGTGATGCGCAGCTGGGCGGAAACGGGGACCTTGCCCTCGTTGCGGACCTCGGCCTCGACCCGAATATCCGCTGTGGCGTTGTCCAGATCAAAATTCCGGCCGTAGACATAGAGGCCCTTGGTCTGCAAATTGGAGTAGAGCGGCAGCGTCAGATAGACATCGGGCTTGAAAAACACCTGCACGGGGCGGGTGATGCCGCCGACCGAGGGATTGAAGTCGTTGCAGTTCCAGAAAAAGGGGACGCCCACGCGGTCGGCGGGGACGGCCTGCTCCTGCGGAAAGAGATAGCTGCCGGGGACAGCATCGGGCTTGTTGGGGGTCTCGGCAATGCAGAACGGCGCATTGCGGGTGGCGGTGTTGTCGGTCGCAATGGCGATGAGGTTCGGCGCATCGTACCGCACATAGGGGGTAATGTCAAAGCCGAACGGCGCAACGCCGGCCTCATAGTAGCCGGCCAGCGTGCCGTTTACATAGAGGTAGCAGGTCTGGCGCAGCCCCTCAAACGCAAGCAGTACCTTGTAGTTTTTGTGCCGCGCCGGAATGGTGAGGATGTTGCGGTAGAAGGCCGCCGTGCGGCGCTGGCCGCTGCCGCCGTCCTGAATGCGGTCACGGAACAAATCCTCATCATTGAAGGTGTGGGGCAGCGTGACGGGCTGCCAGCCGGTTTCCTGATAGGCAGGCTCGTAAAAGGCGTGCCCCTCAGCGTCCCGGTGGGCGTCAACGGCCTTTGCCATGGGGAAGGCATCTGCCCGCAAAAAGTGCCAGCCGTGGTGGAAATAAAAGCTTTCGCCTTGCAGTGTAGACATAGCGTTTTCTCCCTGTCAGATGTGCTGTATACAGTTGCAGGCCCGCGATCTTATCTTTATCATACGCGCTGCCGCGGCAAAAAACAAGTGTCATTTGATGGGCAGAAGGTTTTGAATGCGCGGTGCAGCGATAAACATCAAGATATGGAAACAGGACCTGTTTGCTGGCAGCAGGGCGGAGTGACCCAACCCCGCCGGCAAAGCGGGGCCGTTGGGGCAAGGCTGTGCGGTAAGGCCTCCGCAGTCCGTGAGGCTGCAGCAGGCCTAAAAACGCCATTTGTCAAAATGCACAAAACAAGTAGGCACCATGTATAAAATATTCACAATTTCAACCCGAAACAGCAAACGATAGTGCCGGTAGATATAAGGATTGTTTTGTGTGTCATTCGCATTGATAATTGCGCTGCATCGTGAAATATAATGAAAATTTTCGCATGCTTTTGATTGTAGCCAAATCCGCAGAGCAGGGGATACAATGGAAGCAACGAAACAGCCGCCGCCGGATGACGAGGGCCCGCGATCCCGACCAAAGCACCGCGGCCGCCGGCTGATGAGAACACAAAGCAAGGAGGAAACGCTTATGGCACAAACCGCTGCGGTCAAGCAGAGCAAGGCCAATGCCCGCGCCCAGAAACAGCTGGGCCACAACACATGGCGCAAGGCGTTCATGCAGCACTACTGGTTATATATCATGATGCTGCCGGCGCTGCTCTACATGATCATCTTCAATTACCTGCCGATGACGGGCCTGTATATGGCATTTACCGATTTCAGCCCTTTCAACGGTGACACGATTCTGGAATCTGTGTTCGGCAGCCCCTTTGTCGGGCTGAAGTACTTTAAAAAGCTCTTCACCGGCCCGGACTTCTGGACGCTGTTCCGCAATACGCTGTCCATCTCGCTGGCCAACCTTTTCTTCGCCTTCCCGGCCCCCATCATTCTGGCGCTGATCTTAAATGAGCTGCGCTGCAAATGGTTCAAGCGCACAGCGCAGACGCTGGTCTACATCCCCCACTTTGTCTCCATCGTTATTGTGGCGGCGCTGACTTTCCAGATGTTCTCCACCACGGACGGCGCCATCTACCATGTGCTGACCCAGATCTTCGGTGCGAATGCGCCCGACCTGCTCAGCGACCCCAAGCTCTTTCCCGCGCTGATCGTCGGCCAGAATATCTGGAAGGAGACCGGCTACGGCACCATCATCTATCTGGCGGCGCTGTCCAGCGTGGATGTGCAGCTGTATGAGGCTGCCAAGATCGACGGCGCAGGCCGCTGGCAGCTGATGTGGCATGTCACGCTGCCCGCCATCCGCGGCACCATCGTCCTGATGCTGATCATGAAGGTCGGCCAGCTTCTGAACACCAGCTACGAGCAGATCTTCCTGATGCAGAACTCGATGAACCGCGCAGCCTCCGATGTGTTTGACACCTATGTCTACACCAAGGGCATCACGGGCGGCCAGTACTCGCTGGCGACCGCCACCGGCCTGTTCAAGTCCACCATCAGTATGCTGATGGTCGTCACCGCCAACAAGATCGCCAAGCTGTGCGGCGAGTCCGGCCTGTACTAAAGAAGGGAGCTGTGCTACAATGACAATGCCCTTTACCCATAAGAAAGACGAGGTGCGCGCCACCGGCACGCTGGAAGCCCGCACCCCCGGCGATCAGGCTGTACAGGTTCTTTTGTATGTCATCATTGCGCTGGTGGCGCTGGCCTGTGTGCTGCCTTTCATCTATGTGGTGGCCGGCTCCTTTGCGACCGAGCGCGAGCTGACCGAGCGTCCCTTCTTCCTGATCCCGCAGGATGTATCGCTGAACGCCTACCAGTACATCCTCAAGCAGGGCGATGTGTTCCGCGGACTGAAAAATTCGGTGATCGTCACCGTGATCGGCACGCTGATCAACATGTTCGTCTCCTGCACGATCGCCTACCCGCTGTCCCGTCCCTACCTCAAGGGCCGCAACGGCTTTATCAATATGGTCATCGTCACGATGCTGTTCACCGGCGGCATGGTCCCCGCCTACATTATGGTGGTCAATGTGCTGCATCTGGGCAACACCTACTGGGCACTCTGGCTGCCCACGGCGATGAGCGCCTTCAACATGATCATCATCAAGAACTACTTCCAGGGTATCCCCATGGAGTTGGAGGAGGCCGCCATCATTGACGGCTCCAACGATCTGATCACCTTCGTGCGCATCATCCTGCCGCTGTCCGCGCCGGTGCTGGCCTCGGTCAGCCTGTTCTACGCGGTCAGCCACTGGAACAGCTACTTCAATGCGATGCTGTACATCAACAACTCCGACATGGAGGTCATCACCATCGTGCTGCGGCGTCTGGTGTTCCTGACCACACAGGTAGCCGAGGATTCCACCTTTGACTGGGGCGCAGCCGGTATGCCACCCATCAAGGCTGTCAAGATGGCCACCACGGTGCTGTCTACCCTGCCGATCCTCTGCATCTATCCGTTTGTGCAGAAGTTCTTTACCCAAGGTGTTATGGTCGGCTCGGTCAAGGGCTGATACCAAGCAATACAACCACTTTTATACAAAAAGGAGAAAAACGAAAATGAAAAAGGCACTTGCCCTCTCTATGGCGCTGGCGATGTCCGCCGCCATGCTCGCAGGCTGCGGCGGCTCCGCCTCCGACAGCACCTCCGCTTCCAGCGCTGCTTCCTCTGCGGACAGCGCTGCCTCCGGCACCCCCACCGTCAGCTTTATGATCCCCGACTTCACCGGTCATGTGCTGAGCAATGAACATTCCGATGAGGTCATCGCCAAGTACGAGGCCTACACCGGCACCCATGTCGAGTGGCGCACTGAGGCCAACGACACCTACAGCGAGAAGTTCGGCCTGACCCTGATGGACAAGGACAACATGCCGATGATCCTGACCGCAACCAAGACGCTGGACCAGAACGCCAACGCAGCCGATGCTGCCAAGTGCGGCGCCTTCTGGGATCTGACCGAGTACCTGCAGGACAGCGAGGCCTACCCCAACCTGTCCCAGATCAGCCCCGATGTTCTGAAGGGCCTGACCGTGGACGGCCAGATCATCGGCATCCCCCGCTCCCGCGCTATCGGCCGCAACGGTCTGGGCTACCGCACCGACTGGGCCGAGGCCGTGGGCATCACCGAGGCCCCCAAGACGGTCGAGGATGTCTATGACATGCTCTATAAGTTCACCTATGACGATCCGGACGGCAACGGTGCCAACGACACCTACGGTCTGGAAATGTGCAAATACACCGGCCCGTGGGATATTATCCAGACATGGTTCGGCTGCGGCAACGGCTGGGTCGAGCAGGACGGCAAGCTGGTTCCCGTACACCAGACCGCTGAGTATAAGGAAGCCCTTGACTGGATGCGCAAAATCTACGCCGATGGTCTGGTCCGCCCCGACTGGGCAACCGTGGACACTGCCAACTTCCAGGTCGACAGCCAGAAGGGCGTCACCGGTGTCTTTGTGGACACGATGGACGGCACCAAGCGCATCTGGAAATACTTTGAGGACAACGCCATTGCCGATGTAAACGACGCCTCCAAGATTGCCACCATGACCTCTGTCGGCCCCATCAACGGCCACACCCTTGCCACCACCGGCTACAACGGCTTCTACCTCATCACCAAGTCCGGCGCCAAGACCGAGGAGGATGTCAAGGCCTGCCTGCACTTCCTTGACAAGATGTGCGACCCCGAGATGATGGCGCTGGCCGACTACGGCCTGAAGGACATCTGCTATGACATCAACGAAAACGGCAAGATTGTTCCCAACGGCAAGTACGACACCACCAACTGCCCGCACGCAGGTCTGAATCAGGCTGTGCCCTATGTCCCCTACCTGACTGAGCAGAACCCCGACTACCAGCTGGAAAAGGCTGACTATCAGCTGGCTTACGAGGAGAGCATTGCCAACAACGTGCAGTATGCCGTGTTCAACCCCGCGCTGGGCTATCTGACCCAGTCCGACACCTACGCCGAGTGCGGCAGCGACCTTGTCCAGATTCTGGACGATGCCCGCACCCAGTATATCTGCGGCCAGATCGACGAGGCCGGTCTGCAGGCTGCCTTCGACCAGTGGAATGCCCGCGGCGGCACGCAGGTCATTGAGGAAGTCAACGCCCTGTACGCAGCAGATAAAGCCTAATTGAATGTGAGCGCCGCAGCGGATGTTGCGGCGCTCTTTTATGATGGAGGGAAAGTCCATGCAAATCTCTGTGCGCAGCCAGACGGCTGCCCAAACCACCCTAAGCTGGCAGCCGGTGGCCGGGGCCGCCCGCTACCGCATTTTGTGGAGCGACCGCCCCGGCGAGACCGTGAGGTTCAAAACGGCGGGCGAGAGCGGGGAAAGCCTTTTCACCTTCTGCCGCTCGACGCATATCCCCTATTACATCAAGGTGCAGGCGCTGGCAGAAAACGGGGTCCTGCTGGAGGAAAGCACACCCGTGCAGACCCCCGTGGGCCGCGTGCTGCAGCAGCAGCTGGAGGCGCTGTCCCGCGGACTGGTGGCTGTCACGGCAAACACCGGTGTGTTTATCAGCTGGCGGCTCTTTAAAAGCGAGGTCACCGGCCACAACGCCACCGGTCTGACCGGCACCGACTTTGTGCTCTATAAAAACGGGGTCAGGCTGGCTACCGTGACCGACAGCACAAACTATTTTGACGAGCAGGGCACAAGCGGGGATACCTACGCCGTGGCCCCGCTGGTAAACGGCGTGGAAGGGCCCGCCTGCAGGGGCGTAAAGCCGTGGCAGAAGGGGTACTATGAGCTTCCGCTGCAAAAGCCGGCGGACGGCGTGACCCCGGCCGGGGAACCCTTTGCCTACCACGCCAACGATATGAGTGTGGGTGATATTGACAATGACGGTGAGTACGAGTATTTTGTAAAGTGGGACCCTGACAATTCCCACGATGTGTCGATCAAGGGCTACACCGGACGGTGCTTTATCGACTGCTATAAGCTGGACGGCACGCTGGTCTGGCGGCTGGACATGGGGCAGAACATCCGCGCCGGAGCGCACTACACCCAGTTTATGGTGTACGACTTCAACGGGGACGGCAGGGCCGAGATGGCTGTCAAGACCGCGCCCGGCACTGTGATGACACGCTTTGCGCCGGACGGCACCGTGCTGTCCCGCCGGTATATCACGATGCCGCAGAAGGATCTGGACGCCGGGTACAGCCACGCGGACAACTATGTCTGCACGGCGCAGGATTACCGCTTGCATATGGCCGAGGTGTTCCGCCGCTGGCACACCCACCCAGAGGTCGTAAACGGCCGCTGGCCCGCCACGGTGGAGCAGTGCTTCGGCCTTGAGCCGCGCTATGCCTACCCCCTGTGCGAGGCTGATGCTCTTGCGCTGGCCGACTATTTCCTTGATGTGTACGCGCCGAGCCGCAGCCCCAAAAACGAGCTGCGCAAGTTCGAGGGCTTTGTCTATGACGGCCCCGAGTACCTGACGATGTTCGGCGGGGACGGCGCCGAGCTGGACACGATCGACTACCCCTACCCCCGCGTGGATGACGGCCTTTTGTGGGGCGATTATGCAATGCCCCGCATCGAGCCGTGCAACCGCGTGGACCGCTTTAACGCCGGGGTGGCCTATCTGGACGGTGAGCGCCCCTATCTGATCGCCTGCCGCGGTTACTACACCCGCGCCACGCTGGCGGCCTACGACTTTTTTGAGAACCACTTTCACAAGGTATGGGGTATCGACTCCGGCTTTGTGCCGATGGCGAACCCCTTTAACGACAGCGGCTGCCATCTCGCTGTCGGCACCGACCCTGTGTACGGCATTCTGGCCGGGCAGGGCAACCACAGTATTTCGACTGCTGACATTGATGGGGACGGCTGCATGGAAATTGTGTACGGCGCAGCAGCCATCGACCATGACGGAAGCCTGCTCTACTCCAAATACGGCACCCTGCCGGACGGCAGAACCCGCGCCAAGTTCGGCCACGGCGATGCGATGCATGTGGCTGACATCGACCCTGACAGCCCCGGTCTGGAGATCTTCAATGTTTATGAGGAGGGCGAGCGCGCCCCCTACGGCTGGGCACTGCGCGATGCCGAGACCGGCGATGTCCGCTTTGGCGAATACGCCGAGGAGGATCTGGGCCGCTGCATGATCGGCAAGATCGACCCGAACACCCGCGGCCTGCAGGTCTGGGTCAAGGATGTGTACGATGTAAACGGGCGCACGCTGGAGCTGCCCACCCCCGGCACTAACATGAAAATCTACTGGGCGGGCGACCTTTCGACCCAGATCACCGATGGTGCGGACTATCTGCACGGCGATCAATACGGCGTCATTAACGATCTGACCCACGGCGTCATGCTGCAGCCCGCGGGCACCGCCACCAACAACGGCACCAAGGGCAACCCCTGTCTGGTGGCCGATGTGCTGGGTGATTTCCGCGAGGAGCTGCTGGTGCGCACGGCGGACGACACCGCTATCCGCATCTACACCACCACCGATCTTACCCCCCACAAGCTGTTTACCCTGATGCACGATGCGCAGTACCGCTGCGGCGTGGCATGGCAGAACAACTGCTACAACCAACCGTGCTACCCGTCCTTCTACTATGCAGGCGACATGGATTTTGCCAATGTGCTGCCGCAGCTGAACGCCAAGCCTACCCTCTGGATGGCGGGCGATTCCATCATGCAGAGCTACGCCCCCGGCGATAAGCCGATGACAGGCTGGGGCGAGGTGCTCCACACGCTGGCGCACGGTGACGCTGTATGTCAAACTGCCCACCGCGCGGACTGCCCCTTCCCGCAGGAGATGCACTACGAGCTGCCGGGCCTTGTCATTGACAACTGCGCCATGGCGGGCCGCAGCAGCAAGACCTTCCGCGAGGAGGGGCGGCTGGACGACATTGCCGCGCATATCCGCCCCGGTGATCTGCTGGTGGTCAGCTTCGGCCACAACGACGCCAACCGCGCAAAGGCCGAGCGCTATGTCCCGGCGGATGCCTTCGGCGAGAGCCTGCGCCCCTTCTGGGACGCTGCCCGCAGCCACGGCGCAGTGTGCATCTTTGCCTCCCCCGTGGCGATGCGCGAGTTTGACGAGGCCGGTGTCTGCCACCCCTCGTTTGCCGCCTACCGCGAGGCGATGCGCGCCTTTGCCGCCGAGGTCGGCGCGCCGTTTATCGACCTTGGCGCCGCTACCGCCGCCGCCAACACCGCCTTTGGCGCCGAACGCTGCAAGGCCCGCTATATGTGGGTGGGCGCAAAGCAGGACAACGCCCACCAGCAAAACGCCGGCGCCTGCCGCACGGCACAGGCCTTTGTGCAGCAGCTTTTGCAGGATACCACCCCGGCACTGGATGTGCTGCGGGCGAATTTCAAATAAATTTTGACAAAAAAGAAGGTTTTGTTTATGAACTACACCGAACCGAAGGTCATTTACACCTGCTTCCCCGGCGGCAAGCATAAGGTGCTGACGATGAGCTATGATGACGGCCGTTTGGAGGACCGCCGCCTTGTCGAGCTGTTCAACCGCTACGGCATCCGGGGCACCTTCAACCTGAACGGCGGCCTGCCCCGCCCCGAGCGCATCCCGGAGAGCGAGTGGGTCGAGCTGTACAAGGGCCATGAGGTCGCCTGTCACACCTACCACCACCCCACCATCTCCCGCAGCCCGCTGGACCAGACCGCCCGGCAGGTGCTGGCCGACCGTATGCAGCTTGAGGGCGTCATGGGCTACCCCGTGCGCGGCCTTGCCTACCCCAACGGCAGCTGGACACCGGAGATCGCCGCCCTGCTGCCCGCGCTGGGCATCCGCTACGCCCGCGTGGTGGGTGACACCCACGACTTTGCGATGCCCCACGATTTTATGACATGGAAAGCCACCTGCCACCACACCCACAACCTGCTGGAGGACGGCAAGCGCTTTGTAGAGCTGTACAAGACGCAGTATCTCTACATGATGTATGTCTGGGGCCACAGCTTTGAGTTCCGCACCGAGGAGGACTGGGCCCTGATGGAGCAGTTCTGCCAGCTGGCCGGCGGGCGCGAGGACACCTGGTATGCCACCAACATCGAGATCGTGGACTACATGGCCGATGCCGCCCGCCTGCAGTACACCGCCGCGGGCGATAAGGTCTGCAACCCCAACGCCCAGTCCATCTGGGTCGAGGTGGACGGCCGCCACTATGAGATCCCCGCCGGAAAGACAGTGGCGCTGGTATAAGCGGATTCGCAATTTAAAAAGGAGAGAGCAATGGCAAACCTGATTTTTGACAAGGCCCAAATTGAGGCTACCATCGACAAGATCG
>ERZ506978.248-NODE-248-length-30067-cov-11.796481_pt1 | contig 30067 bp, 25 predicted proteins | sample MGYA00512888_ERZ506978 | MGnify/ENA metagenome assembly ERZ506978
ATTTCTGTGCAATCTGCCGAAAAATCTGACTACGCATCTTACGCACAAGCTTTATGCAGCGTTTCCTAAGGAAAACATAGAATTACCATTTAAACGTGAAAATTAAACGTGAAAAAAGCACCTCATTTTGAACTGCACCTAGTTGTTAGATTTTTTTGGTCTAACTTTTGGGAATTCAAAATGAGGTGCTTTCATCATTTTTGTGCTTTTCTGCAAATTCTTTTTTAAATTTTTCGAATTCTGCATCGAAATCTTCTATTCCCACTGGAAGTCAACGAGTTTCTCGTCCGATACGTTTTCTTATATCAGCAAACCGCCCTACTTTTTCTCCAAAAGTGAGGCTTGCTTTTTTTCGAAAAATCTGCTATACTAAAAGAGATGAAGGCAACACCGCATAAAGCTTGTGCAGTGTTGTCCGAAGCAATTCCGGAAAGGGGCGTGATGTTGTGCGGCGAAAGCTGAAAAAACTGATCAGCATGTTGACCAGCCGAGTGGTAATTATCGGATTCCTGATTGTCTTGCAGCTGGTGTGGTTTGTGATCTTGTTTCTGCGGCTGACACAGTATGCAACGTGGATCAATATTACATTTATCGGACTGAGTCTGGCGATTGAATTGTATATCATCAACAAGTCCGGAAATCCCTCTTATAAAATTCTCTGGATGCTGTTTATCGGTACGTTCCCGCTGTTGGGCGGAATGATGTATCTGCTGTTCGGGGACAAGCGTCCCTCGCGGCGGATTCGCCGGCAGCTGCACCACGGCAGGCGGGTGATCGGGATTCGTCCCTCTGTAGGTTGTTCTGCGGCGGCGTTTCCGGTACGCATGGCGGAAACCAGTTTCTATCTGGAAAGCAGCGGTTTTCCCATGTACCAGAATACCAAGGTGGAATATTTTTCTTTGGCAGATGAAGCGTTCCCACGACTGCTGGAGGATCTCCGGAAAGCCAGACATTATATTTTTATGGAATACTTTATCGTGACAGACGGAGTCATGTGGGATTCGATCAAAGCCATTCTGAAAGAAAAGGCAGCCGCCGGCGTGGAAGTCCGCTTCGCCTATGACGATCTGGGGAGCGTGGGCTGTCTGCCGAAGAATTTCCGGAAAGAACTTGCGGCGGCGGGAATCCATGTGCTGACGTTCAACCCGTTCCGACCGGCACTTTCCGCGGTGATGAACAACCGGAACCACCGGAAGATCACTGTCATTGATGGCTATATTGCCTATACCGGCGGCTTCAATCTGGCAGATGAGTATATCAACCAGAAACAGCGGTTCGGGCACTGGAAAGACACCGGACTGCGGCTCTATGGCGAGGGCGTGTACAGCCTTACGCTGATGTGTCTGGAGCTGTGGAATGCATTCTACAACACCAATGACAACTGCAAGAAGTACCTGCCACACCGGTATCATCCGGAACCGTTTCCCACAGACGGCTATGTGCAGCCCTACTGCAACTCGCCCTTTGAAAATGAAACGCTGGCACAGGATATTTATCTGGATCTGCTGTATCAGGCGAAAGAGTATGTGTATATCTTCACGCCGTATCTGGCGATCGATGATGAAATGCAGCACGCCCTTTGCATGGCGGCACAACGCGGGGTCGATGTGCGGCTTGTGACACCGGGGATTCCGGATAAGCGTGTGGTGTATTCTCTCACCCGTTCCTATTATGAGCCGCTGATTCGGGCAGGGGTGCGGATCTATGAGTATACGCCGGGATTTATCCATGCCAAAAGCTATCTGGTAGATGACAAGATCGGCATTGTAGGAACGATCAACATGGACTATCGCAGTTTGTACCTGCACATGGAGTGTGCGGCGATGCTGGTGGAATGCAGTGCGTTGCAGAAGATGAAGCTGGACTGCGTTGTGACCATTGAGAAAAGCCGCCGTGTGACGCTTCAGGACTGCAAGCGTCGCCGGCACAGTCTGCTCTGGCAGGCAATCCTGCGGACGATCAGCCCGCTTCTGTGATCTAGGGTGTGTTGACACTAAGCCTGACACGTGTCTTTTGGAGTGATTTTTCCCCGTTCGTCGTTAAAAATCCTTGCCGTGCGAAAGCACGCCTGCGAATTTTTGCCTAGAACGGAGAAAAATCACCTCACAAAATTCGCATATCATTATAGTGTCAACACCCCCCTAGCGATTTCAAAACAAACCGGCAGACAGTTTTCTCAACTGTCTGCCGGTTTTTGCTTTCGGGTGATACTGCACAAAGCTGTCAGGCGAACTTTGCACGGTATTGCCTTAGAAAATACTCATGAATCCGACTGCTTTTCCCAGTATGCGGATATTGTCCAGTTCTTCTCCCACATAGACCAGCGGAGAGTATGCCGGATTTTCCGGTACCAGCTGTAAGCGTGCGTGCTCTCTGTCGTAGTAGACCCGTTTCAGCGTGGCTTCGTCGTCAATGATTACAGCCGCGATCTCGCCGTTTTCCACCATGGGCTGGCTGCGGATAAACACCGCATCGCCGTCGTAGATCCGTGCCCCGATCATGCTGTCGCCCCGTGCCAGCAGACAGAAGTCCGCAGCAATTTCCGCATCAGCGATCAGAAAGGTTTCCCGATCTTCCTGTGCAAAGATCGGTTCGCCGCAGGCGATCTCACCCAGCAGCGGAAAGCGTTTCAGCTGAATCGGGCGAAGATTGGGATAGTCCTCCCACGAAACAGGCGGTTCTTCGGGGCTGTCATAGCCCAGCAGCCACGCTTCCTTTACGCCGAGAGCCTTCGCCAGCAGCCGCAGCTTGCTCTCCTTCGGGCGGAAAGAGCCGGAACAATACTGGCTCATGGTGGAACGGGAAATGCCGGTTTTGGCACACAAGTCAGACTGTGTCATGTGTTTTTGCTGCATCGCCTGCTGCAGCCGGTTGTGGAATGTTTCCATAGGGGTATACCTCCGTTGTTCTGTTTTTCGGAACAACTGCATTATACCACGCTTTTCGGGAAAAGACAAGGGGATTCGTTAGATTTTTTGAAGAAACCGGACAACTTTTCAAACCGGCGGAAAATCGGCTGCGATTTCTGTAAAATCATAGTTAGCTTATACTAACTATGAAAAACCGCATTCTCGTTTCGGGAAACAAAGTTTTTTCAAAGGGGCATGACAAAAAAACAGCGTATTTCCGCGAAAAACTTTGCAAAACATGAGGTATTTCAAAAGCTGTTGATTTTTTCACAAAGAAATGGTATAATGCAAAATGACATGAAATTTCCCGAATGGTGTCGTGTGACAGAAATTTTACCATTCGGGAATCGACACCGGAGGCTGTTATGCCGCTTGTTCATACAAAATTTGCGATTGTCCCTTGAAAAATCAGGCGGAATATGTTATAATATCATAGATAGTACATCATGTAGTTTTTCTCTGGAAAAGCGACGGCTTTCGGGGGGAATCCTTGATTTTTCTGTCGGGAACTGTCACAGACAGTTTCGCTATGGCGGTGCTGTGCCGTGTTGTACAGCAGATTTTTTTGTGCCGTGCCGCCGTGAAAATGACGTTCGGACAGGACGGGATCAGGAGCCGCTTTCAGCGGTTTCGACAGCGAAGAAAGGCTGTTCTGTCATAAAAGTATGTTTCCGTGAAAGGGTGCATTGCATCGGCACGGGGATCCGGCTGTGGAACCGCAGAAAGACTGCGGACAAGCAGCCCGAACTGACGGACTGCAGCCGAGGGCAGGACAGTCTTTTTACCGGACACAAAAGCGTTTCTGCCGTACAGCAGAAACAGACACAATCACCATCATCAAAATTTCAAAATAGGAGAGATGAACATGGAGTATCGCATTGAACACGATTCGATGGGCGAAGTAAAGGTGCCCGCCGATAAGTACTGGGCAGCACAGACAGAACGCAGCCACGAGAACTTTCTGATCGGTGTGGGCATTGAAACCATGCCCCGCGAGATCACACACGCTTTCGGTATCCTGAAAAAGGCTGCCGCTATGGCAAACCACAAGCTCCGTCCGGAGCGTATGACAGAGGAGAAGCTTTCTGCAATCTCCACTGCCTGTGACGAAGTGATCTCCGGCAGCCTGAACGAGCATTTTCCGCTGGTTGTATGGCAGACAGGCAGCGGCACACAGTCCAACATGAACGCCAACGAAGTTATCGCAAACCGCGGTAATGAAGTTGCCGGAAAGAAGATCCTGCACCCGAATGACGATGTCAATATGAGTCAGTCTTCTAACGACACATTCCCCACTGCAATGCATATCTCTGCTGTTCTGGCTGTAGAGGATAAGGTACTGCCGGCAATTGACGAATTGGTGGCTACCTTCCGCCGTCTGGAAGAAGAACACAAGGGCATTGTAAAAAGCGGCAGAACCCACTTGCAGGATGCAACACCGATCCAGTTCTCGCAGGAGATCAGCGGCTGGCGTACTTCTCTCGAGCGTGATCGCGAGATGCTCGTTTCTGCGTTGCCGTACCTGAAGACACTGGCACTGGGCGGCACCGCAGTTGGTACCGGTCTGAATGCACCGGAGGGCTTTGACGTAGAAGTTGCTAAGGCAGTTTCTGAACTGACCGGCAAGGACTTCGTCACCGCTTCCAACAAATTCCACGCACTGACCAGCAAGGATGAGATCGTATTTGCACACGGTGCCCTGAAGGCTCTGGCTGCGGATATGATGAAGATCGCCAACGACGTTCGCTGGCTGGCAAGCGGTCCGAGAGATGGTCTGGGTGAAATCACCATTCCGGAAAACGAACCGGGTTCTTCCATCATGCCGGGCAAGGTCAATCCGACACAGTGCGAACAGGCAACGATGGTTGCTGTTCAGGTAATGGGCAACGACGTGGCAGTCGGCATGGCAGCTTCTCAGGGTAACTTTGAGCTGAACGTATTTATGCCGGTTTGTGCGTATAACTTCCTGCAGTCTGCACGTCTGCTGGCAGAGTCCATTGTCTCCTTCAATAAGAACTGTGCAGTGGGCATCTGTGCAAACCGCGAAAAGATGCACCACAACCTGCACAATTCTCTGATGCTGGTAACCGCACTGAACCCCTACATCGGTTATGAGAATGCTGCAAAAACTGCAAAGAAGGCGTTCCATGACAACATCTCGCTGAAGGAAGCCTGCGTAGAGCTGGGATTCCTGACAGCTGAACGGTTCGACGAAGTATTCCATCCCGAGGAGATGGCGTGAACCGTCTGCACTTCGGTGCAAAAAAACAGGAAGGAAAGGTAGTTTTGCTATGACATACAGTTATTTTCCGGGCTGTACACTGAAGACCAAGGCGAAAGACCTCGATCACTATGCTCGGATCTCTGCTGAAGCACTGGGCTTTACTCTGGAAGAACTTCCGGACTGGCAGTGCTGCGGCGGTGTGTATCCAATGGCGAAGAATGAGATCGCAACCAAGCTCTCATCGATTCGTGCACTGGCAAAAGCAAAGGAACTGGGACAGCCTCTGGTTACCCTTTGTTCTGCCTGTCATAATGTCATCAAGCAGGTCAACCATGATATGCAGACCGATGACAACATTGTTCTGAAAGCAAACAATTATCTGAAGCTGGCAGAGCCGTATCAGGGCGAAACCGAAGTTCTGCATTATCTGGAAGTACTGCGGGACAAGGTCGGCTTCGATGAACTGAAAAAGAAAGTGGTAAATCCGCTGAAGGGCAAGAAGATCGCCGCATATTACGGATGTCTTCTGCTCCGTCCGGGAAAGACCATGCAGATGGATAATCCGGAGAATCCGAAGATTCTGGAAGACTTTATCCGTGCAATTGGTGCAACACCGGTACTGTATCCGATGCGGAACGAATGCTGCGGCGGCTATCTGACACTGGACGAAAAGTCTGTGGCAGAGTCCAGAAGCAACAAGGTGATGACCAGTGCCAAGGACCACGGTGCAGAAATGGTGATCACCGCATGTCCGCTTTGTCTGTACAACCTCCAGAAGAATTCCGGCGTTTCGGATCTGCCGGTCGTATACTTTACCGAGCTGCTGGCGGAAGCACTCGGTCTGAAATAAGGAGGAACGAAAATGGCAGATTTGAAAGAACTCGTTCTGACGACCAGCGGCGTGAATCCGCTGAAGTGTATGCGTTGCGGAAAGTGCAGCGGTACCTGTCCGTCTTATGATGCAATGGAATATCATCCGCATCAGTTTGTATATATGGTGGAAAAAGGTGACATCGAAAAGCTGATGGCATCGAAGTCCATTTATACATGCCTGTCCTGCTTTGCCTGCGTAGAACGCTGCCCGCGTGACGTGGAACCGGCAAAACTGGTGGAAGCAGTCAGACTGGCGGTAATCCGTCAGCAGGGACAGAATCACCTGAAATCGGAGCAGATTCCCGAAATGCTGGACGACGATTTGCCGCAGCAGGCAATCGTCAGTGCATTCCGGAAATACAGCAAATAAGGAGGCATAAAAATGCGGAGAATAGGTGTTTTTGTATGCCACTGCGGTACGAACATTGCGGCGACCGTCGACGTAAAAACTGTTGCTGAAACTCTTGGAAAAGAGCCGGCAGTCGTTTATGCGACCGACTATCCCTATATGTGCTCAGAGGCAGGCCAAAACATAATCAAAGATGCGATCAAGGAGTATCAGCTGGAGGGCGTTGTTGTATGTTCATGTTCGCCCCGTATGCATGAGGCAACTTTCCGTAAGACTGTTGCAGCAGCAGGCCTGAACCCCTACATGCTGGAAGTCGCAAATATTCGTGAACAGTGCTCGTGGATCCACAAGGATATTCCGGAGGCAACCGCAAAGGCAATCGTCCTCGGACGTGCAGCAATTGCAAAGGTTCTGCTGAATACCCCGCTGATCGCCGGCGAAAGTCCGGTAACCAAGCGTGCTCTGGTCATCGGCGGCGGTATCGCAGGTATCCAGACTGCTCTGGATATTGCAGAAGCCGGCTATCCGGTAGACATCGTCGAAAAGGAACCGACCATCGGCGGTAAGATGACACAGATCGATAAGACATTCCCGACACTGGACTGCTCGTCCTGTATCCTGACACCGAAAATGGTAGAATGTGCACAGAACGACAAGATCACGATCTACTCCTACAGTGAAGTAGAAGCAGTGACCGGTTTCGTGGGCAACTTCAGCGTCAAGATTCGCCGTAAGGCTCGTTTTGTCGATGAGGATAAGTGTACCGGCTGCGGTGCATGTACGGAAAAGTGTCCGGTAAAGAACATTCCGGACGCTTACAATCTGGGACTGAGCAACCGTCACGCTGCATATATCCCGTTTGCACAGGCAATCCCGAACGTTGCTGTTCTGGACTCCACACGCTGCATCAAGCTCACCAAGGGCAAGTGCGGTCTGTGTTCGACAGTTTGCTCTGCCGGTGCGATCGACTACGAGCAGAAGGAAACTTTCGTAGAAGAAAAGTACGGTGCAATCGTTGCCGCTACCGGTTACAATCCGATCAACATTGACGGCTATGACGAATTCGCATATTCCCAGAGCAAGGACGTTGTCACTTCTCTGGAATTCGAGCGGATCCTGAAGGCAGACGGTCCGACAGAAGGTCATTTGCAGCGTCTGTCCGACGGCAAGCAGCCGAAGACACTGGTATTCGTACAGTGCGTCGGCAGCCGTGAATCCGGTTCTCAGCATGGCTGCGGTAAGGAATACTGCTCCAAGATCTGCTGTATGTATACCGCAAAGCACGCAATGCTGTGCCGTGAAAAGTATCCGGATACCGATGTCTATGTATTCTACATCGACGTTCGTACACCGGGCAAGAACTATGATGAGTTCTATCGCCGTGCCGTAGAACAGTATGGCGTACATTATATTAAGGGTATGGTCGGCAAGGTTGCTCCGCAGCCTGACGGCACACTGGACGTTCAGGCTTCTGACCTGATCTCCAACGAACAGCTGCACATCAAGGCAGATATGGTCGTTCTGGCTGCTGCGATCGAAGCAGACAAGAGTGCCCGTCCGCTGGCAACCATGCTGACTGCAAGCATGGATACCAACGACTTCTTCACAGAAGCTCACGCAAAGCTGCGTCCGGTAGAATCCCCGACAGCCGGTGTATTCCTTTCCGGTGTTTGTCAGGGACCGAAGGATATTCCGGAAACCGTTGCACAGGCTGGTGCCGCTGCTTCTAAGGTTATCGGTCTGCTGGCAAAGGACAAGCTGTCCTGCAACCCGTGCGTATCCCATTCGGATCCCATGAAGTGCAATGGCTGCTCGTCTTGTGCAAATGTCTGCCCGTACGGTGCAATTACTTATGAGGAGAAGGACTTCAGCCGCCGTCAGGACGGCTCGATGATTCGCCGCGTAGCAGTTGTCAATGAGGCAGTATGTCAGGGCTGCGGTGCTTGTACCGTTGCATGCCCGTCCGGTGCAATGGATCTGAAGGGCTTCGCAACCGGTCAGATTATGGCGGAGGTAGATGCAATATGCAAGTAAATCAGGAATTTAAACCGAAAATCGTCGCATTCTGCTGTAACTGGTGTTCTTATGCAGGTGCGGACCTTGCGGGTACAAACCGTTCAAACTATCCGGCAGATGTCAAGATCATTCGTGTACCTTGCTCCTGCCGTGTCAATCCACTCTTTATTCTGCGTGCATTCCAGCGTGGTGCAGACGGCGTGATCCTCTGCGGCTGTCACCCGGGTGACTGCCACTATACCACTGGTAACTACTATGCCCGCCGCAGAATGACACTGCTGTTCTCGATGCTGGATTATCTGGGTATCGAGAAAGAGCGTACCCGTGTAGAATGGGTATCCGCCGCAGAAGGTGCAAAGTTCGCTGCAACCATGAATGAGTTTGTAGAAACTGTCACTGCACTGGGCGAGAACAAAAGACTGGAGGATCTGAGATGCAAAGCGAAATGATGAAAAGAGCCTCCGAGCTGTTGGCAGACGGTACAGTTGTTCGTGTGCTGGGCTGGAAAAACGGTGAGTTTGTCTATGATCCCACACCGGCTGTGTTCGATTCTGCAGAAGCTTTGGAAAAGGATTTTGTATATCACGATTTCTGCGGCAGCAATCTGTCGAAGTATCTGATCAAACTGTCTAAGCTGGAGGGCAAGACACTGGTTTTCCTGAAGCCGTGTGATTCCTATAGCTTCAACCAGCTGCTGACAGAACACCGCATCAAGCGGGAAAACGTTTACATCATCGGCGTTCCCTGTGACGGCAAGCTGGATCCGGATAAGGTACGTGAAGCCGGTGCGGAAGGCATTCTGGGCATCACCACTGACGGTGACACCGTAAAGGCGGAAACCATGTACGGTGAAGTTTCTGTCAGCAAGAAGGACTGCCTGCTGGAACGCTGCGAAGTCTGCAAGAGCCACAAGGTTGTTGTCTACGATGAGATGCTGGGCGAAAACGGTGAGGAAAATCCGGAGTCCGGTCGTTTCGATATGGTCGCAAAGCTGGAGGCTATGACACCGGAAGAACGATTCGCATTCTGGCGTGGGGAACTGTCCCGCTGCATTCGCTGCAACGCCTGCCGCAACATCTGTCCGGCATGCAGCTGCGAACAGTGCGTCTTTGACAATCCGGCATCTGGTGTTTCCCAGAAGGCAGCAGCAGACTCCTTCGAAGAAAACATGTTCCACATTATTCGTGCATTCCACGTAGCAGGTCGCTGTACCGACTGCGGTGAGTGCTCCAGAGTATGTCCGCAGCACATTCCGCTGCACCTGCTGAACCGGAAGTTCATCAAGGATATTAACACCTATTATGGTGAATATCAGGCTGGTGCAGAGGAAGGCAGCCGTGCACCGCTGGTGAACTTCACCAAGGAAGACTGCGAGCCGAATGTGGTTTATAAAGGAGGCAGCAAGTGATGAAAAAAGTATCTCGAGAAAATCTGGACGCTTTGTTCGCTGCCATCGCAGAAGCAAAGAAACTCTATCTGCCGGTTGCTGACGGCACCGATGAAAAACGCGGTGTAAAGTACAGCGTCTGGACACCGGAAGCAAAGTATGCTGCGGAGGCAGTCAACACTGTCCGCAGTGCCAAGGACTTTTTCTTCCCGCAGGTAGAAAACATGGTCAACTTCAAGGTCAACGGCAAGAAGATCGAAGTCGATGATATTCGTACTGAGTGCGAGGACTTCGTGATCTTCGGCGTGCGTGCCTGTGATGCGGCAAGCTTCAAGATCCTGGACAGCGTGTATCTGTCGGAACCGGTAGATACCTACTATCAGAACCGTCGGGAACACGGCGTGGTAATGACCATGTCCTGCAGCAAGCCCAGTGAAACCTGCTTCTGCTCGGTATTCGGTATCGATGCCGCAGAACCGGCTGGTGATGTCAGCTGCTGGCTGACAGATGATGCAGTGCTGATGCAGGCAAACACCGAAAAGGGTGAGGCTCTGCTGGCTTCTCTGCCGATGCTGGAAGATGCCGCAGACGATGCTGCGGAAGAATCCAAGGCAAAGACCAAGGCAATTCTGGAAAAGCTGCCGCTGAAGAACCTCTCTACCGACTCCTTTGGCGGAGATAAGCTGATGGAACTGTTCAGTTCCGATAAGTGGGCAAGCCTGTCAGAAGCATGTCTGGGCTGCGGCACCTGTACTTTCGTGTGCCCGACCTGTCAGTGCTATGACATTCGCGACTATGACACCGGTCACGGCGTACAGCGGTTCCGCTGCTGGGACAGCTGTATGTACGCTGACTTTACCAAGACAGCCGGCGGTCAGCCGCGTCCCACACAGCTGGAGCGTTTCCGTCAGCGGTTCATGCATAAGCTGGTTTACTATCCGGCAAACAACGACGGCGTATTTGGCTGCGTTGGCTGCGGTCGCTGCATGAAGAGCTGCCCGATTTCCATGAACATTGTAAAGGTCATGAAGACTTTAGGGGAGGGTAACGCATGAAACAAGAAGCATTGATTCCGAAGGTCGGCGTGGTAACTGACATTCGTCAGGATACTCCCGATGTCAAGACATTCCGCGTGGTCGGTCTGGACGGAAACAAACTGTTCGAGCATATGCCCGGTCAGTGTGCGATGGTTTCCATTCCGGGCATTGGCGAAGGTATGTTCTCCATTACATCTTCTCCGACAAACAAGGAATTCATGGAATTTTCGATCAAGAAGTGCGGCTGTCTGACAAGCTGGCTGCACATGATGGACGTTGGACAGGAAGTCACCGTCAGAGGTCCGCTGGGAAAGAACTTTCCGGTGGAAACCGTTCCGACACCGGAAAACGGCAACTATGGTCTGAAGGGAAAGGATCTGCTGTTTATCGCCGGCGGTATCGGTCTGGCTCCGCTGCGTTCCGTCATCAACTATTGCCGTGACAAAAAGCGTGAGAATCCTGACGCTTATGGTTCTCTGCATATCATTTACGGCTCCCGTTCCAAGGACGATCTGGTAGACTATCAGGAAATTCTGGACGAATGGAGTCAGGACTGCAAGGTGGATCTGACCATCGACCGTGAACAGGAGGGCTGGGACGGTCACGTTGGCTTTATTCCGAACTATGTCAAGGAACTGAAGCCGGACCTGAACCGTACTGTTCTGATCTGCGGACCTCCGATCATGATCAAGTTCACACTGGACGGTCTGAAAGAACTGGGCTTCCAAGAAGAACAGGTCTATACCACAATGGAACTGCGTATGAAATGCGGTATCGGCAAGTGCGGGCGTTGCAATATCGGTGACAAGTACGTCTGCAAGGACGGTCCGGTATTCCGCTTTGATGAGCTGTCCGAACTGCCGAACGAATATTAATGGTAAAGGAGAATTCACATGGAACAGATGGTTAATGTGTTCGTGATGGGCAAGAAGTATGAGGTTCCTGCCAGTCTGACCATCATGAAGGCTTTGGAATACGCTGGCTATAAACTGGTTCGCGGCTGCGGCTGCCGAAATGGTTTCTGCGGTGCCTGTGCAACAATTTACCGGATCAAGGGTGACAGAGAACTGCACACCTGTCTGGCATGCTCCACACAGGTGGTAGAAGGCATGTACATCACACAGCTGCCGTTCTTCCCGCTGATCAAGGAGATCTATGACATCAACGAGGTTCGTCCGGACGAAACCGTAATGATGAAGAACTATCCGGAAATCTATTCCTGCATCGGCTGTAACGCTTGTACCAATGCTTGTACACAGGGTTTGAACGTTATGCAGTATATCGCATATGCACAGCGTGCGGAATATGCAAAGTGTGCAGAAGAATCTTTCGACTGCGTTATGTGCGGCGTATGTTCTTCCCGCTGTCCGGCTGGTATCTCGCACCCGCAGGTTGCAATGCTGGCTCGCCGCCTGAACGGTAAGTACATTGAACCGAAATGTCAGCATCTGGCAGATCGTGTCAAGGAAATCAAAGAAGGCAAGTGCGAAGAAGCAATCCGTGCAAATATGGCACTGAGCGATGCGGAGATTCGTGAAAAGTACAACAATCGTGAGATTGAAAAGTAAGGAGGTGCGGTATCATGTATACGGAAGAAATGCTGGAATCCATTAAGAAGGTAGAAGCAAAGCGTGCAGAAAATGCTGCAATGGAACCGAGAAGAATGACTGCAGAGGAAAAGGATCAGGTTCTGAAAGAAAACCACCCGGACTATCGCGAAGATCAGTTCGACGTGCTGACTGTTGGTCCGAACAAGGGCGAAAAGGCTCCGAAGGAACTGGTAAAAATGCTCCAGTCTGACAGCCGCCTGAAGGACAACCTGCCGGATCTTTCCTGTCCGGATTATGAAACCGACGTGCTCATCATCGGCGGCGGCGGTGCTGGTGCATCTGCTGCGATCGAAGCGGACAATGCCGGCGAAAAGGTTATGATCGTAACCAAGCTGCGTATCGGTGATGCAAACACCATGATGGCAGAAGGCGGCATTCAGGCTGCGGATAAGCCGAACGATTCTCCGGCACAGCACTTCCTTGACTGCTACGGCGGTGGTCACTTTGCTGCGGACAAGGAACTGGTTTATAAGCTGGTTACCGAGGCTCCGGACGGCATTGAATGGCTGCAGGATCTGGGCGTTGAGTTCGATAAGGACGCAGAAGGCAACATGATCACCACCCACGGCGGCGGTACTTCCCGTAAGAGAATGCACGCTGCGAAGGACTACTCCGGTGCAGAGATCATGCGTACCCTGCGTGACGAAGTGCTGAACCGTAAGATTCCGGTAGTGGATTTCACTTCTGCAATCGAACTGATCATGGACGACAAGGGTCACTGTGCCGGTGCCGTTCTGATGAACATGGAAACCGGCGAGATCCTGATCGCCAAGGCAAAGGTTGTTATCATTGCTACCGGCGGTGCAGGCAGAATGCACTATCAGGGCTTCCCGACTTCCAACCACTACGGTGCAACCGCAGACGGTCTGGTGCTGGCTTATCGTGTGGGTGCTCCGCTGCGTGAGCAGTACACCCTGCAGTATCACCCGACCGGTGCTGCATTCCCGGAACAGATCTTCGGTGCACTGGTTACCGAAAAGGTTCGTTCTCTGGGTGCAAAGCTGGTAAACGTAGACGGCGAAGTCTTCATGAACCCGCTGGAAACTCGTGACGTTACCGCATCTACCGTTATTCGTGAATGCCGCCGCGGCAAGCAGGTAGACACTCCGACCGGTGGTCAGGGTGTATGGCTGGACGCTCCGATGATCGACATTATTCACGGCGAAGGCACGATCGAAAAGCGGATTCCGGCAATGCTGAGAATGTTCCTGAAGTATGGCATCGACATTCGGAAGCAGCCGATGCTGATCTATCCGACTCTGCACTACCAGAACGGTGGTGTCAAGGTTGGTACAGACAGCCAGACCTGCGTAGAAAACCTGTTCGTTGCCGGCGAAGCTGCTGGTGGTGTCCACGGTGAAAACAGACTGATGGGTAACTCCCTGCTGGACGTTATCGTATTCGGTCGTAACGCTGGTAAGTACGCTGCTGCAAAGGCAAAGACTGTTGAAGTCGGCAAGCTGACTCTGGATCACGTTGCAAAGTTCGAAAAGGAACTGGCTGACGCTGGTATCCAGCCGGACGAAGTTTCTCCGAAGCTGCTTCCGGATTATACCCGCAAGGTAAACGACTAAAAACGTCTGTCACAGACAGCAATATCATATAGAAAGAGCCGATGATGCGGAAGCGTGTCATCGGCTCTTTTGTGAACTTTTTTCTTTTTACTTGACAAGATTCATGAAGTTGGGTATAATATAAGAGTAAAAGAGAGTAGCTGGCAGGAGATTCTCCTGTTTATGCGGCGTCAGTACGGTCGTTTGAGAAAATGACCCGCTTCATATCTAAACGGCAAGACTTTTACGGAGCACGTTTGACAGGAAAGCTGTCGGTTCCGTATGGTCTTGCCGTTTTTTTCTGTCCGTGCCTGTCCGACCCGCATGCTACAAAGGAAAGGAATGTTGTACATGAACGAACATTATCGGCAGAAACCCGAAGAACTCTGTCAGGAGTTAGGCACATGTCCAGAGGGACTATCGTCGGAAACTGCGGCGAAACATCTGGAACAGTATGGGAAAAATGCCATTGCAGAGGCGAAAAAAAAGCCGACGTGGTTGATTTTTCTGGAACAGTTCAAGGATTTTCTGGTCATTATTCTGATCATCGCCGCCCTGATCTCTGCATTTACCGGCGATCTGGAAAGCTTCATTGTCATTATCGCCGTAATCACCATGAATGCGATTCTGGGAACGGTGCAGACTGTCAAGGCGGAAAAGTCGCTCTCCAATCTGAAAAAACTGTCGTCGCCTACGGCAAAGGTGCTCCGTGACGGACAGACAGCAATCCTGCCGGCAGAGGAGATCACTGTTGGTGACGTAGTTCTGCTGGAAGCCGGCGACCAGATCCCCGCGGACGGCAGACTGATCGACTGTGCATCACTTCAGACAAACGAAAGTGCCCTCACCGGCGAAAGCACCAATGTGGAAAAATCTCTGGACACCATTACAGATGAAGTGCCGCTGGCAGACCGGAAGAATATGGTGTATTCCGGTGGATTTGTCACCTACGGACGCGGTGCGTACGTGGTTACAGAAGTGGGCATGCAGACCGAAGTGGGAAAGATCGCTTCCCTGATCCAGAACGCAGAGGCTCGGAAAACCCCGCTGCAAATCACACTGGACCAGTTCGGCAAGCGGCTTTCTATCGGTATCATGATCGTCTGTGCACTGGTGTTCGTGCTGAGCATGATTCGCGTTGATGTGATCAATTTCAGTGCAGTTATGGATTCCCTGATGTTTGCCATTGCTCTGGCAGTTGCAGCGATTCCGGAGGCGTTGAGTTCCATTGTCACAATTGTGCTGTCGTTTGGTACTCAGAAGATGTCGCAGGAACACGCCATTATGCGAAAGCTACAGGCAGTCGAGGGACTGGGTTCTGTTTCCGTCATTTGTTCGGATAAAACTGGTACCCTGACACAGAACAAGATGACCGTCCGGAAAATCGTGGTGCAGGATCATATCATTGCCGCCGAAGATGTCAGTCCGGAAAATCCGGAGGAACAGGAGCTGATTCTGGCTTCCGTGCTGTGCAGTGATGCCACATGTCAGGACGGCACCGAGATCGGTGACCCGACGGAAACGGCTCTGGTGCGGTTTGCCCAGAACTGCGGGCTGTCCGATGAGAAAATGCGTGGGGAACATGCCCGCATCAGCGAGATTCCCTTTGACTCCGACCGCAAGCTGATGTCTACCCTGAACCAGCACGGTGATGTGCGGAAAATGTACACCAAGGGTGCAACAGACGTGCTGCTGAACCGCATGACATGTTCTGATGCAGAGAAGCAGGAAATTGTGGAACAGGTGGAAGAATTGTCGAAACAAGGTCTGCGTGTACTCTGTTTTGCGGCAAAGCCGTTTTCCGGTGATACGCTGAGCATTGAGGACGAAAACGACCTGACCTATCTGGGACTGATTGCCGAAATGGACCCGCCCCGTGAGGAATCTAAACAGGCAGTTGCAGAGTGCAGATCTGCCGGAATCAAGCCGGTAATGATTACCGGTGACCACATTGTCACTGCCTCGGCGATCGCCAAGGAGATCGGCATTCTGGAAAAGCCGGAAGAAGCTGTAGAGGGTGCGGCACTGGACGCTTACACCGACGAGCAGCTGGTGGACTTTGTGGCAGACAAATCGGTTTATGCCCGTGTGACACCGGAGCATAAGATTCGCATTGTCCGTGCATGGCAGAAGCGTGGCAATATCGTTGCTATGACCGGTGACGGTGTCAACGATGCACCGGCACTGAAACAGGCTGATGTAGGCGTGGCAATGGGTATCACCGGTACAGAGGTTTCCAAGGACGCTGCGGCAATGATTCTGACGGACGACAATTTCGCCACCATTGTCAAGGCAGTGAAGAATGGCAGAAATATCTATGAGAACATCAAGAAGGCAATTCTGTTCCTGCTGTCCGGCAATCTGGCGGGTATCATTACAGTGCTGTTCTGCTCGCTGGCAGGGCTGCCGGTGCCTTTTGCTCCGATCCACCTGCTGTTTATCAATCTGCTGACAGACTCTCTGCCGGCAATTGCACTGGGACTGGAACCCCATTCCGATGACGTGATGAAGAGAAAGCCACGTCCGGCGAATGAGTCGATCCTCACCAAGGAATTTCTGGCAAAGGTGGGCTATTCCGGCGTGATTATCAGCATCGCCACCATTGGTGCGTTCCTGCTGGGCTATTTCTATCAGGGAGCACACAATGCCGGTGCAGCTATGACCATGGCATTTGCCACACTGTGCATGGCACGTCTGTTCCACGGTTTCAGCTGCAAGGCAGAGAAGCCGGTGATCTTTTCCAAGCGTCTGTGGAATAATCCGTTTGCGATTCTGGCGTTTGCAGCAGGCATGGTACTCATTAACGCTGTACTATGGATTCCGGCACTGCATGGATTGTTCCAGATCGAAAACGGCATGTCCGGTGTGCTGATCGGTGCAATTTATGGTTTCAGCTTTGGCTCTATGATTCTGGTACAGATCGTAAAGGCGATTGTTGCAGCTGTAAAGAAATCCAAGTAAAGGCAGCATTGCACAAGCTTTATTCAGTGTTTCCCTAAAAAATCCTGTGGCACTACCGCACAATCTTTGTGCGGTAGTGCCCTGTATCCTACAGACAGAAAAGAATCCCTGTTCCGGTATGATTGAAATGCTCCCCTTTTGTTAGACAATGTGGTATAATAGAGATATACCAATTTGAAATCTAACGAAAGGGGGCATTTTTATGCCAAAAGGGAAACCGAATAGGCGGTATACGCCGGAGTTCAAGATCAGAGTTATTGAAACAATGCATCGAGAAAAGCTAAGCTACCATGAAGCTGCACGGCAGTTTAACATACCAGATCATCATTCAGTAGCAGCATGGGAGCGCATCTATCTGGAAGAAGGTGCGGAGGGACTGCGAATCGAACGCAGAGGGCTAAAGTCAACAGGACGGACGCCGAAGATGGAGAAGAAGGTTGAAGAGGATCTGATTGCGGAGGTTCAGCGCCTTCGTGCGGAGAACGCATACCTAAAAAAATTGAATGCCTTGGTTGCCGAGAGGGTACGGCAAGAGAAAAAGCACAAGTGATCTGGGAACTGAGGCATGAACACAAGGTAGGTCTGCTCATAGATATTGCTGGCATCCCTCGCAGCACCTACTACTATTACAGCAAGCAGTTTGAGAATCCGAAGCCGGACAAGTATGCAGCGATCAAAGAGAAAATACGTCAGATCTACAACGACAGCAAGGGGCGTTACGGTTATCGCAGGATCACGAAGGAACTGCAAAAAACGCATAAGATCAATCACAAGACCGTGCAGCGATTGATGCGCAAAATGGGTATTTTCTGCCGAGTTCGCATGAAGAAATACAATTCGTTCAGAGGTGAAGTAGGCAGAACTGCACCGAATCTTCTGGAACGCAACTTCAAGACTGATGCGCCAAACCAGAAATGGGTAACTGATGTGACAGAGTTTTCGCTGTTCGGAACAAAGCTCTATCTTTCTCCGATCATTGATCTGTTCAACGGAGAAGTTGTGGCGTATGATCTCAGCTATCATCCTAACTTGAAGCAGGTAACAAATATGCTGGAACAGGCATTTGCCAAAATTCCAGACGGTACCGGATTGATTATGCATTCAGATCAAGGCTGGCAGTATCAGCACAAGCATTACCAGAAAATGTTGAAAGACAAAGGCGTTCAGCAGAGTATGTCGAGAAAAGGAAACTGTCTGGACAATGCCTGTGCTGAAAATTTCTTCGGACTATTGAAAACAGAACTTCTGTATTTGCAGGAGTTTGACTCTGTTGAACATTTCATTGCCGAACTCAAGGCATATATTGAATGGTACAATACGAAACGGATCAAGCTGAAACTCGGTGGCTTGTCACCCGTTGAGTTCCGTTTCGCCAACGCTGCATAATGATGCAAAGCGACCAAGCTTGCCGCTCAGTCGCTTTGCACTGATTTGTTGATTATTCTTTGTCTAACTTTTTGGGGTCATTTCAATCCGGAGCAGGGATTTTTATTCCGTGTTTCCTTTATTCCGTGTTTTCCAAAGCTTTCAAAAATGTCAGGCTTCGCTCTAAGATGCCGTTGAGGTAGGCGATCAGTACGCCGTAATTGGTGTAGGGAATGCCCTGTGCAGCGGCTCTCGCGGCACGGGTTTCCATTTCCCGCTGGTTCAGCATACAGCCGCCGCAGTGCACCACAAGGCGGTAGGGCGTGAGGTCTTCCGGAAAGCTGTTGCCGGAGGAAAACGAAAATGAAAATTGCTTGCCGGTGTGTGCAGTGATCCAGCGGGGCAGTTTTACTGTGCCGATGTCGTTGCACTGGCGGTGGTGGGTGCAGCCCTCAGAAATGAGGATCCGGCTGTTTTCCGGAAGGGTTTCCAGAGTCTGTGCCGCCTGCATTGCCGGAGCGAGAACGCCCTTATAGCGGGCGAACAAAATGGAAAACGATGTCAGCAAGATCTCCTCCGGCACCAGTGATTTGACCTGTCCGAACGCCTGACTGTCAGTGACCACCAGCCGCGGCGGCTGTTTCAGCAGGGAAAGGGTGTGAGCCAGCTGTTCCGGCTGTGTCACCAGACAGACGGCAGTCTGATCCAGAATCTCCCGAATTGCCTGTACCTGCGGCAAAATCATACGCCCTTTCGGAGCCGATTCGTCAATGGGAGTGACCAGAAGCACCACGTCCTCCGGTCGGAGCAGGCTGCCGAACAGACTGGACGGCGGTTGCTTTTCGGCATGCTGCTGGTAGAGTTTTCCCAGCTGTTCCTTGAGCATCTGGATACCCTGTCCGGTTCTGGCACTGGCAGCAATGCCGGTTTCCGGAACGTTGTCTGCGATGTCGCATTTGTTCCACACCTGCAACACCGGAATCTGCTGTTGTTCCAGCTGCTGCAAAATGGTATGGTCTGCTTCAGTCATGCCGGTGGAGGCATCGATTACCAGCACAGCCAGATCTGTGTGGGAAAATGCCCGCTTTGCCTGCTGTACCCGCAGTTCTCCCAGTGTGCCGGTGTCGTCCAGACCGGGGGTGTCGATCAGCACAACTGCTCCGATCGGCAACAGTTCCATTGCTTTTTCCACGGTGTCTGTGGTGGTGCCGCAGACAGGGGAAACCACAGAGATCGTCTGTCCGGCAACGGCGTTGATCAGGCTGGACTTACCGGCATTCCGCCGCCCGAAAAAGCCAATGTGTACCCGATTGGCACGGGGTGTCTGGTTGCGGTTCTGTTCCATAAGCGTTTCTCCTTAAAACCGGAAATCTCTTGCCCCTTGCAGGATTTCACGCAGATAGGTTTCGGTTTTGGCACGGACGTTTTCGTTGGGAATTTCCAGAAGCTGCCGCTTCAGCACTTCCTGCCCCAGTGCTCTGGTTTCCGGCGAAGCATAGTCCGTCAGAAATTCCTGTAGGGTAATGAGAGCGTTGGGGTGGCAGCAGTTCTGGATCTGTCCGCTTTTGCAGAGTGCCATGAACCGGTCGCCGGTGCGTCCGGCACGATAACAGGCGGTACAGAAACTGGGTATATAGTCCATTTCCATGAGCCACCGCACCACTTCGTCCAGCGAACGCCGGTCGCTGACATCAAACTGTGCGGAATTGTCGTCAGGCGTTTCCGGTATATCGTAGCCGCCGACGCTGGTACGGGAGCCGCCGCTGATCTGGGAAATGCCCAGCGGAAGCAGCCGTTCCCGTACTGCCTGACTTTCCCGTGTGGAAATGATCATGCCGGTGTAGGGGACAGAAATGCGAATGAGGGCACAGATCTTGGCGAAAATATCGTCGCTGATGCTGTTGTCGAAATCGTCGGGGTTGATGTCCTCTGCCTTTTTGATGCGGGGAATGCTGATGGTGTGAGGACCAACGCCGTGGACAGCTTCCAGATGCTCTGCGTGCATGAGAAGCCCTACCAACTCGTAGGGATAATTTTCCAGCCCGAACAACACGCCCAGTCCCACATCATCAATGCCGCCAGCCATAGCACGGTCCATGGCTTCGGTGTGGTAGTCGTAATTGTGCTTCGGACCGGTGGGGTGAAGCTTTTCATAGCTTTCCTTGTGATAGGTTTCCTGAAAGAGGATATACGTTCCGATGCCGGCTTCTTTCAGCATGTGGTATTCTTCTTCCGTAGTGGCGGCGATGTTGACATTCACCCGCCGGATCGCTCCGTTTTTGTGGTGAATGTGATAAATGGTGTCGATGCATTCCAGAATGTAAGAGATCGGGTTGTGCAGCGGGTCTTCGCCGGCTTCAATGGCAAGCCGCTTGTGTCCCATGTCCTGCAACGCCGTGACCTCCCGAACAATGTCCTCCTGCGACAGCTTTTTGCGGGAGATGTGCTTGTTCTTGGCGTGATAGGGGCAGTAGGTACATCCGTTGACGCAGTAGTTGGACAGATACAGCGGGGCAAAAATGACAATACGGCTGCCGTAGAAATCCAGCTTGATCTGTCTTGCCAGACGATTCATCTGCTCTGTCACAGCATCATCTTCACAGAGCAGCAGCACCGCCGCCTCCCGATGATTCAGCCCCTTTCGCCGTGCCGCCTTTGCCAGAATTTCTGACAGCAGGGAAGTGTCGTTTTTGTGTGCTCTGGCGTATTCCAGCGTGTCCAGAATCTCTGCATGGTTGATAAATTCTTCCGCCCGAAGGGATTGCGGATTATACAATATGATCGCCGTCCTTTTCTCGTTTTGGCAGTGAAAAACTGCCGGCTACTCTGTTGCTTTACCTGTTAAGGGAAACACTGCATAAAGCTTGTGCGTAAGATGCGTCGTCAGATTTTTCGGCAGATTGCCCAGAAATTCCGCAGGCAGACTGTATGGTCGCAATCAATCTTAGTGCGACACGCCTTTGTTCTCGAGCAGAATCCTGCCTCGAACGCAGTTGTCTGGCAAGGGATTTCTGGGCAATATGACGGAAAATCTGCAAGCAGATTGCGTGCAAAGCCGTCAGGCGGGCTTTATGCAGTGTTTTCTTAATAATTATAACACCTTCGATTTGCCTTGTCAATTCGACTACGGAAAAATGCCCAGTCCAAAAAACTTTTCCAGAAACCGTTTTGTGACTATTGACAAATTTTCGGAAAGGGTGTATAATTGTTCTATGAAATTCAGCGGCTGTTTTGTGCAATACTGCCGCTGCAGGTTGAGTGATAAACTCTGTAACCAGAAAGGAAGATGGAGCAATGAAGAATTTTTGGAAACGTCTGGGCAGTGCCGGCGTAGCGACAGCACTTTGTCTGGGCATGGCACAGGCAGTGCCGGCGGCTGTGGTATCTGCCGCAGACCCGCTGTTCTCTGCGGAGTGTGAGGATCTGACTTTGTCAAGTGATGCACAGGTTGCAACAAAAGTCTATAATGATGAATATCCGGGTTATACCGGTGCCGGATTTGTCTGGGTCACCAGTTCCGGCACCATGAGCTTTACCATTGATGCACCGGAAACTGGCATGTATCGGCTGATGACCAGATGCATTATGTATCTGGGAACTTCTTCCAGCGACATTCGGGAAGCACAGGTGACTGTCACACGTTCTGACGACAGCACCGCTACCAAGACCGTCAAGATCGCACATACAGATGACTGGAACGATTACAACTGGGGCGATCTGAAGCTGACCAAGGGCGAAAATACCATTACATTCGGCGGCGGCTGGGGCTATTGCCTGTACGACAACATGACTCTGACACAGACACCGAAGCCGGAATATGAAAAGGCAACGGCAACACCGGTAGACTCCAAGGCAACCAAGGAAACCAAGGCTCTGATGTCCTACCTCAAGAGCGTATATGGTTCTCACATCATTTCCGGTCAGCAGGAAATTTACGGCGGCGGGAATGACGGCGATTCCGAAAAGGAATTCAACTACATTAAGGACAATACCGGAAAGCTGCCGGCGATCCGCGGCTTTGACTTTATGAACTACAACCCGCTGTATGGCTGGGAAGACGGCACAACGGAACGTGCAATCAAATGGGCAAAAGAACAGAATGGTATCGTCACTGCATCGTGGCATATCAATGTGCCGATCGATTTTGACAAATACACGCTGGGTGACAAAGTTGACTGGAAGAAATGCACGTATAAGAACTATCAGACATCGAACAGCACTTTCAACACAGCAAACGCTGTCAAGGAAGGCACAAAGGAATATGAGTATTTTCAGGAGTGCATGAAGGATCTGGCAGAACAGCTCCAGAAGCTACAGGATGCCAACGTGCCGATCATTCTCCGTCCGCTGCATGAAGCACAGGGCAACGAGGGCAACTATGGCGACGGTACTTCTTGGTTCTGGTGGGGCGACCGCGGAGCAGAAGTATACAAGGAACTGTGGAAGCTGCTGTACACCACGCTGACCGAAGAATATGGTCTGCACAACATCATCTGGGAATACAACAGCTACAACTATGCAAACTCTGATACATGGTATCCGGGCGATGACTATGTAGACATCGTGGCATACGACAAGTATAACTGCGATTTTAACCGCGATGACGGTCAGAGCTCCGGCACACCGAACCTGAGTGCCATTTCTCCGATTTTCAACTATCTGTATGAACTGACCAGCGGCAAGAAAATGGTTGCTATGGCAGAAAACGACTCCATTCCGTCTGAGGAAAACATGGTCATTGAAAATGCCGGCTGGCTGTATTTCTGCCCGTGGTACGGCGATCACCTGATGTCCAGCCAGTATAACGATGCGGCTCAGCTGAAGAAGATGTACACCAGCGATTACTGCATCACACTGGACGAACTGCCGAAAGATCTGTATGGCAATGCAGAACCGGGCACAACTGTAACAACAGATGCAACAACTGATACGACAGCAGAAACTACTACGGAAACGGAAACCACAGCAACTACTTATTTTTCTGTAGTAACCACCACAGAAGATACCGCAGAAACGACTGTGGAAACCACCGTTTCTACTGCGGATACCGAAGAAAGCACAGAAACGACTGTAGAATCTTCTGCAACAGAAACCAGTGCAGACACCACCGCTACAACGGCAAGTGAAACCACAGTTACCACAAAGGGTGCAGTGGAAGCTGCTACATTGTACGGCGACATCAATCTGGACGGCAGAGTAGACATCACTGATGCGGTTCTGCTGAACAAGGCGGCTGCAAATGCGGTATCTCTTTCTGCACAGCAGCAGGCAAACGCTGACTGCGACGAAAGCGGCGAAGTAGACAGCAATGATGCCGTAGTACTGCTGAAGTTCCTGGTATCGATCATTCACACACTGCCGAACAAGGGCGAATAAAGCAACGGATATACGCTGCGAAGCAGTGAAAAAAGTCCTGTTCTCCGTGGAAGGAGAGCAGGACTTTTTGTCGCCTTGTGTTCGCAGGAATCAGGGAAACACTGCATAAAGCTTGTGCGTGCAAAGCCGTCAGGCGGGCTTTATGCAGTGTTTCCTTAGGCAATACCGCACAAAAATTGTGCGGTATTGCCCTTAGTATCCTCTGAAAATTTTCCGGAGTGTGAGCCAGATGACCCATACGAAAAGTGCCAGCAGAATCAGTTTTACCATGTTCAAAATCCTCCCCGATTTAAAATGTTATCGTATCCCGTATTTGGTAACGCCGATCACCAGAATGATCAGCACGATCACGCCCATAATTCCCATGATTTTTCATCACCTTTCCACATCAGAAGATCGCCGAAAATGACTTTAGGAAACGCTGAATAAAGTTCGCCTGACGGCTTTGTACGCAATCTGCTTGCAGATTTTCCGTCATATTGCCCAGAAATCCCTTGCCATACGGCAGTATGCCTGCGGAATTTCTATGCAATCTGCCGAAAAATTTGACTACGCATCTTACGCACAAGCTTTATTCAGTGTTTCCTTTATTTCGGTGCGTTTCATCGTTCTGCAATTATCATATCATAATTGGGGGAAGAAGTAAACACAAAACAGTTCCGAAATTGCAGAGCTTTTTCGGAACTGTTTTCTCTTGACATATGCGGCTGCGAAGCCGGTTTCAGGGTGTGTTCTGCTGTAGAGATTCCTCCTCATGCTGCCGCCGCAGGGCGTACTTTCGCTTGGTGGCAAGACCGCCGCGGATATGGCGTTCCTGTTTGTTTTGCTCCAGAATTTCCTTGACCTGTGTATATAGATCGGGCTGGATCTGTTCCAGTCGTTCGCTGACGTCCTTATGTACGGTGCTTTTGGAAACGCCGAACCATTCTGCTGCGGCACGGACGGTGGCTTTCTGGCGGACGATATACTCGCCGAGAATCACGGCACGTGCTTCGGGCTGTTCTTTCATGATGCCTCACTCCAATTGTGGTTTTGCTACAGCATATGCAGTACCAGCGAAAATAAGAACGAGAGAAGTGCTGTGTCGGCTTTTCTTACAGCCCACTTGCAGATTTTAAGAAAAGTTTATGAGAAATCGTTGACGTATTCCGGTAATTGTGTTACAATAGAGAACAGCGGCATAAGGTGACTTATGCAGAGTGTAGGACACTCCGGAAATACAGTGTGATCCCTGACGGATCATGGAAAGGACATTGGTACATATGGTTTGGGAACTCATCAAGTCCCTGATTTTCGGTATTGTGGAAGGCATTACAGAATGGCTTCCGATCAGCAGTACCGGACATCTGATTTTGCTGGACGAATTTTTGAAGCTGGACGCAACAGATAATTTCAAGGAAATGTTTGACGTTGTGATTCAGCTGGGAGCTATTCTGGCGGTTGTCGTCATCTACTGGAAAAAGCTGTGGCCTTTCGGCAAGCAGGATAACCCGCACCCCATGGCACAGACCGGCTTCGGGGCATGCCTGAAAAAGGACATTCTCCAGATGTGGTGCAAGGTCATCGTGGCAACGGTGCCGGCGGCAGTGATCGGGCTTCTGCTGGACGACTGGAGTCAGGCACATCTGTACAATGCGTGGACAGTTGCCATCATGCTGATCCTGTTTGGTATCGCGTTTATCTGGATCGAAAAGTGGCATAAGAACCGCACCCCGAAGATGAGCAGCATTGCCTCGCTGCGATACAATACCGTTTTGATGATCGGCATCTTTCAGCTGATCGCGGCGATCTTTCCGGGAACTTCCCGTTCCGGTGCGACGATCGTGGGAGCACTGCTGTTGGGCGTTTCCCGTACAGCGGCGGCGGAATTCACCTTCTTTCTGGCGATTCCGGCAATGTTCGGGGCAAGCCTGCTGAAGCTGGTGAAGTGCGGACTGCCCTCTACCGGCATGGAAACGGCGATGCTGCTGATCGGTATGATCTCCGCGTTTGTGGTTTCCATTGTGGTGATTCGTTTCCTGATGAGTTACATCAAGAAGCATGACTTCACTGTGTTCGGCTGGTATCGTATCGTTCTCGGCGTTCTGGTGCTGATCGGCGGTATTACCGGATTTATTGGTTAAGAAAATAAAGAAAATCCCCGTGTATCCTTGTTTCGTTGGATACACGGGGATTTTTTATGGGCTACGTTCTTTTTACTGTGTGGTTTCGGTGGACTGCGTTACGGCAGTGGTGTAAGTGGTGGGAGCCGTTGTGCTTACTGCTGTTCCGCCGAGGACGATGGCATGCTGTTTCAGATAATTCTCCCACAGCGACAGGGAGTTGCCCAGCAGGTGAATGCCGTCAGAGGTCAGGGACGCGTCCAGACAGCCGTTAGCGTCCATGACAGCTTCGTTGACATTCAGGTAGAAGATATTGTCCTGCGGATTTGCCAGAGCCTCCAGAGCCTGATTGCGGGCGTTGACAGTGGCGTTGTTGATTGCCCCACCGGGGTTATCCTGCGAAGCGGCAACCACCAGAATGCTTTCCAGATAGATGACAGCATTGGGCTGTGCCTGCCGTACCTGTGCGATCACCTGAGCATATGCCTGTGCCCAGCTTTCTGTGGTGCCTGTGCCCAGTTCGTTCAGCCCCAGCATGATGTAAACCTTGCCGTACTGCTTTTGTGCCAGTTTCTGTGCCAGGGTGACACTCTCGCCGGTGTTGGGGTTGCCGGCAGCTTTTTCCGTGACTTTGAAAATGGTAAGTCCTACGCTGGAGAAGTAGTCCGCATTGGTCAGGCTGCCATAGAGGGCAAGCCCCTCGGTACGGGAGTCGCCGATGAAAAGGGCATCGTCAAAGTAGGAATCGTCTACCGTCTGAAATACCGGCGTGGGAGCAGTTGTAGTGGTGACAACCGGCTGACCGGCAGCCAGCGTGGTCTGTGCGGCGGAAGTGGTCGTCTGTGAAGCCGTCGTTGCGGAGTTGTCGATTTTCTTGGCGTTCTGTACTACCTGCCAGATGTTTGCAACGGCAATGGAAACCACGAATGCCAAGATCAGAGGGTATTGTTTGAAAAATTTCAGGAAATTCATGGAATGCTCCTTTCAAGGCACGGTCAGAACTGGAAGTACAGGAACGGGTTGTTGGTCTGTGTCATCATCGCACGAATGGAGAGGACAAACAGGATCAACAGCAACAGCAGACAGAATCCGCTTTTCCGGAATTTTTTGTAGTACATCAGCGGCAGAGGCGTACTGAACAGCACACACGGCACGAGAATTTTCCAGTAGTTGTGGAACGCCTGCACCGCATCTCGGGTGTTGGACTGCACTTCGTCAGAGGTGAGGAACGGGAACAGCCTTGTGAAATAGGTGCCCAGCTGGTGCATATCCGGAATGGCGAAAACCATCCATGTCAGCGGTATGATGAAGATGATGTAGGCATGTTTCAGCAGATGGGTGCGTTCCAGGAATTTGCCGTAGACGTTTTTTTCCAGTGTCAGAAGCACGAAGAAGATCAGTCCCCACAGCACAAAGTTCCAGCTTGCACCGTGCCACAGTCCGGTAAACGCCCAGACTGCCAGCATATTCCGCATGGTTTTCCACTTGCCCACACGGCTGCCGCCCAGCGGGAAATAGATATAGTTCTTGAACCAGCGTCCCAGCGTGATGTGCCATCTTCTCCAGAACTCGCCGGCGGTGCCGGACATGTACGGGAGGTTGAAGTTCTGGGGAAGCTGGAAGCCCAGCATTTTTCCCACGCCAATTGCCATCATGGAATAGCCGGAGAAGTCGAAGTAGATCTGAAAGCTATAGGCAAACGCTCCCAGCCACGCATAGGGGGTGGAGATACTATCATACCCGATAACGGACAGATTATTCCACAGACCGCCCATGGGGTTCGCCAGCAGCGTCTTGGCACTCAGCCCGAGCACAAAGGTTTCCATGCCCTCCTCCAGCAAACGGACATCGACCCGACGGTTTTTCAGCTGCGGCTGAATTTCACTGTACATGCAGATCGGACCGGAGATCAGCTGCGGGAACATGCAGAGGTACACGCCCAGATCCAGAATACTCCTTGCGGGACGCGTCTTTCCGTTGTAGACATCGATCAGGTAGGACGTGATCTGAAAGGTGAAGAAGCTGATGCCAAGCGGCATCACAAGCGATACCTTGGGAATTGCCGTATGAAAAATAGAGAGCAGGGAATTCAGGTTGCCGATCAGGAAGTTGGTGTACTTGAATACCACCAGCAATCCAAAGTTGTAAATCAATCCCGCGATCAAATAGTGCTTGGCGGATTCAGGGTGTCTGGCATGTGTTCCGCTGATCATGCGGGAAAGCCCATAGTTGATCAGCAGGGACAGCAGCAGCAACAGGGTATACCAGCCGCTGCCAATGGCGTAAAAAACAAGGCTGCCGATCACCAGTGTGATATTTCGGTATTTCTGCGGTGTGGCATAATATGCCAGCAGGAAAATCGGCAGAAACTGAAACAAAAATGCAATTGTGCTGAAAACCATAGATGATTCCTCAATTCCCCGGAGAGTATTTTTCTTCAACGGCACTGCATGTGTTTTGTGCAGTGCTACTTTTATTGTATGCAGATTTGTACAAATAACAACACCCCGACAAGCGGGGTGTCTCATACTATATCATAGGGGAAAATCGTCGATTTTTCAAGAACTTAGTCATAACAAATAAATTACAATTCGGTGACAAACTGAATTGCGGGATTAGTCCTTCTTTTCCGGAGCTGCATAGCAGGTAAAGACCTGTTCCACGTGCTTGGGATCTTTGACCTTTGTCAGGGCACTGACGACCGGCACCACGATCAGAGAGAGCAGCATGGCAATGGCTCCGGCGTTGATCGGCGAAGCCAGATTCAGCGGCAGGCTTGCGGCAGCCTTGGAAAGTTCCGGATTCCAGCCGAAGCCGAACAGGAACATGTGCACCAGTGTCAGACCGATTCCCAGAATGAAGCTGGTCCATACTGCCGGCTTGGTGATCTTCCTGCTGAACAGACCGTACATGAACGGCCCCAGGAAAGCACCGGCAAGGGCACCCCATGAATAGGACATCAGTGTGGAAATGGAGGCGTTTTTGTTGAACGCCAGCAGTACGGAAATGACCAGAAAGACGGCGATCAGCACACGCATGATCAGCATTTCCTTTTTGTCAGAGCACTTTTTCAGATTGGGTTTGATGAGGTCGATCGTCAGCGTGGAACTGGAAGTCAGCACCAGCGAAGACAGGGTGGACATCGATGCGGAAAGCACCAGTACGACTACCAGACCGATCAGAATATCCGGCAGAGCTGTGTGCAGCAGGGACGGGATCATGGCATCGAAGTCCGGCTTGCCGTTGGACAGGGTAGAGATCACGGTCTTGCCGCTGCCGTCCTCTGTCAGTGTGCAGAACAACCGGTCAAAGCCGCCCAGCAGGTAAGAACCGCCGGCAACGATCAGGGCAAAAACAGTAGAGATCACAGCACCCTTTTTGATGTCGTTTTCACTCTTGATGGCGTAGAACTTATGTATCATTTGCGGCAGTCCCCATGTGCCGAGAGAAGTCAGTATTACAACACCCAGCAGGTTCAGCGGGTCGGGACCGAATACGGAGTTCAGGGTGTTGGTCTTTCCGTTGACTTCAATCTCTCCCAGTGCAGCCAGAGCCGAAGTCAGACCGCCCTGATTCTGAATGGCACAGATCACAACAGCGGCGATGCCGATGAGCATAACAATGCCCTGAATGAAGTCGTTGATCGCAGTTGCCGCGTAGCCGCCCAGAATGACATAGATCGCGGTCAGCAGTGCCATGACAATAATGATGATTTTATAGGCACCCTCTGATTCGATCTGGAACGCCATGTTGAACAGACGGGACAGACCGTTGTAAACAGAAGCGGTATAGGGAATCAGGAACACAAATACGATCAGTGCGGCGGCGATCTTCAGCCCTTTGGAGTTCCAACGCTTTTCGAAATATTCCGGCATGGTCTTGGCACCCAGCGACTGTGTCATGATGCGGGTACGCCGTCCCAGCACGATCCACGCCAGCAGACTGCCCAGCAGGGCGTTGCCTACGCCGACCCATGCGGCGGAAACGCCGTAGGTCCAGCCGAACTGTCCGGCATAGCCGATGAATACCACGGCGGAAAAATAAGATGTGCCGTAGGCGAACGCTGTGAGCCATGAGCCAACACTGTGGCTGCCCAGCACAAAGTCGCTGACGGAACGGGTCTGCCTTGCGGTATAGACGCCGATGCCCATCATGATCGCAACATAGATGATGATCATTCCAATGGTGATTGCGGTTGTCATATTCCTCTCCTCACGGCAGCGTTTGGCTGCCTGTATAAATTTTTACAGGGGCAATACCGCACAAAGATTGTGCGACAGATGCGTCGTCAAATTTTTCGTCAGA
>ERZ506978.249-NODE-249-length-29931-cov-5.400623_pt1 | contig 29931 bp, 24 predicted proteins | sample MGYA00512888_ERZ506978 | MGnify/ENA metagenome assembly ERZ506978
GGATGAACCGTTGACGGCAGTTTAACGGAAGGTAGCGGAGGGGTCAAGACCCCTCCCTACGATGTAACATACAAGGGGGCACAAAGCGAAACCGGGAGCTGACGCAAGGCTGCGGGCCGGGCATGCCCGGCCCCTACAACTGCGGCGAACAAAAAAATCCCGGTGCACACTTGCCTCTCCCCTGCGGCTTTACACAAATTTTACATAACATTTACTTTGCCGTGGTGGTGTGCTTTGTGCGCATACATTATAATAGAAAGCGGTATAGTGAAAACAAAACAGAGAATGGATGTGTAACACCGGATGACCATTTTTAATGTGTTCACCCTGATGGGCGGCATTGCCATGTTCCTGTATGGCATGGACCTGATGGGTAAAGCGCTGGAGCAGACAGCCGGCAGTAAGCTGCAGGGAATCCTGTCCACCATGACCAGCAGCCCCATCCGCGGCCTGCTGCTCGGCATGGCCGTCACCGCCGTCATTCAGTCCAGCGGTGCCACCACCGTTATGGCGGTCGGCTTCGTCAACTCGGGTCTGATGGAGCTGCATCAGGCCATCAGCGTGATCATGGGCGCGAATGTCGGCACTACCGTCACCGGCTGGCTGCTGTCGCTGTCCGGCCTCGAGGGTGACAGCTTCATCACCCAGATGATGAACCCCAATGCCTGGAGCCCGATCCTCGGCTTTATCGGCATCTGGATGTATATGATCGGCAAGGACCGCAAGCGCGGCGTTGGTAAAATTATGCTGGGCTTCGCCATTTTGATGGCCGGCATGAACACGATGTCCCATGCCATGTCCCCGCTGGCCGATGAGCCGTGGTTCATGGATCTGTTCCTCAGCTTCAAAAATCCCATCCTCGGCGTCATTGCGGGCGCGGTGCTGACGGCTGTTTTGCAGTCCTCGTCCGCATCCGTCGGTATCCTGCAGGCCCTGACCAGCACCGGCGCGGTCACCTACTCCGCTGCCGTGCCCATCATCATGGGCCAGAACATCGGCACCACCGTCACGGCGCTGATTTCCTCCGCCGGTGCCAACAAGAACGCCAAGCGCACCGCTTTTGTCCATCTGTATTTCAACCTGATCGGCACCATCATCTTCCTGTGCGGGTTCTACGGCCTGAACGCGCTGATCGGGTTCAGCTTCTTTGCCGACACGGCCAACACCTTCGGCATTGCCATCGTCCACACGGTCTTTAATGTCGTGACGACCGCGATCCTGCTGCCGTTCAACCGTGTGCTGGAGAAGCTTGCCATCCTGACCGTGCCCGATTCCCCCGCCGACACCAAGCAGGAGAACACCCTGCTGGACGACCGTCTGCTCACCACCCCGTCCGTGGCTGTTGGCCGCGCCATGCTGACCGGCAGCGATATGGCGGAAATCTGCCGCACCGCGCTTTTGCAGGCCATGTCCACCACCCGCGTCTGGAACGATGCCATTGCGGACGAAGTCCTGCGCAAAGAGGACGCCGTTGACCATTATGAGGACGTGCTGGGCACCTACCTTGTCAAGCTGAGCGCCAAGCATCTCTCAGTGGACGACAACCGCACCGTCAACACGCTGCTGCACACGATCGGCGATTTTGAGCGCGTCTCCGACCATGCCGTCAACCTGATCAAGACGGCCGAGGAGATCCGCGACAAGTCGATCAAATTCAGTGACGAGGCCCTCGGCGACCTGAGCGTGCTTGAGGCCGCCGTGCAGGACATCGTGAACCGCACGGTCGATGCCTTCCAGAAGGGCGACACCTACGCTGCCAAAAAGATCGAGCCGCTGGAGCAGGTCGTGGACGGTCTTGTGCGCGAGGTCAAGAGCCGCCACATCGCCCGCCTGCAGGCCGGTGCCTGCACGATCGAGTACGGCTTTGTGCTGGACGATCTGCTGACCAACTATGAGCGCATTGCCGACCACTGCTCGAACATTGCCGTTGCGATGATCGAGGTCGCCGCCGATAAGTTTGACACCCACGAATACCTCAACACCGTCAAGCACGGTGATGATGTCAAATTTGAGCGCCGGTACGAGAAATACCGCGGCCGTTACACCTTCCCGCCGGAGGCATATTCCGAACCCGCTGAAAATCCGGCTGAAAACTAAAAATTACGTGCCTTCCCCTATGGGGGAAGGTGGCCGAGGCTCCGACCGAGGCCGGATGAGGGGCAGCCTTGCCCCGCCATCCCGTTACCGGGCTGTATTGGGAACCCCGCCCCTCATCAGTCCGCTTCGCGGACAGCTTCCCCCTAGGGGGAAGCCTTTTTTATAACTACACATGAGGTATTTACTATGATCTACATTGTCGAAGACGATTCCAGCATCCGTGAGCTGGAGCAATACGCGCTGCAGTCCAACGGCTATGACGCCCGCGGCTGCGAGGACGCCGCCAGCTTCTGGGCTGCCGTGCGCGAGACCCGGCCCGAGCTGGTCATTCTGGATGTGATGCTGCCCGATGAGGACGGCTATCAGATCCTGAACAAGCTGCGCGCCGACCCCGCCTGCGCACACCTGCCGGTCATTATGGTCACGGCCAAGACCAGCGAAATTGATGTTGTCAAGGGGCTGGACCACGGCGCGGACGACTACCTCTGCAAGCCGTTCGGCATCATGGAGTTTATCTCCCGCGTGCGGGCCGTGCTGCGCCGCGCTGCGGCAGCCGCCCCCGCGCCGGCTGCATCCACCCTGCATTTCGGTGAGATCGTGCTGGACGATGTGGCCCGCACGGTCCGTGTGGGCGGCACACCCGTTGAGCTGACCTACAAGGAATACTCGCTGCTGCATCTGTTTTTGGAGCACCCGGAGGAAGTCCTCGCCCGAGAGCGGATCATGAAGGAGGTCTGGGACACCGATGATCTGCTGGAGTCCCGCACGATCGACATGCATGTGCGCACCCTGCGCCAGAAGCTGGACGCGGCGGGTGAGGCCATCCGCACCGTGCGCAAGGTGGGCTACAAGCTCAGCACGGAGGGCAGCGATGACTGACGAAAACACCCAAAAGCAGCCGCTGAGCATGACCCGCCGCTACCGCCGCGGCCTGATCCTGACCGGCGTGCTCTGCGTGCTGGCGATGCTGACCGCCGCCACGCTGCTGTTCCAGCGCAGCTATGTGGAGCGGGTGGACAGCTACATTGCCCAGATCTGCGACGGATACGCCGCCGCCTACAAGGCGCAGGACGCCCACGATGCCATGTCCTTTGCAGCCATGCTGCCGGAGGAGAGCGCCCGCACCCTGCGCTTTACGCTGATCGATGCGGACGGCACCGTGCTTTTTGACAGCAAGACTTCGGCGCTTGTCTACGATAGTACCAATACGCTCCATGCCGTCATGGACTCCAACCTGCCCAACCACGCCGACCGGCCGGAGTTCCGCCAGGCGATGGAGAAGGGCAGCGCCAGCCTGACCCGCGAGAGCGAGACAATGCAGACCGAAACCCACTACTACGCGCTGCGCATCGACACACCGGACGGGACGCAGGTGCTGCGCGTGGGCGAGGACATTGCGAACATCTGGGGCCTGAGCGCCGACACGCTGCCGCTGCTCTGCGCGGCGGTCGTGCTGATCCTGCTGGCGGCCACACTGTTCAGCTGGTGGCTGACCCGCCGCATGGTGCAGCCCATCAACCATCTGGCCGAGCATCTCGACACGATCGAGGCCGATGTCCCCTATGAGGAGCTGATCCCGCTGGCGCGGACGATCCAGACCGACCGCAAGCTGCGCGAGGACAACGAGACGATGCGCCGCGAGTTCACCGCCAATGTCAGCCACGAGCTAAAGACTCCGCTGACAAGCATCTCCGGCTATGCGGAGCTGATCGAGACCGGCATGGCCAAAGCCGAGGACATCCCGACTTTTGCCGCCCGCATCCACAAGGAGGCGCAGCGGATGATCGCGCTTGTCAGCGACATCCTGCAGCTGAGCGAGCTGGACAGCAATCAGGCCAGCCGCACCCGCGAGGCAGCGGCCGAGGCTGTGCCGGTGGATCTGGCCGCCCTTGTCAAGGAGACCGCCCAGAACATGACGGTCAACGCCCGCCGCGCCTATGTGACGCTGCAGTATGATGCCCGGCCCGCCACGGTGCAGGGCAGCCGCGATCAGCTGAGCGAGCTGACCCAGAACCTGTGCGACAACGCCATACGCTACAACCGCCCGGGCGGCCATGTAGAGCTGCGCTGCGGCGTGGGCAGCGACGGCTGCCCCTACTTTGAGGTCGAGGACAACGGCATCGGCATCCCGCAGGACAGCCAGACCCGCGTGTTTGAGCGGTTCTACCGCGTGGACAAGAGCCGCTCCAAGGCAACCGGCGGCACCGGTCTGGGCCTTGCGATTGTCAAGCACATTGCCCTTTTGCACGATGCGCGCATCGACCTGCAGAGTCAGGTCGGCACCGGGACGACCATACGGGTGACCTTCCCGAAAAATTCGTAACCTCGTAACGCGGTAGGGGCCGGGCATGCCCGGCCCGCAACAGAAAGGCAAAATCGCGTCTGCGGGAAGGCCGCGGGCCGGACATGTCCGGCCCCTACAAATCACGCACCAAACAAAAAAGCTGCTGTCCCCCATGCCGGGAGACAGCAGCTTTTTATTTACAATGTTACGCCAGCACGAAGCTCTGCAGCGCCCAGATGCCCAGCACAAGGATACCGAGCGCAATGCGGTACCAGCCGAACACTGTGAAGGTGTGCTTTTTGACATAATCCATCAGGAAGCGGATTGCAAGGATCGAGACGACAAACGCCACAATGCAGCCCACCAGCAGCGTGCCGACCTCACCGAGCGTAAAGACGCCGCCCTTGGCAAGGAACTTGACCAGCTTGAGGCCGGAGGCACCCGCCATGACCGGGATGGCCAAAAAGAAGGTGAACTGGGACGCGCAGGCGCGGCTCATGCCGCAGAGCAGGCCGCCGATGATGGTCGCGCCGCTGCGGGAGGTGCCGGGGATCAGCGCCAGCACCTGCCATGCGCCCACAATGATTGCCTGCTTGTAGGTAATGCGGCTCAGCTTGGTGGTGGTGGGCACGCGGGGGCGGCGCTCGATCAGGATGAACGCAATGCCGTAGACGATCAGCATGATCGCAACGACCACGCTGTTGTAGAGATGTGCGTCCATCCAGTCATCCAGCAGCAGGCCCAGCACGGCGGCGGGCAGGCAGGCCACAATGATCTTGCCCCACAGCCGCATGACCGGCCAGCGGATGTGCTTGGCCAGACCGGAGTCGCGGCCGTTATCGCCGCAGAAGGGCCACAGCTTTTTGAAGTAAAGCACCACGACCGCGAGGATCGCACCCAGCTGGATGACAACGCGGAACATCTCCATAAACTCGGCGCTCAGGCTGAATTTCAGCACCTGCTCGGCCAGGATCATGTGGCCGGTGCTGGAGATGGGCAGCCATTCGGTAATGCCCTCGATCACGCCGTAGACGATCGAGCGCAGCATGTCAAAAAACAATTCCATTCAACAAACCCTCCTTGCAATGCTACCTTATATCATACCATATTTCGGCAAAATAGGAACAGTTTTTTAAGAATTTACATTTTTTTCACGGTAAACAGCGCGGGCGTCTTGCCGTTTTCGTCAAATGCCACTATAATAAGAGTGATTTCTTGTGCAAAGAGGTTTTGAGGAATGTATAAAACCGTACTGTTTGACCTTGACGGAACCCTGCTGAACACGATCGACGATCTGGCGGACTCCGCCAACCGCGTCTGCGCCGCCCACGGCTGGCCGCAGTATGAAACTGCGCAGTACCGCTATTTTGTGGGCAACGGCATCCCCAAGCTGGTGGAGCGTTTCAGCCCTGCGGACTGCCGCAGCCCCGCACAGCTGGCCGCCACACTGGCCGAGTTTGACCAAGTATACGGCGCGCACATGCACGACAAGACAGCCCCCTACCCCGGCATACCGGAGCTGCTGGCGCGCCTGAAGGCCGCCGGGGTGAAGATGGCGGTATTTTCCAACAAGGCGGACGAGTTTGCCCGCGCCGTGGTGGCCCGCTACTTTGACGCCGACCTGTTTGAGATCGTGCGCGGCGCATTGCCCGATGTACCGACCAAGCCCGCACCCGAGGGCACCCGCGCGCTGATGGCAAGCCTTGGCGTAACGCCGGACGGCAGCGTACTGTATGTCGGTGACAGCAATGTCGATGCCGACACCGCGCACAACGCCGGCCTGCCCTGCTGCGGTGTGCTGTGGGGCTTCCGCACCCGGGAGGAACTGACCGCCGCCGGGGCCGAATACCTTGCCGAGGACGCCGCCGCACTGGAAAAGGTAATTTTGGGGTGAGGGTGCCCGGGAGGGATGAATCCCTCCCCTACGGATTGACCGTAAAAGGGATTTGTCGGTAAGTTGCGGGCCGGGCATGCCCGGCCCCTACAGGGCGGCCGGAAGGTTTACGGCAAGGATTGTAGGGGGCGGCGTCCCCGACGCCCCGCAGGGGAGCAGCCTTTCCCGTGTCACATGTAGGGCGGCCAGCCCTCTGGCCGCCGTGGCCGTTTGCGGCGGCGGAAAAGTCTCCAGAAGGGACTGCCGTTCCCCCTCCCGCATCTCGACAAACATTTTGCAAAGGAGCTGTTATTATGATTGCACAGCACTATAAAGATATGCTGGGTGCCAAGTCTGTCATTCGGCAGATTTCTGAGTGGAGCACCGCGCGCGGCGCACAGATCGGCTACGAAAATGTATTTGACTACTCGCTGGGCAATCCCTCGGTGCCCTGCCCGCCGCAGTTCACCGCCGCGTGCGAGAATTTGCTGCAAAGCACCGACCCCGTCACGCTGCACGGCTACACACCGACCCTGACGCTGCCCTCCGCCCGCAAGGCCGTGGCCGAGAGCCTGAACCAACGCTTCGGCATGGACTACACCGCCGACCACATCTTTATGACGAGCGGTGCGGCCGGCGCGCTGGCCCATGCCCTGCGCTGCGTGGCTGTGCCCGGGCAGAACATCGTGACCTTTGCGCCGTTCTTCCCCGAATATAAGCCCTATGTCGAGGGCGCGGGCCTGACGCTGCGCGTCACACCGCCCCGCTGCGCGGATTTCCAGATCGACTTTGCCGCCTTTGCGCCGCTGGTGGACGAGAACACCGCCGCCGTCCTCATCAACAGCCCCAACAACCCCAGCGGCACCGCCTACAGCGCCGAAACGCTGCAGCAGCTTGCGGATTTCCTTGTTGAGGCGTCCGCCCGATTCGGCCACCACATCTTCCTGATCTCCGATGAGCCGTACCGCGAGATCGCGTTCGGCGGCACCGCGATCCCCTACCCTGCCAAATTCTACGATGACACGCTCACCTGCTATTCCTTCTCCAAGAGCCTGAGCGTCCCGGGTGAGCGCATCGGCTATCTGGCCGCCAACCCCCGGTGCGAGGACGCCGCCTCTATCGTGCCGATGTGCGGGCAGATCTCCCGCGGGACCGGCCACAACTGCCCGTCCTCCCTGATCCAGATGGCGGTGGAGCGCTGCCTTGCGGTGACGAGCGATCTGTCTGTCTATGAGACGAACATGAACCTGCTCTATGACGAGCTGTGCGCGCTCGGCTTTACCGTTGTCAAGCCGGACGGTACCTTCTACATCTTCCCCAAAGCGCTTGAGGAGGACGCCAAGGCGTTCTGCCGCAAGGCGCAGAAATACGATCTGGCGCTTGTCCCCGGCGACAGCTTCGGCTGCCCGGGCTACTTCCGCATGGCCTACTGCATCGGGACCGAAAAGGTGCGCCGCAGCTTTGCTGCGCTGGAGCGGTTTGTGGCTGCGGAGTACGGCGTCACCAAGCAATAAGGAGCCTTTATGTCGAACCTACGCCGTATCCTGCCGCTGCTGCTCTGCCTGAGCCTGCTGTGTGCCTGTGTGCAGATGCCCAACGCCCCCAAGGACGAGACCCCGCTGCAAAGCCCCCTGCCCACCGCCACATCGGAGAGCAGCGCCGCCCTTGCCCCGACCGCCACGCCGGAGCCGACCATGGTGCCCGCCATGGCAACTGCCCATGACAACGCGACCCGCACCGCACCGGTGATCGAAGACCCCGCCGTCTGGGACGACAACGCCGAGCAGGTGCTGTCTGCGCTGGAAAAGCAGTTTGCCTCCTACGGCATGACCCTGACCGCCAAGGAGGGGTACCCCTACCTGCTGGCCGTCAACAACGCGGGCGGGACCGTCACCGTCTACACCGTGGACGCCGCCACCGGCCGCTACGCCGTACCCTTTATGGCCATGGTCTGCAGCGGCGGCGCGGACACCCCGACCGGCTATTTTTCCACCCCCGTGGACTACAGCTGGCGGCTGCTGATGGGCCCGAGCTACGGCCAGTATGCGACCCGCATCTACAGCAGCTACCTGTTCCACAGCGTACCCTACTACAGCCAGCACAAGGACGATGTGGAGTATGACGAGTTCAACAAGCTGGGCACGATTGCCAGCCTTGGCTGCATCCGGCTGGCGGTCGTGGATGTAAAGTGGATCTACGACAACTGCCCGCTGGGCACGCCGGTCGTGATCTACAACGACAAGGAGAACCCCGGCCCGATGGGCAAGCCCGGCACGATCTACACCGACCCCGCCGACACCGAAAAGCGCGGCTGGGACCCCACCGACCCGGACCCCGCCAACCCGTGGGACGATGCCTTTGAGAGCGGCACAGCCATCCGCAGTCAGGCCGCCTGGGACCAGTGGGAGGACGAGCGCGAAGGCTGGCTGAAGAGCCTGACCCCGACCGATCTGCAGGGGTGGAGCACGGATTCCAAGATTGAGGGAACGAGAGGATAAAAAGAGAAGCCGCACCGTAGGGGCCGGACATGTCCGGCCCTCAACATAAAATCAGACGGTCGTCTGCGGGAAGGCTGCGGGCCGGGCATGCCCGGCCCCTACAAGCCGACCAACAAAAAAGCACCTGCTTTCTGACGAAGGCAGGTGCTTTTTATGCTTATTTTAGCTGAACATCACGACATCCTGTGCGGGCTTCTCGCCGGGTTCCACAGAAATCGCGGTCAGGACCGGGCCGGTGGAGTCCGGGGTCTGGCCCTTGTAGATGGGGTGGTATTTTACATTGACCTTGGCCGTAATGTTGATCCAGCTGCGCTGCTCCAGACTCTTGTAATCGTCATAGCGGCAGGGCATGCCGACAAACTGGATATCCTGCACGCAGCAGGTCATGGCAAAGCGGCCGGGCACGAACGAGCCTTTTCCGGCCTGCTGGGTCTGGCAGACCTGCGCCAGATATTTCACCGTCTTGCCGTCATATTTCTTCGGATCGTCCATGCAGTCCATGTACCAGACGCCGAAGAACTCCTCCGGGATCTCAATGACGGGGGCGTCCACATCAAAGGGCAGCGGGTCGGGGATGTCATCGTAGGCAACGCTGCCGTCCTTGAACTCGTAGGCAATGTCGCAGCGGCGGCTGGCCTGACGAACCAGCTTGTGGATCAGCTGGCGGCTCTCATCATCGTTGACAGCCTCGGCACGGTTGACGACCAGCAGCTCGCTGCCGCGAATCTTATCCAACAGCAGGCTGCGCATGGCGCTGTCACCCGCGTAGGTCTTGATGGTCGTGCCGTCCGCCGTGGCCAGACACTGGTAGACGAGCCAGTTGTCTGGCATAGCGTCGTACAATTCCTGCACAAGCCACATGCCGTTGTACTCGATGATAACGCGGCCGCAGCCGGACTTTTTCTCCAGCGCGGTCAGGTTCTCCTGCGTCAGCTCGCTCTTGTCCTCGATCTGGGCAACATGCACGCCGCCGAAGGCAAACTTTTTGGGATCATACTCGATCTCGCCCTCCTCGCAGACCAGCAGCAGCGTCTTGTCGCCGGAGTCGAAGTTGGGGTCCTCCATCGTTTCCTGAATGAATTTCGTCTTGCCGCTCTCCAGCTGGCCGACAAAAAGGTATACGGGGATTTGTTTAGGCATAGGGGTGTCCTTTCGGAAAGATAAAAATATCGTAGGGGAGGGATTTATCCCTCCCGAGGGAGATTGCGGGCAGGCACACGGCAAAAGCTGCGCCGCACTTGTAGGGGCCGGGCATGCCCGGCCCCTACGCCGCAGCGATGTTTAAACGCGCAGCTACGGCCACACGGCACGGGAGGGATAAATCCCTCCCCTACAGCCTTACTTGCCACAGCCGCCCATTACCGGGTTCTGTCGGCAGGCTCGCCCCTCATCCGCCTTCGGGCGGAGCCTCAGGCACCTTCCCCCAAGGGGGAAGGCGTTGCAAAATCAAACGTGGAACAACTCGGCGATCTCATGCTCTTTCAGCTCGGAGCCGATCACACAGAGCTTGCCGGTGACATCGGGGCCGCAGGTGCGGATCTCATGCTCGCCGGGGACCATATCGAACTCATACCATGTGTCGCCGCCGTCCACGATGCCCTTGGCGCGCAGGATCATGCCGTAAGCGCCCTCGTCCAGCGCGTGCAGCGCCTTGTCGAGATCCTCGCGGCTGTACTTGTGGGCCGTCTCCTTGCCCCAGCTGGTGAACACCTCATCGGCATCGTGGTCGTGGTGGTGGCCGCAGCTGCAGACGCCATGCTCATCGTAGTGATGCTCATGATGGTGGTCATGCTCATCATGGTCATGATGGCAGCAATGCTCGTGGTCGTGGTCATCCTCATCATGGTCATGATGGCAGCAATGCTCGTGGTCGTGCTCATCCTCGTCATGGTCGTGATGGCAGCAATGCTCGTGATCGTGCTCATCCTCGTCATGGTCATGATGGCAGCAGTGCTCATGGTCGTGGTCATCCTCGTCATGGTCGTGATGGCAGCAATGCTCGTGGTCATGCTCGTCCTCATCATGGTGATGATGGTGGTGGTGATGCTCCTCCTCGCCGGCATGTGCCTCGTTGGCGGCGCGGGCCTCGTCCAGCAGCTCGGCCACAAGGTCGCGCTTGCCGTCCATGACAGAGACGATCTGGGCGCCGGTCAGGGCGGTCCAGTCGGTGGTGACGATGGTGGCGGTGGGGTTCTTCTCGGCCAGCAGGGCAACGGCGGCAGCGACCTTATCCTCGCCGGCGTTGCCGGTGCGGCTCAGGATGATGCAGGAGGCATGGCTGACCTGATCGTCATAGAACTCGCCGAAGTTCTTCATATACATTTTGACCTTGTTGACATCGGCCACGGTGACAAAGCTGTTCAGCAGCACCGGCAGGGTCTCGGCCACGCCCTCGACCGCGCGGGTGACATCGCTCAGCTTGCCGACGCCGGACGGCTCGATGAGGATGCGGTCGGGGTGGTAGGTCTCAACGACCTTTTTCAGCGCCTCGCGGAAGTCACCGACCAGACTGCAGCAGATGCAGCCGGAGTTCAGCTCGTTGACCTGAATACCGGCCTCGCGCATAAAGCCGCCGTCAATGCCGATCTCGCCGAATTCGTTCTCGATCAGGACGATCTTTTCGCCCGCAAAGGCTTCCTTGATGAGCTTTTTGATAAGGGTGGTCTTGCCGGCACCGAGAAAGCCGGAGAAAATGTCGATCTTGGTTTTGTTTTCAGCCATAATTGGGTACCTCTATTCAGATGTTTATGATTTTGGCAATCTAAAAGACTAACTGCTAATACTATTATAACAAACGAGTCAAGGGTTTTTGCGCCTTTTTGCGCCGCAATTTTTGAATTTTTTGCAAAATTTGTGGGATTTGGGCAGCACTGTAGGGGCCGGGCACTGCGGGGTTGTGAGCGTGGGGCCACGGTTGAGCGGAGCGAAACCGGGGAGCGAACAATGTTTGCCCCGCGGGGCAAACAACCGCACGAGCAGGCCAGCTTTGCTGGCTGGCGGCGCTCGTTGTGCGCCACCAAGCGCCCGGCCCGGGGGTGTCCCGCGGGCTGGCGCTAATGGGACACTGCCTCGGAGGGGTCAAGACCCCTCCCTACGGGCTATCGTTCACGGGTGCTTTGTAGGGAGCGGTCTTGACCGCTCCGCCGGGTAGGCAGACGTTAGCGGGTTGGCCCGTAGGGGCGGCATACATGCCGCCCGGGAACCCTGCGCCGTTGCAAACATCCCGGGAGGGATAAATTCCTCCCCTACGCATTGCCCGCAAACCATCTTCTGCATGGCGGGGCGTCGGGGACGCCGCCCCCTACCGCCGCATTTTGTTTGCGCTCAGCGCAAACTCCACCTTTTTTATTATCTATTATCTTTTATCTCTTATCTATTTATTATTTGCAGCATTCGTGGTATGATATACCTAACCCCAATATCTATCACAAAAAGGAGCGATCCATTTTGACTACCAATGAAAAAATCGCCGCGCTGCGCGCTGCCGCGAAGGCAGCCGGGGCCGATGGCGTGCTGATTATGACCAGCGACCCCCACTGCAGTGAGTATCTGCCCGGCTATTACAACGCTCTGCCGTGGTTTTCCGGTTTCATCGGCGAGAACTCGACCCTCGTTGTGACTCAAGACCGCAGCGCCCTGTGGTGTGACGGCCGCTTCTATGTGCAGGCCGACCGCCAGCTGGCCGGCAGTGAGATCGAGTGCATGCACGCAGGCTCTGCGGGCGTGCCGACCGTGGCCGAGTACCTCGAGAGCCACTTTGCACAGGGCGAGACGCTGCTGCTGGACGGCAGCTGTGTGCCCGCCACGATCGCCAGGGAATACCGTGACGCGCTGGCCAAAAAGGGTGCTGCGCTCAAGAGCCTTGATGTAGCCTCCCCCATCTGGGACGCCACGGGTGAGCGCCCTGCCCTGCCCGACACCCCCTGCAACCTGCTGACGCCCGCCCAGACCGGTGCGACCGCCGCCGACCGCATTGCTCTGGTGCGCGCCGCGCTGCAGAAGGCCGGTGCCACCGCGCTGGCCGTGACCGGTCTGGACTGCGTGGGCTGGCTGCTGAACCTTCGCGCCAGCGACCTGCCCTGCACCCCGCTGGCCGTTGCCTATGCGCTGGTCACGATGGACGCCTGCACGCTGTTTATTGCGCCGGGCCGCCTGTCTGACGCCGATGCCGCCACGCTGGCCGAGAGCGGCGTGACGCTGCGCGGCTACAATGAACTGATCGACGCCGTCCACGCCCTGCCCGCTGAGGAAGTGTTCCTTGTTGACGAAAAGGCGACCAATTTTGCCCTGTACGAGGCCCTGACCGCCCACAAAACGGTGGCCGGCGCAGACCCGATCTTCGCCCTGAAGGGCATCAAGAACGAGACCGAGCTGAAGAACCTCCGCGAGTGCCACATCCGTGACGGCGTGGCTGTGGTGCGGTTCCAGATGGATTTGGAAAAGGCACTGGCCGAGGGTAAGACCCTGACCGAGATCGACATCGACACGATGCTGCAGAAGCGCCGCGCCGAGCAGCCCGGCTACTTTGAGGACAGCTTCTCCACGATTGCGGCCTACGGCACCAACGCCGCCATGATGCACTACCACGCCGAGGGCGAGGTCAACAGCGTCATTGAGCCGCACGGCTTCCTGCTGGTGGACAACGGTGGCCAGTATGACTGCGGCACGACCGACATCACCCGCACCTACCCGGTCGGCCCGCTGACCGACAACGAGCGCCGCTATTACACATGGGTGCTGCAGAGCCACATCGACATGGCCCGCGCCGTCTTTCTGGACTACTGCACCGGCTTTGCGCTGGACACCTTTGCCCGCGGCCCGGTCTGGGCGCACAAGGTCAACTACCGCTGCGGCACCGGCCACGGCGTCGGCTTCATCTCCGGCGTGCATGAGGGTCCCCAGAGCCTGCGCCCGAACAACCCCGTCATCTTCAAGCCCGGCATGACCATCACCGACGAGCCGGGCATCTATGAGACTGACGAGGTCGGCATCCGCATCGAGAACGAGCTGGAGTGCGTGGACATGGGCGAGAACCAGTACGGCCACTGGCTGGGCTTTGCCCCGCTGACGCTGGTGCCCATCTCGACCGAGCCGGTCCTTGTGGACGAGTTGAGCCGCGACCAGCTCAACTGGCTGAACGACTACCATGCCCATGTCTATGAGATGCTCAGCCCCCGCCTGAATGAGGACGAGAAGGCATGGCTGAAGGAGAAGTGCGCGGCGATTGGCAGATAAACAGCTGACAGGTGTTTATCTTTTATATTCCTGTAGGGGCCGGACATGTCCGGCCCGCAACATAAACCGGAAAGCAGGTGCTTGCCGGTAAGCTGCGGGCCGGGCATGCCCGGCCCCTACGCCTCAACAATGTTTTACCATGCAATAACGGCACACGTCCCCGGAACGGTCAAGACCGTTCCCTACAAAGCACCCGTGGACCCCGATCTGTAGGGAGGGGTCTTGACCCCTCCGCAGCTGCCGTTTGCCATTGTGACGCGGTAGGGGCCGGACATGTCCGGCCCGCAACATAAACCGCAAGCAGGTGCTTGCCGGTAAGCTGCGGGCCGGGCATGCCCGGCCCCTACAGAGCGGCATACTCAATGGCTATTTATTTCTCGCACGCGCCGTCGTTGCCCTCACCACACCCGTCGCAGTCACTCTCAAACCGGACGGCGTTCTTCGCCAGCTCGGGGTCAAGGCGCTGGGCGACCTGCATCATCAGGGCGCACTCCATCCGCTTGCGGAACACCTTGCAGCCGTACTCATAGGTGCCGTGGATGTCGCCGGTGGCGTGCAGCGCGTTGGCCGCGCAGCCGCCCGCGCAGTAGAGCCGCGCCCAGCAATCCTTGCAGTCGGGGCGGGCGTAGACGTTGCAGAGCTTGAACTCATCGCGCAGGGCGGTGTTGGTTACGCCGTCCCAGACATTGCCCAGCTTGTAATTGGGGTCGCCGACAAACTGGTGGCAGGGGTAGAGATCGCCCCACGGGGTCACGGCCATATACTCGGTGCCGGAGCCGCAGCCCGAGATGCGCTTGTAGATGCAGGGGCCGTGCTTCAGATCCAGAATGTAATGGTAGAAGGTGATCGGCTTGCCGGCCTTCTGGCGGCGCAGCATGTCATTGGCCAGCAGTTCATACTGGTCGAACAGCTTGGGCAGATCCTCCTCGGTCAGCGCCTCGGGGGAGTCGGGCGGCGCCACAACAGGCTCCATCGACAGCTCACTGAAGCCGAGGTCGTCTGCCATATGGAACAGGTCCTTGGTAAAATCAACATTGTGATGCGTAAAGGTGCCGCGCATATAGTAGCCCTTGCCGCCGCGCGCCTTGACCAGCTTCTGGAACTTGGGCACGATGCGGTCATAGCTGCCATTACCGGCCAGATCCACGCGGAAGCGGTCGTTGACCTCCTTGCGGCCGTCGAGCGAAAGCACAACATTATGACATTCCTTGTTGCACCAGTCGATGACCTCGTCCGTGATGCCGATGCCGTTGGTGGTCATCGTAAAGCGGAAGTTCTTGTTATACTTTCCCTCGATGCTACGCGCATAAGCAACCAGCTGCTTGCAGACCTCGAAGTTCATCAGCGGCTCACCGCCGAAGAAATCGACCTCCAGATTGCGGCGGGTGCCGGAGTTTTCGATCAAAAAGTCCAGCGCGCGCTTGCCGGTCTCAAAGCTCATCAGGCCGGCCTCGCCGTGGAACTTGCCCTGCGCGGCAAAGCAGTAGCTGCAATTCAGGTTGCAGGTGTGGGCCACATGCAGGCAGAGCGCCTTGACCACATTGGAACGGTTTTTAAAGTCAAAGGCGTGGTCGGCGTAGGCATCGGGCGCAAACAGCTGGCCGGCGGCGGTCAGTTCGTCAATGTCGTCCAGCACATCGTTGATGTCGGCGGCGGTCACATCGGCGCGATCCGCGTACTTTTTGGCGAGGGCTGCAGCAGCCTGCTCCCGGCTGCTGCCTTGGTCGATCAGGGCGATGGCGTCATAGGCGACATCGTCCACGGCGTGTACGCTGCCGCTGTAGACATCCAGCACAATGTTGTAACCGCTTAATTTGTATTGATGGATCATGGTTTTCTCCGTTTTGTCAGGTTGGATATACGGCAGGCGGCCACGGGCGGATATGGAATCCGCCCCTGCGACAACCCCTTGCAGGGGCACATTTCCTATGCGCCCCACCGCATCATATCATAGAAAATGCCGGGCTGCCCTGCGGCATCCCGGCATCAAAGCCAGCAAAAATTACTTGTCGGTCTTCTCGCAAGGCTGGTTGGCAATGCCGCAGCTGGTCTTGCAGGCGCTCTGGCAGGAAGTCTGGCACTCGCCGCAGCCGCCGTTCAGCAGGCTCTTCGCCATATCGCGGGTCTCGAGAGTCTGGATGTGCTTCATAAAACAGTCACCCCTTTATACATTTTAGAATTATTACTATAATACATGAAAAGGGAGGGTTTGTCAATAGAAACCGTCTCTTGATTTTTGGTAGCGTTGTAGGGGCCGCACATGTGCGGCCCTCAACCGTATGGCAGATGCGCTTTTGCGGGAAAGCCGCGGGCCGGGCATGCCCGGCCCCTACAGAACGCGGATTTCTTGCGCGCTGCTCCCCCCAATATGCTTGATCCTTGTCCCGGCCTTTTCCAGCGCCTCACACGCGGCGGCCAGTGCCGCCGTCACCTCCTCGCCGGGGGCGATCAGCGGCACACCGGGCGGGTAGGCCCAGAGGTACTCGGCGGCGGTCTGCCCTACGGCGCTCTGCATCGGCACAATGCGGGACGGGCGCAGCAGTGCCGCGCCGATCGTGCAGCGCACCGCGCCGGGCGCGGGCAGGATATGCGGCGCAGCGGCGGGCGGCGCTGCGGTCTTGTCCCACGCGGCCAGCACATCGGCCAGCCGGTCCAGCGCGTCCTCTGCATCGCAGGGGCTTGTCATCGCCAGCACATTGGGGCCGCAGACCATCTCCGGCTCAAAGCCGTTTTCCCGCAAATACGCCGCGCCCGCCGCGCCGATCTGCAGCAGCAGCTTGCCGGCATCGTGCGCAAAAAAGTCCGGGTGGGGCGCGTCTGCGCCGCAGCACAGGATGCGCGTGTTCTGCAGCTTTTTCGCTGCAGCGTCAAATCGGTCCAAGCGGGCGCGCCATGCGGCAAAGGCCGCGCACCCCTGCTGCGCCAGCCAGCCGGTGCATCCGTCCAGACTGACGAGCAGCGGGTAGCTGGGTGAGCTTGTCTCAAATACATCAAGCTGGCGCTCGACCTCGGCAGGGTCCGCAAGGCTGCCGTTCAGCTGCAAAAACGCGGTCTGGGTCAGGCTGGGCAGCGTTTTGTGGGCGCTCTGCACGACAAGGTCGGCCCCCGCCGTGACCGCGCCGCCCTGCCAGCCGTACTGCGCGGCAAACGGCAGATAGTGCGCGCCGTGCGCCTCATCGACAAGCAGCGGCACGCCGTGCGCGTGGCAGAGCCTTGCAATGGACGCTATATCGCTTACAACGCCCTCGTAAGTCGGGCTGGTCAGGATGACGCAGCGCGCCTGCGGGTGCGCATCGAGTGCGGCAGCCACCGCGGCGGGCGGCACGCTGCCGTAGATGCCGAACGCCGCATCGACCGGCGGCGTCAGGTAATGGGCGGTCAGCTGCCCCAGCTCAAGGGCGTGATAGACGGCCTTGTGGCAGTTGCGCGCCACAATGACCTCACTGCCGAAGGGTGCCAGCGCGCGGATGCCCGCCAGCAGGCCGACTGTGCTGCCCCCCACCAGATACCAGCAGCGGCGGCTGCCGTACAGGGCGGCGGTGCGCTGCATGGCGGCGGCCAAAATGCCGTCCGCATCGTGCAGGTCGTCCGCACCGTCAATTTCGGTCATATCCCACGCAGCGCAGCCAAGCCCCGGTGCGGGCAAGGCGCGGCGCTTGTGGCCGGGCATGTGCAGCGGGTAGCGGGCAGCGGAGAGGGTTTCTAATTGTTGTTGCAGCGTCAATTTTGTCATAGCATACCTTATATAAAAAGCCTTCCCCCAAGTGGGGGAAGGTGCCCGAGGCCCCGCCCGAGGGCGGATGAGGGACGGGTCTGCCGTGCCCGCCCTTTTGCGGCTGGCTGCGGCAGACTCTCCCCTCATCAGCCGCCTGCGGGCGGCAGCTTCTCCCCCAAAGGGAGAAGCCTTTGGGGTTACGAAATCTCAATTTCTGCCTTACTGCCCGCCCGTGTCTTGGTCACGCGGATCTGGCGGGTCAGGCGGTCCTGCAGGGCCTCGACATGGGAGATGACGCCGATGAGCTTATCGCCCCCGGCCAGCCCGGCCAGCGTATCAACGGCCTTTTCAAGGCTGTCGGCGTCAAGCGAGCCGAAGCCCTCGTCAATAAACAGTGTTTCGATGACCACGCCGCCCGCGTTCTGCTGGATCGTATCGCTGATGCCCAGCGCAAGGCTCAGGGCGGCCATAAAGCTTTCGCCGCCCGACAGGCTGCCCACCGGGCGGGTCTTGCCGGTGTAGGCGTCAAAAACATCGAGATCCAGCGCGGTCTTGCCGCTGACGGCCTCGCTCCGGCGGCGCAGCAGGCGGTACTGCCCGTCCGTCATGCGGGTGAAGCGCAGGTTGGCAGCCTCGACCACGCCGTCAAAATAGAACGCCTGTACGTACTGTTCAAACGGCAGCTTGATTTTGCCGGTCAGGTTGCCGTTGATCGTTTTGGAGAGGTTGTCCCACATGGCCCGCTTTTCCCGGGCGGCGGCGCTCTCCCGCATGGCCTTGTGCAGGGCATCCAGCGCGGCGCGGTTGGTGTGCAGCCGGTGGACCGCCGCATCGCGGGCATCCATAGCGGCGGCGCGGTCGCTGCGCAGCCGGGCCAGCGCCTCCTGCAGGCGCTCCAGCGCATCGGGGTTATCCCGCTTGGGCATCGTCTCCTGCATCTGCTGCACGCGGGCCGTGGCAGCGGCGTGGCCTGCCTTGGCGTTGGCGGCGCGGCGGGTGGCGGCAAACTGCTGCTTGTCCAGTTCAGCCAACTGGCGGGTCAGGATGTCTGCCTGCTTGGCAAGGCTCTTGGCGCGGTCGGTCTTTTGCTTCAGCTTCAGGTGGTCGGCCTGCAGGCCGCGCAGCCCCTCGGCCAAGCTCTCCTGCTGGGCGGTCAGGGCGGCTTTCAGCTCGTCCGGTGTCAGCTCGGCGGCGGGCTTGCCCGTATAGCGGTCCCCGCGGCGGGCGAAAAATCCATCTGCGTCGCGCTGCAATGCCGCGCGCAGCTCATGCGCATGGGCAGCGGCGTCACCGGCGGTGCGGCTGGCGGCGGCCGTTGTGCGGCGCTGGGCCGTCAGCTCCTTCTCGCGCTCCTCCAGCTGCTTTTCGGTGATGTGGTCCTTGGGCAGGGCCGCGATCTTGGGGTGGCGGGTCGAGCCGCAGACCGGGCAGGGCTTGCCCTTTTCCAGATCGCGGGCCAGCAGGCCGGCGCGGTTGGCGTTAAGCTGGCGCTGCAGCGTGCTGTACTCCTCCTCGGCCTTGTCCAGCGCGGCCTGCGCCGCCACATAGGCGGTTTGGCGGTCTGCGGCGTCCTGCCGGGCCTTGTCGGCGTCCTGCAGCTGGCTTAAAAGCTGCCTGCAGTCGGCAGAAAGCCCCTCCGCCAGCTCAATGCGGTGGTCGGTTTTCAGCAGGTCGGCCTCAGCCTGGCTCAGCGCGGCGCGGTCGGCCTCGTTTTTGGCAATGTTCTCCTTGAGGCTCGCCGTCCGCTTTTCAAGGTCGGCCATGATGATGTCGGTCTGGTGCTCGACATCGGCGGCGCGCTGCTCCTCGGCGATGAGGCCGGCCAGCTGGCGGCGGCGGGCGGCGCGCTCCTCGGCAATTTTAAGGCCGGCGTCACCGCGGGCGATCTTCTCGTCCAGCTCCTTCATGACGGCGGTCTGGCGCTTCTCGTTCGCCTCATCGGCCTCAAGCAGCAGCTTGCCAAGCTCGGCGGCAGCGCCTGCGGCAAAGGGGTCACGGTCGTCCTGCATTTCGGCTAGCTCGGCGGCTGTCTGCTCATCGGCACCCTCTCCCAGCAGGGCACCCACATGCATCAAAAGTACATCATCCAGCCGCTTGCATTCTTCCTCGGCGCGGCGGGCGTAGTCCACGGCGGCCTGTCCAAGGCGCTGGTGGTCGGCCGTGTCAAAAACGCGGCGCAGGATGGCGGCCCGCTCGGCGGAGGGGGCGTTCAGCAGCCGGGTGAAATCATTCTGCGCCAGCATCGACACCTGCGCAAACTGCTTGGCGTCAATGCCCAGCAGCTTGACAACGGCGTCCGTCACAGCGGAGGCACCGCTGACCGGCTCGTCCGGCTCGCGGATAAGCTCGGCCTTGGCGGGCACCTTGACCATGCCGCTGCCCCGCTTGGCCGCGCGCTGCTGGTCGGGCCAGCGGCGCACCGTGTAGCTGCGCCCCCGGTGGGTAAAGGTCAGCTCCACCGAGGTCTCGGCCTCCGGTGCAGCAAAATCGCTGCGCAGCATCGTTGTTTTTCGATTCTCGCCCGAGGTCTCGCCGTAGAGCGCAAAGGTGATGGCGTCAAACAGGGCGGTCTTGCCCGCGCCGGTATCGCCGCCGATCAAAAACAGGCCGTTGCCGCCGAACGCCGCAAAATCCAGCTCTGTGCGGCCGGCGTAGGGGCCGAAGGCGTTCAAGATCAACTTCCGGGGTTTCATTCGCTTTTTGACGCCTCCTCGCGCAGTTTTTTCACAGCCAGCACTTCCTCGGTCGTCAGGGCACGGCCGTTCATCTTGGTGAAAAAGTCCTGAAACAGCTCGGCAAAGGGCTTGCCCTTGACGGCCTGCGTCATATCGGCCGGCAGCGCCGCCGTGCCCTTGGGCTGGTAGTCGAGCCGCATCGCATTGGGGTAGGCCGCGCGCAGCTGGGCCATCGCATCGGGCAGCGGGGTCGGGTCGGTCAGGGTCGCCCAGATGTAATCCTCGGTGTCGGTGGGGTGCGCGACCAGCTTGGCCAGCGGGCCGGTCAGGTGGCGCATGGCGCGGCGGGGCGTCAGCGGCAGCTGCTCGATCTTTTCGACACCGCGCTTGCCGATCCGCACAAGGGTGGCGGATTTCTGCATACCGCACTCGTCCAGATGGTAGCACAGCGGCGAGCCGGCGTACCGCACGGCGTCAATGCCGACCCGCTGCGCGCGGTGGATATGCCCGAGCGCCGCATAGCAGAAGCCCGCAAACCGCGCTGCATCAATAGAATCCACCGTGCCGACCGTCAGGGGGGCCGTCTCACTGCCGGCAAGCTGGGGCGGGCATACGCCGGAGACCACCATCTGGTGGGCCACCAGCACGCGGCGGGGGGCGGCAGGCTCACAGACGGCGAGCGCCGCGCCCACGGCGGAATCATAGTCGGAGATCTCGGCCTCGGGCAGATAGTGGCGCACGGTGGCCGCCCGCACAAAGGGCAGCAGGGTAAATTCAAGGGGGCCGTAGCGGTCATGCAGCACGACCTGCTTGGGCATGCCGTGGAACCGCCCGGCGATGTAAACGCCCTGTTCTGCCAGCAGGCCGCTGGCGAAATCAAGGCGCTCGGCGCTGTCGTGGTTGCCGGACACGGCCAGCACCGGTACATGCCGCAGCGAAAGCTGTGTCAAAAACCAGTCGAGCAGCGTGCAGGCCGCAGCCGGGGGGACGGGGGTGTCGTAGATGTCGCCCGCCAGCACCACGGCCTCGACGCCGTGCTTATCGCAGAGGGTCAGGATCTGCTCCAGAATAAAGCGCTGATCCTCCAGCATATCAAACCCGTTGACCCGTTTGCCAAGGTGCAGGTCAGCCAAGTGCAGAAGTTTCATAGTGTATCTCCAGATTTTGCGTTTACCGCGCTGCAGGGGCCGGACATGTCCGGCCCGCGGCCTTGCGGGGATGGAGTTCTTGCCGGAATGTACAGGGCCGGGCGTGCCCGGCCCCTACCCGGCAGGCTGCCGTTTGTAGGGGGCGGCGTCCTCGACGCCCCGCGGGCCGATGCAAGCATCGGCCCCTACAGCTTTACCGCCACAGCTTCTCCCATGTGGTAATATCCAGCGTCACGCCGGGCAGGACCTCCATCGGGGCGGTCTCTGCCTTGCGGAAGCGGCATTTTTTCGCAAAGCCCTCGGCCTTGAGGTCGCGCGCCCACACCTTCAGGTACAGGCGGCTGCGGCCATCCCCCTCGGCCAGCTTCTGGGCGTAGGCCACAACGCTGCGGCCGATGCCTTTGCCGCGGGCCTTCTCCTTCAAAAACAGGCGGCTCAGGCACATGGCGCCCGCCGGGCCGAGGTCGAGTGCAAAATAGCCCACCGGCTCGGTGCCGAGATAGACGAGGAAATAGTTGATAACGCCGCTGTGGATCTCGTCATCGGTCAGGATGTCGCTCTGGTACTTATCGGCCAGCGCGGCGGCGACCTTGGGCGTCAGCTTGGTGTAGTGCTGCACAAAAATTTCCTGTGCCAGCTCCGAAACCAGCTGCACATAGCGGGTCTTGGTAACTTGTTTAAATGTCGGGTTCATAGTAACTCCTTTTAGATAATAGATAAAAGATAATAGCTAATAAAATTGGTGGTTCGCGTCGCTGCGCTCCGCTCAAAATTTTGTTTTGCCCTGCGGGCAAAACTCCACATTTTTTATTATCTTTTATCTATTATCTTTTATCTATATATTTCTATCTTATTCTATCGTCAGGCTCGCCTTCGCCGGCATACAGGCGGCCCAGTCGCCCTCGTTTTTCAGCACGCCGAACCCCTCGCACAGGTGGTCGGGGCAGGGGCTGTCCACAAAGGCGATGCCGCCGTTTTCCACATGCAGGTGGATCGTGTACCGGCCGGTGTCGATGTCATAGTCGGCGTCCCTGCGCAGGTCGATGCGCTGCTCCGTCTGCGGCGTGCCGTAGCGCAGCACCGCCGTATGCCCGCTGCCGCCGGTGCGGCATACCAGCCAAAGCACCGCCGCCGCGGCCAGAACCGCCGCAATGAAGATGATATTTTTGCGTTTGTTCGTCATTCTTTGTCAAATTCCAGTTCCTGCGCCATGCCGTCATACCCGGCCAGCGCTAAAGGGTAAGCCGTGCGGGCCGCAGCCAGCCCGGGGGCGGTGTCGGTCACGGCGGCGCTGTAGTGGGTCAGCCAGAGACGGCGCACCGCGGCGGCGGCGGCCAGCGCGCCCGCCTCGCGGCAGGTCGTGTGGCCGTAAAGCCGGGCCTTGGGCAGGTCGGCGTCATCTGCGTAGGTCGCATCCATGCAAAGCAGGTCGGCGTCCCGGGCGGCGGCTTCCAGCGCGGCGCAGGGGCGGGTGTCAGTCGCATAGACGACCTTGAGGCCCCGGCGCGGCGGGCCAAGCACCTGCTCCGGCGTGAAGCCTCCTGCCGCCGTACCCTTTTGCAGCGTTTTCCAATACGCCACCGGGATGCTCGCCGCCCGCGCCCGCGCGGGGTCAAACCGGCCTGCGCGGGGAAGTTCAAGCGCGTAGCCGCAGCAGGGCACGCGGTGTTCCAGCGGGAACGGCGTGATTTTCAGCGCATCTACGGTAAACGGCGCGTCCGCCTCCCGCCAGAGGACGGGATAGGGCTGCGCACCTGCCAGCGCCATGACGGGCCGCGCGACTGCATCCAGCCCTGCAGGGCCGTAGACGGTCAGCGGCTCGGTGCGGTTCAGGCTGCCCAGCGTCTGCAAAAGCCCGGGCAGCCCCAGAATGTGGTCCCCGTGGTAGTGGGTCAGCAGCACGGCCGAAAGCCGGTACGCGCTGACGCCGTACCGCCGCAGCCCGACCTGCGTACCCTCGCCGCAGTCGAGCAGAACGCTGCGCCCGGCCACCGTCACAGCGGCGGCCGCCAGCGCGCGGTCGGGCAGCGGCTGCGTGCCGCCCGTACCCAAAAGCGTTACCTTCAGCATCGGCTCACCTCTTTCCAACAGTACCCCATTATTAAGCGTATTATAGCACAGATCAGGGAGGAGGTAAAGCCTCCCTTGTCAAAGGGAGGTGGCCGAGCGTCAGCAAGGCCGGAGGGATTCCAGCGGCCTTGCTGATGCGTATGTGCTCCCGCAAGGCTGCAGGAATCCCCCAGTCCGCTCCGCGGACAGCCCTTCGGGCCCGGGCCCCTCTGTCGCTTCGCGACATCTCCCCACACTGTGGGGAGTCACCCTTTGACAAGGGGGCCTTTTTGCATTTTCCTGAAACACTCCGCCCGTTTTTGTCGTATACTCTTTATGAAAGGGGGCGATGCCCATGACAGAGCACGAGTTGGACACACTGCTGCGGGACTACGGCGGCGCGGTGCGGGCCGTCTGCCGGGCCATTCTGCCCGGCCACCCGCAGGACGCCGAGGAGGCCGAGGCCGACACATTTTACAAGCTGTGGCGCGGCGCGCGGCTGCCTGCGGACGAGGCGCACCGGCGTCGGCTGGTCATTTTGACGGCGCGGCAGTGCGCCATTGACCGCTACCGTGCGCTGCTGCGCCGGGGCGAAACGCTGCCGCTGGACGACCGCGATGACGCCGAGCTGGCTGTAGCGCTGGAAAGCCATCTTGAAAGCCGCGAACTAATGGCGCAGATCATGGCGCTGCCGCCGCCGGACGGCGAGCTGTTTTTGCGGCGGTACTTATACGGCGAGACGGCGGCCCAGCTGGGTGCGCGGTTTGCCATGCCCGCCGCCACGGTGCGCACCCGGCTGCACCGCGCACGGCTGGCGCTGCAAAAGCTATTGAAGGAGGACTGACCTATGACCGAACTGGAACGCTGGATGAACGACAACCCGCCGCTGGCGGACGCCCTGACGGCGGAGGAAACCGCTGCACTGCGCCAAAAAGTGCTGGCGCGCCGCCCAAGGCTGCATGCTTTGCGCGGCTGGCGGCTGGCAGCTGCGGCGGCAGCGCTCTGCTTAGTGGCCGCGGGCGCGGTGGTGCTGGGGCTTTTCCACCCCATGAGCGCCGCCAACGAGACGAACGCACTGGTGCAGAAGTACGGCGTGGTGCTGGACGAACCGCTGACCGCCGAGATCAACGGCCGCACGGTCAGTGTAAAGGCGCTGCTGCGCGGCGAAAACACGCTGCGAGTGCTGTACGATGTGGACAACGCCCAAGGGATGGAGCCGAACGATTTGGTGTGGGACACCGGCGCGTTTTACCTGCGTGCAGCGGACAACAGCGGCGACAAACGGCTCTATATTGCAAGCAACGCACAGGTAGGGCCATGTTATGGGTACGCCATTGGTTCGTGGGCAACGCGCAATGCGGTCAGCGAAGGCGGCGTTCTCTCCTGCTATGTGGATATTCCGTTGACCCAGACGGCCACCGACACGCGAACGCTGTATATCTGCGATTTGACAAATCACAAGGCCTCTGCGCATGTTAAGGTCATGCTGCCCGACATGGCTGAAGCAGTGACGATAAACGCAAAGAAAACCATCTCGCTGAAGGGCGGACACTGGTTCCATTATGATATGACCGAGGAAGAGGCTGCTGAATATCCCGATGCAACGTTTGACATTCAAGAGGTTCGTATTGAGCCGCTGGCGGTCAGCGTCATCGGCAAGAATCACGGCAGTCTGCCGCTGGGTGACACATATCGGTACGATGTGCAGTCCCGCGTGAAGCTGTTCCGCGCTGACGGCACGGAACTGACCTACGGCTGGGACGGAGAGTTTTACCAAGGTTTTTATGGCCGCGTGAGAAAATCTTCCGGTCAGAGCGCCCTGCGGGTGAACACCTACAACTTGATTGACCCCGAGGCCGTGGCGTATGTCGAGATTGACGGGGAGAGGTTTGAGGTGAAGTAAACGCGGCAAAAGCCCCTCCGGCCATCGCTGACGCTCGGCCACCTCCCCTGTAAGGGGCGGCTTGTTGCGCGGGCGAAGCCCGCGAGAAAGGCTCCTCACGAAGTGGGGAGCTGGCCGAGCCTGCGAGGCCTGAGGGGCTTTTGCAGGTTCACGGGGACACCCCGTTGACGGGATGCCGTGGTGAATTTTGCCCTCATCAGCCGCCTGCGGGCGGCAGCCCCGGGGGGGGGAAGCCAAAGAGAAAAAAGCACCCGCATGGCGCGAACCATGCGGGTGCTTACTTTTTATGTCAGTATCAGCCGAACATATTGATCAGGATACCAGCGGCAACGGCGGAGCCGATAACACCGGCAACGTTGGGGCCCATGGCGTGCATGAGCAGGTAGTTGCGGGGGTTGTACTCCTGACCGACCTTCTGGGAAACACGGGCGGCCATGGGAACGGCGGAAACACCGGCGGAGCCGATGAGCGGGTTGATCTTGCCGTGGGTGACAGCGCACATGACCTTGCCCAGGATAACACCGCCAGCGGTGCCGACGCCGAAGGCCACGATGCCCAGAACGATGATCTCAACGGTCTGGATGTTCAGGAAGGTGGCGGCGTTGGTGGTGCAGCCGACAGAGAAGCCGAGGAAGATCGTGATGATGTTCATCAGCTCATTGCCGGCGGTCTTTGTGATACGCTCGACAACGCCGGACTCCTTCATCAGGTTGCCCATCATCAGGCAGCCGACCAGAATGGCGGCGTCAGGCAGGGTCAGGGCAACGATGATGGTGACGATGATGGGGAAGAGGATCTTCTCGGTTTTGGAGACGCGGCGGGGGGCAGTCATGACGATCTGACGCTCTTTTTCAGTGGTCAGGACCTTCATGATAGGCGGCTGGATAACCGGCACCAGCGCCATGTAGCAGTATGCAGCGACCGCGATGGAGCCGAGCAGATGCGGGGCCAGCTTGGTGGTGACATAGATGGCGGTGGGGCCGTCCGCGCCGCCGATGATGCCGATAGCACCGGCTTCCTGATTGGTGAAGCCCAGAATCTTAGCGCCGACAAAGGTGAAGAAGATACCCAGCTGTGCGGCAGCGCCCAGCAGCAGGCTGGACGGGCGGGCGATCAGCGGCTCGAAGTCGGTCATGGTGCCGATGCCGAGGAAGATCAGCGGCGGATAGATGCCGAGCTTGACGCCCAGATAGATGTAGTCGACCATACCGCCGGAGGAGCCGAGCAGCTCCCAGTTGATATGATTCGTCTCGTTGATGAAGATGTCCATGTGGAAGATGCCGTCAAGGGGCAGGTTGGTCATCAGCATGCCGAAGCCGATGGGCAGCAGCAGCAGCGGCTCAAACTGCTTGACGATGGCCAGATACAGCAGCACACAGGCCACTGCCAGCATGACGGCGTACTTCCAGCCGCCCTCGGTGAAGAAGATCTGTGCCCAGCCGGACTTTGCGAAGATCTCCGCAATATTGGTAAAAATCGCACCCATTTCCGTACCTCCTTACATAAAGGGCGTGGTATGCTCGCGCACGCCTGCGTCACCCCATGCGCCGCGGCGGGAGCCGGCAGCGGGCTTGGAAACGCGCTTGATGCCGCGGATCACGGCATTGCCGCCGCACACAGAGGCCACGGCAGCGGAGATGGCGGCGATGATCTCGCCGGGGATGGAGCCGTTGTCAGCCTTGGCTGCAGGGGCAGCGGGCTTGGCGGCAGGGGCAGCCTTGGCAGCGGGGGCCGCAGAGGCCTTCGGCGCGGCAGGCTTGTCGTTCTTCTTATTGTTGATGTTGTCGAAGATCTTGCCTTCCAGCGTGATGATAAGGCACAGGGCCACCAGCATCGCGAAAACCAGTGTAATACTGGTCAGAACAACGGTGCCGTCGCTGGCTTCAAGGGCAAGCAGAGCTAGGTTGGGCATGGATGATCCTCCTTTAATTGGTAAACGGCCGGAAAAAGGCTATTTGATGATATTATAGCACAAAGTGATTTTTTTGGGTAGATTTTTTTACAAAAAAATGAATATTTTTGGGGAATTGTATTGATGAGGATGTTGGGGCGGCTGCGGGAAGGTGCCAAAGCCCCTCAGGCCTCGCAGGCTCGGCCAGCTCCCCACTGCGTGGGGCGCCTTTTTGCGCGGGCTTCGCCCGCGTGAGAGCCTCCCCTCTCAGGGGAGGTGACAAGCGAAGCGAAGTCGGAGGGGCCTTGCCCGTTTGCTGTTGTGCACACCGCCCAATTTTTCAGCATCATTTTCGGCTGGTTGTACAGCATTTTCTACAAATATGAACAAAATATGTCCCCTCCCTCTTGACTGGGCCGCAACTCTGTGATAGCATAAACGCAACAAAAGAACGGCAAAGGCGCCGGGCAGAGTATTTCTGCCCGGCGCTTTTTCTGTTTCTTTTGCAAGTATTCTGTACGAAAGTAAGAGAGAGGGGTTTCAAGGTATGTACAACTCAGCAGATGTAACATGGACACTGGTTGCGGCGTTTCTGGTGTTCTTTATGCAGGCAGGCTTTGCTTTGTGTGAAGCCGGCCTGACCCGCGCTAAAAACACCGGCAATATTCTGATGAAGAATATGATGGATTTTTGCATCGGTACACCCTGCTACTGGCTGGTCGGCTTCGGCGTGATGTTCGCCGGCTCCGGCGCACTCATCGGCGGGTTTGATCCGTTCATCCGCGGCAGCTATGACTTCGGCACGCTGCCGGTCTGGGTCTACGCGGTGTTCCAGACCGTGTTCTGCGCGACCGCCGCCACCATCGTTTCCGGCTCGATGGCCGAGCGCACGAAGTTCAGCGCCTACTGCTGCTACTCCGCCGCCATCAGCCTGATCGTCTACCCCATCTCCGGCCACTGGATCTGGGGCGGCGGCTGGCTGGCGCAGCTCGGCTTCCATGACTTCGCAGGCTCCACGGCGGTCCACTTTGTCGGCGGCGTCACGGCCTGCCTCGGCGCCTGGATGCTCGGCCCCCGCATTGGCAAGTACAACAAGGCGGGCACGCCGCGCGCCATCCCCGGCCACAATCTGACCGCCATGGCGCTGGGCGTTTTCATCCTGTGGTTCTGCTGGTTCGGCTTCAACGGCGGTTCCACCGTCAGCATGACCGGCGATGATACGATGATTTCTGCCGGCCTTATCTGCTTCAACACCAACCTTGCCGCCGCGCTGGCCACCGTTGCGGCGCTGATCGTTTCTTGGGTGCGGTACGGCAAGCCCGATGTGTCCCTGACCTTCAACGGCGCGCTGGCCGGTCTGGTCGCCATTACTGCGGGCTGTGATGTGGTCGATCCGTTCGGCGCAGCCGTCATCGGCATCGTGGCCGGTGTGCTCTGCATCTTCTCGGTCGAGTTCTTCGACAAGATCGCCAAGATCGATGACCCGGTCGGTGCGGTCTCCGTCCACTGCGTCAACGGCTGCTGGGGCACGCTGGCCGTCGGCCTGTTTGCCACCGAGGGCGGCCTGTTCTACGGCGGCGGCCTTGCCAAGCTGGGCATCCAGCTGCTGGGCGTTGTCAGCGTGGCCGCGTGGGTGCTGATCACGATGTACATCATCTTCACGATCATCAAAAAGACGATCGGTCTGCGCGTCTCCGAGAAGGAGGAGCTGGACGGCCTCGACATCCATGAGCACGGCTTGACGAGCGCCTACGCAGGCTTTGCGATCAGTGACCCGACCTATGCCGAGTTGGACGTGAACGAGAACACTGACCTCGGCGAGGACGACATCACCAAGGCCAGCCCCGAGAAGATCGCGGCGGCCGTCAAGGTCACGCAGGAAGCCCCGCTGCCCGCCGGGCTGGATTCCGGCATGCACAAGGTTTCCATCATCGTGCAGCTTGCCAAGTTTGAGACGCTGAAGAAGGCGCTGAACGACATCGGCGTGACCGGCATGACGGTGACTCAGGTCATGGGCTGCGGCCTGCAGAAGGGCAGCGGCGAAAAGTACCGCGGCGCCGAGGTGGACGCCACCCTGCTGCCGAAGGTCAAGGTCGAGGTCGTTGTGAGCAAGATCCCGGTCGACAAGATCATCGACACCGCCACCAAGACGCTGTACACCGGCCACATCGGCGACGGCAAGATCTTTGTCTACAATGTGGCAAAGGTCGTCAAGGTCCGCACAGGCGAGCAGGATTACGCCGCGCTGCAGGACGTAGAGTAATTTGCATCACCATTTAGGGTATATATAAAGGTTAGTGAACCGCCCCCTCCGAAGTAGGATTCGGAGGGGGCGGTTGGTTTTGTGGGAGATGGACAAGGGGGTTGTGGCGGCAGGTTTCGGCGGGGTGAGGGCACCCCGCCCTACGCACGGATTTTCCAGTGAGGGTGTAGGGCGGCCAGTCCTCTGGCCGCCGTGGCCGTTTGCGGCGGCGGGAAGTACCCGGGAGGGATGAATCCCTCCCCTATGGATGAACCGTTGACGGCAGTTTAACGGAAGGTAGCGGAGGGGTCAAGACCCCTC
>ERZ506978.264-NODE-264-length-28617-cov-7.302640_pt1 | contig 28617 bp, 32 predicted proteins | sample MGYA00512888_ERZ506978 | MGnify/ENA metagenome assembly ERZ506978
ATAAAAAAAGGCTTGCATAGTATACCTGAGTTGGGGTATAGTGTTGTTATGCTTATGCTATAAAGGAGGAAATTATTTCTATGAAGAAATCCAGATTACTGATCGTGCTGGCCGGACTGGCTGTTGTGGCATCCGGATGCGGATACAGCACGGGAGGAGAAGACTCTACTGTGACTGTGATTGAAGCAACTCCAACACCAACTCCAGAACCTACACCAGAAGCGACACCAACACCGGAAGCAACACCAACTCCGGCAGTGGAAATGTCTCAGACAGCAAGTGGTGTGAATATCATAAAACAAAGCGGAACTTATTATACAGTTGAGGGTGTTAATATCCGTTCGGACTGCAGTACAGAAGCTGAAATCATCACTGGTACAACTGTCGGACAGGCATTGACCAGTACAGGCGTCAGCGAAGATAAACAATGGGTAGAGGTAAGCATTAACGGCCAGACAGGTTATGTGAATGCGCAGTATGTATCCACAGAAGCTCCGGCAGGAGCAGCAACTGCAGATGCAGCAGCGACAGCCGCTCAGTAATAAGCAGAAAAAATGCATAAAACGCTGGACTTCAAAAAGAGGTTCAGCGTTTTTGTGTTATGCAGTATGATATTTACACAATAAAAGATGCTTATTCAGGATATGTGAGACGTTCCGGTTTGATATCATAAAGCACATTTTTCAGATATCTGTCTGCAAGATATTTTGCCATGCCAAGATTCATGTCCAGATAATTTCCGCAGTCTTTTGCAGAAGCTCCAGGAATAGACATGGTAACTAAGGAAGTGTATCAGGAAAATCTGAATGAAAATCTAGATGACCTGATGCAAAGACTAAAGAGTTTTAGCTATAAACCACAACCCGTAAGACGAGTTGAAATCGACAAGGGAGATGGTAAGAAAAGACCTTTAGGGATACCAGTCTATGAAGATAAGCTCTTTCAAGGAGCTATGGCAGATATACTTAGTTAAGCGTCTAGAAATTAGTGCCGAAAGAGAAAATATAGAACAAATAACGAGTGTGATTTAGATTGAATTTTGTTTCATTGATAGATTTCTATATAAACATTAACAATTGTTTACATATAAAATGAATTTTTTTTTAAAAATAGGTTAATTTTATGGTATAGTTATTGTTGTTTTGATTCATGATTATTTATCATGTTTTATATTGAAAAGTAGGAGGATAAGGGTTTATGGCTTATAAGAAAATGTCTCGAGATGATGCTTACATGAATGTAGCTAATTTAGAAGATGATGAATATGCTATTGATTTATTAGAATTATTTAAGGCTATATTAAAACATATTAAGTTAATTATTGTTTTATGTATATTGTTTGGTGTGGGTGGTTTCTTTGGAACTAAGTTATTGATTGCTCCGACTTATACAGCTTCAACATCAATTTATTTAACTCCTCAGATTAGTGAGAGTGGTTCTTTGGATTATAATTCACAGATGGCGAATAGTAAATTGGTTACGAATGCTGTGAATTTATTAACGCAGAATAACATTATGTCTGAGGTAGCTAAGAATGTTGGTTTAGAGAGTGCTGAAAAGGTTAAAGATGTTGTAACTGTTACGAATGAGTCAAATACAGAAATTATCACGATTTCAGCTACGACTACAGATCCTAAGTTAAGTAAGGATATCGCAAATGATACAGTGAGTACTTTTATTCGTACTATGCAGAAGAATTTGAATGTTAGTAATATTGAAGTAGTGGATAAGGCTAAATTGTCTTATGTACCTAGTGGACCAAATGTGAAGAAGAATACTTTATTAGCTACAATGGTTGGTTTTGTATTAGGCTGTGGTTATGCTGTATTAAGATTCTTATTTGATAATCGTTTGCGTACGAAGGAAGAGGCAGAAAAATATTTGGGTATTCCAGTATTCTGCGAGATTCCTGAACTATAATGGCTAAGTATATTGATTTGCATTCTCATATTGCTTGGGGTATAGATGATGGTATGCCAAGTGTTGAGGATGCTATTCGTTCATTAGAATCAGCAAAGAAAGATGGTATTGTAGGAATATGTAGTACACCACACTTTATTCCTGGTCAATTAGATGTTCATATCTATAATGAAATGGTGACTCGTCAATTGGAATTAAGAAAGATGAGTCCTATCCCTATTTATTTTGGTGGGGAAGTGATGATGAATAGTGAATTTATTGAAGGTTTGGAATTAGATTTATATCCTACTTTAAATAGTTCACGTTATATGCTTGTAGAATATAATGTTCTTCGTGATATTCATTCAATGGATTTTAGAGATGAATGTTTATATGAATTGAAGATGAAGGGATTTGTTCCTTTACTGGCTCATATTGAAAGATACTTCCATGATGGTTTAGATTATTCAATTATTGATAATTGGGTTGATATGGGGTGTGTTCTACAATTGAATCGTACTTCGATTCTTGGCGCAAATGGAAAGAAAATACAATCGAATGCATTAGAGTTATTAGAAAATGGATATTGTGATGTAATTTGTACAGATACACATAGAGCGAGTGGGAATCGTATTGAACAATTGAGTGATGTGTATACGGTTGTAGGTAAGCGTATTGGGTTTGATAATGCGGATATCTTATTTTATGAGAATCCAAAATTATTATTGAGTAATAAAGAAATATTAAATATTGAGGTTGAAAAGAAAAAGAAACTGTTTGGTTTCTTTGGGAGATAGAAATGGCAAGAAAGAAAAGAAATCAATTTGATGTGGATGAAATCTATCGTGGATTACGTACAAATATTGAATTTAGTCAAATGGATGATGCGATTCAAGTAATCAACGTAGTAAGTACAATTCCAAATGAAGGAAAAAGTACATTAGCTTGTAATTTAGCTCGTATCATGGCAGCTAAGTATAAAAATGTGTTGTTAATTGACTGTGATTTAAGAAATGCTTCAGTTCATAAAACACTACAAATTTCAAATCGTTGTGGATTAACCAACATTATTTCAGAATTTAGAGAAGGCACAAGCATTCATTCTTATGAAGGAGTACAAGATGTTCAGTTTGATGGTGGGTATGCACTATCTGTAATTACGGCAGGTCATAGAGTACCAAATCCAAGCGAAGTCTTGGGTTCTAAAAGATTAGCTAAATTCTTAAATCAAGCTAGACAAGAATTTGGATATATCATTATTGACTGTCCACCAGTAGCTGTTGCTTCAGATGCGATTCCATTATGTAATGTGAGTGATGGTGTTCTTTATGTTGTAAATGCAAAGTCATCAGATAAACGTAAAGTAAAAGCAGCAATTGGGGACGTCCAAAGAAATGGTGGTCATGTAATTGGCGTTGTCTTAAATCGTGTTGAATCTATTGAAAGTAGTAATTATGGATACGGCTATGGATATGGTTATGGAGGAGAAGGGAATGGCAAATAAAAAAGGTTTATTTATTTTAGCTTCCGCTCTATTACTTTCTGGTTGTGGAAATAGTGAATTAGAAATCACAAAGAATGATATTCTTGAAGTAGCTAGAGATGATGCGAATGCAACTAAGAAGGAATGTTCAAATGTGAATGTACAAGAAGAAAAGAAATATTATACAGTGACATTTGATACAAAGTCTGGATCTTATGAATATAAGATTGGTAAAGATGGGATTATACAAGATCGTAATTATAAACGTACAGGTGATGGAGAAAAGTTAGAAACAACTTCTTCAGCAGTTCCACCTGAAACTAAGAAGGAAGAAATAAAAACTGAAGCTAATGCTGAATTAAAGAAGGAAGAAACGGAAAATGAAAAGAAGAAATCTGAGCCTTCTTTTGATGAAAATCAACAACAAGCCATTAATTCTGCCTTGGCAAATGCAGGCTTAGGGGATGAGGATGTTACTGATATTAAATGTACGTTGGATGAAAATACGAATCAATATACGGTTACATTTAATTTTCAAGGTACAAATAATACTTCTGTCGTTGAGGCCTCAAGCTTTGTAGTATTATCATCTATTGTTGGTTAATTATAAAATAAAGAAAAGGATAGTTTATGTATGTTTACGCTTACATAATAATTTGTCCTTTTCTTTTTTTTTTAGTATAATAAACAAGGTGAATTAATTTTATAGAAAAAGTAGGAAAAAAATTTAATTTTTTAACGAAAATAATTTGAATATATAGTTAAATTATTTGATTTACATTGTTAACATATGGTATATTTATGAGCGTATATCTTATTATGATTTACTTTTAGAAAAAGATTCTTAAATATTTTAAAAGAGTGTTTAATAGCAGATATAACTGAAAATGGTTAAGAATTAGATATATCTTATATTACGAAATATTTGAATAAAATTATTAAGCAGCTTAAACTTTAATTTTTATAATAAAGAGCTTATATTTGATTTTTGAGTTCTATTATTTTTATTAATATATAGACTGTTTAATATTTGTTTTTAAATAGGCTGATTTATGATATTTGATAAAAAAATGAATATTTTTTGTCATGTTAGTGTCTACGTATATTTTTGTTTGAATTTTGCGATTTATAAAACAAATGAATAAATAATCAAATATTATGACTCTATAAGATATTTGTTTTTTATGTCATTGATTGGATAAGTTCCTAAGTTTGCCTAATGAAGAAAAAGATTTGGGAAATTATTATTATGATGTGAATGCTCAATAGCTTAAATGTGAAAATATATGTAAATACTGTTATAGAAACGGTTCATTTGGCTAGATGTTGTATAATTATTAAAATTGTTAACTAGTCTTTATCAATTTGGAACAGTATAGAAGGAAAATGTTATTATGAATAATGATTACTTAAACGATGAGATGGAAATTGATTTATTAGAATTGTTGAAAGCTTTATTAAAAAATATTAAGAAGATTTTAATTTGTACATTAGTTTGTGGAACTGCTATGTTTGTGCTATCGGCATTTATTTTGCCCAAAAGCTATAACTCAAGTACGGATATAACCATTGTTCCAGCAGGACAACCAATGGATTACACTTCTTATTTAGTAGGGGATAAAGTACTTAATGATGTTGGTTCAAAATTAAGAATGGATAGTGCAAGCTTAAACGAATTGATTGTCGTAACAAGAGACTCAAACAATTCATACAATTACAATATTTCTGTTACTACAAATGATCCTGAAAAGTCATGCAATATAGCTAGTAAAGTGGTTGATTCATTTAAATCACAATTGGGTAGAGAATTAAATTTAAATGGTGTTACAACAGTAAATGAGGCACAGGTAAACACAAGTCCTACAAGTCCAAATACAAAGAAGAATACATTAATTGGATTATTTATTGGTTTTGTAGGTAGTGTTGGTGTTGTAACGTTGTGTTTCTTGTTTGATAAACATTTTAAAAATAAAGATGAGGTTGAAGCATATTTAGGTGTGGACGTTTTGGCAGAAATACCTGTAAGTAAATAGTTGGTGAAATAGGAGAATAATAATGGAACGTAATATATCAAGCAGTTCAGCGTATCGTAAGCTACGTACAAATGTTGAGTATAATGAAAAATTTCCGCATATGCATAGTATTTGTTTGACCAGTGTAAATCATGGCTCAGGGACAACAACTGTTGCATGTGAATTGGCCACGGCTTTTGCAGCTAATAGATCTAAGGTTTTATTAATTGATGCGGATATCAATAAGCCACAAGTACATAATCATTTTGAGATTAAAAATAGTTCAGGACTTACGGAAATATTAGAAAATAAAGATTCTGTGAATTATGAGAAATATACATCTCAGTTTAAAGATACCTGTTCGGACAATGTGTTGTATGTGATGAGTGCAGGTAGTAATTTAAAACATCCAATTGATTTATTGAGTGGACAAGATTTTAAAGAGTTTATGGAAATTATGAAATCTGAATTTGATTTTATAATTATCGATTGTCCTAGCTTAGAAGATTCAAGCGATGTAATTCCAGTTAGTCATATAGTGGATGGCACGATATTAGTTATTTCATTACCGGAAACAGAGAAGAAATTAGCGAAAGAGTCTATAGAACGTCTAAAAAGAAATGGTGCTGCCATTGTAGGTACTATATTAAATAAAGTAGAATAGATATGCTTTTAACATTTTAATTTAAAGCTCCTCTTTTGCAAATGGGTGGTAATTATTCGCTTATTTACTATGTTTAGAACTCATTGCATCCCGATATCGCACTTTTTTTGGCGACAAAACTGCCATTTCAATAAATTTTAACACCTTATCATACTTGTCCTTTGGTTCATTCATAATGAACCAAAATAGATTCAACCAGTCTTGGAGGTGCTCTTTATCATAAGCTCCATGATTCCTTATAAATTGTTTTAACAGTAAATGAAGATTATTGACTGGATATAAAGGATTATCTTTATCTGATAATCCCTTTGTTTCTTTTGTTGGGTAAACTATACTTTTCAGCTCCAATTCTTCAATCAATATGCTCTTCAAGAACTTGCCTTTCTACAAGCGTTCTAATTTATAGTACTGCCTGTAACAATTTGTCACTTACCACCCATTTGCAAAAGAGGAGCTTAATTTAAAAATTAATAAATTTCTATTTTCTGTATAAAATATGTGATTTAAACGAAAAAATCATTGGAGTAAAATACATGAAATGATTTCCCCTGTCTGAATTATCCTGAATTCGTGATAATTCGGACTATACCGAAGAAAATACTATGCCGAAGTTTTGATTAGTGCTTGATATTTCAAGCTATGATTAAATTTCTTCGGTATAGTATTTATACTTGAAGTACAACAGTTAAAGGAGGTACTTCAGGTATGACAATTGATGAGATTTGTTCTGCATGTATAACGGCATTACGTGCAGAAGGTTACAATGATTCAACCATTTTTAATTATGAAGGCGTGATACGACGCTTCAAACAGTTCTGTGATGAAAAAAGCATTGATGTGTATACTAGCGAAATAGGAAAAGCGTATGCAGACGATGTGATCAGCAAGAAAACCGGCAAGTTCAGTAAAAATCGCTATCATACTCAAGGACGATTTTATCGCTTGATAGATTCATATTTTTCCACAGGAATATTTGATTTCTCTTTTGTAAAGAAAGGACGTATTGTTCCAAATAATGAAATTCATCAGCAGATTTATGTTGAATACCAGGATTATCTTTTGGAAATATATGATAATACTAATACAAGACATTTTTATGAGTATGGAATGTACTGCTTATTACAATTCCTTAATACTAAAGGAATAACTGATATCAGACATTTATCTCCTAAGTTAATCATGGAGTATATAAAAGCAACTAAATTCACTCGTCAGCGAGAAATGCTTTGTGAACTCAGAGGTATCTTCAGGTATCTAGAAAGACCTGATTTATATAATGCCATTGCGGGCATTCATGCTCCTCGAATTAAAAAGATAATTCCCGTTCTTACTGATGATGAATTAGAAAAAATATATGATTGTATAAGAGAGGGGAAGCTTTCGTTAAGAGATGCAGCCATTGTTATAGTTGGCCTATCGTGTGGCATTCGAGCCTGTGACTTAATAGCATTACAGTTAACAGACATAGATTGGGATAGTGAAACTATTCAATTTAAGCAAAGTAAAACAGGAAATGTTGTTTGTCTTCCACTTACAAAACGAGTTGGAAATGCCCTTTTTAGATATATCACAGAAGAAAGACCTAAAACCAAAAGCAACTATCTGTTTTTAAGATCTTTTGCTCCATACATTCCTTTAGCAGACCATGCAGCATGTCATTCTATTGTTAATAAAGCTTTTAGAATTGCTGGAATAAATAGTAATGGTAGAATGATGGGAATGCATATGTTAAGGCATAATGCAGCTTCTACAATGGTCGAAAATGAAGTCCCTATAGAAACAATCTCAGCGATACTTGGTCATGCAACACCAGATACAACAGATATTTATATAACAACAGATGTAAAAAAGCTTAAGGAGTGTGTTCTCTCTATGGATGGTATATCCAGGGAGGTGTATCATGAATGATTTTACAAGCAATCTTAAGCCATTAATTGAAGAATTCCTTGAATTCAAACACGCTTTAGGAATTAAATATGATACTGGAAGATTTTATTTAGAACAACTCGATAAATACAATAAACATCATTCAAACTTAGATATACTTACACGTGAACTCGCAGAGGGATGGGCTAATCAGCAGGCAGAAAAAAGCATTACTTCTGATCGAAGTTGGATTTCTCCAATAAGAGAATTCGGCAGATATTTATATAGTATTGGATATGAAGATGCATATATCCTTGATGATAGGTATAAGATTCAAAAATACCATGCTGAAGTTTATCTGTTAAACGAAAATGAAATAAAGCTATTTTTTGAAGAATGCGATAAGTTTGTACTTCGTCATAAATCGAATGGTCGTCCGTATGTCCTTCCAGCATTATATAGGTTTCTCTATTGCTGTGGCGTGCGATGCAGAGAAGCAAGAAATCTTAAATGTTCAGAAATGCATCTTGATGAAGGCTATGTTGACATTCTCCAATCAAAAGCACACAGGGACAGGCGTTTATATTTATCTGATGAACTGATTGATTATCTAAAAAGATATGATGAAGCAATAAGTAAATGCTTTCCAGATAGAGAATACTTTTTCCCAGGTGGCGCTGGGGGCATGTGCTCATCAACAACCATATCTGCAAACTTTAGAAATATATGGTTATCAGCGGGACTAAAACGTGATGGTAAAGTAAAACCAAGAGCTTATGATTTTAGACATCACTTTGCATGCGCAAACATCATGAAATGGGCAGATGCGGGAAAAGATATCCATGCAATGCTACCATATCTAATGAGATATATGGGCCATACGACTTTGGACAGTACTTATTATTACATACATTTAATACCTGACTTTTTTCCAAAGTATATAAAACTAACCGTTTCCACTGAAGATTTAATACCGGAGGTGGAAAACTATGAAGTATAAACGAAAGAAAACAGTTGATTTTTGGATACTGGCAAGAAGATATCTTCATGATTACATGCCAGTGACAAGAAATCTTTCAGATAAATCTGTTGAAGCATACAAACAGTCGTTGAAAGTATATTTAGAGTTCCTTAAATCAGAGAAACTAATCTCTAATGAACAAGTAAGCTTTGATTCATTTACAAGAGAAAACATCAAAGACTTTATCAGTTGGCTTACAGCTAAAAGCTGTTCTGCAAAAACAATAAATCTTCGCCTTACTGTTATTAGATCATTTCTTAAATACTGTAGCGAAGAAGATTTTGAACTTCGAGGAGTTTATACAGATGTATGCTCCATCAAGAAGGTTAAAGAAGAAAAAAGACCAATAGTTTATCTCCAACCAGAAGCAACTTCAGCAATACTTGCAGCTTATGATACTGCAACAGCAAAACATGGCAGAAATAGAATGATGTTAATAATGCTTTATGACACTGGTGCACGTGTACAGGAACTAGCTGATTTAAATATATCATCCTTACATTTAAAAGAAACAAATCCATTTGTTACACTCATTGGAAAAGGTAGGAAAAGTAGAAATGTACCATTGCTGAACAAGACAGTTCAACATCTGCAACTATACTTAAGAGAGTTTCATCCCAACATGGAGGAGAATCCGTTGTTTTATAGTCTGCTTGATGGAAAACCTCATAGATTATCAACAGACAGTATAAGCTTGGTTTTAAAATCAGCCGCTGATAAAGCAAGAAAAACTTGCGAAGTTATTCCCGATAGAGTTCATTGTCATATGATACGAAAAACAAAGGCAATGGATCTGTATAAAAATGGTGTTCCATTACCTTTTATAATGCAACTACTTGGACACGAAAGTATGTCAACTACTTCTGGTTTTTATGCATTTGCTACTCTGGAAATGATGTCTGACGCTATGAATAAGGCAGTCCCTACAACAGACAATGAAGAAAAACTTTGGAAAAAGAATGATATAAAGAAGCTGTTGTACTCATTAGATTGAATCAAAAACTATGCCGAAGAATCTTACTCACTGCTTGAAATATCAAGCACTAATCAAAAACTTCGGCATAGTATTTTCTTCGGTATAGTCATTATGAAATATTCATTTGGTTGACAATTCAAACGCTAGAGTTGTAAAATAAGATAGCTTTTCAAAAGAAAAGCCTTGATAAGGAGATTGAATATGATTCGTTTGGAAACACATTGTCATACTAAATATTCAAAGGACAGTATGCTTCCATTCTCATTATTATATTTAAAATGTAGATTGTGTCATATTGATTATATTGCGATTACTGAACATAATAATATTCAGGGTGCAATGGAATTTAAGAAGTATTGTGAAAAGAAAAAGAATAAGCTTCATGTTATAATTGGTGAAGAAATTATGACAACTGATGGTGAAGTGATTGGTCTTTATTTAAAGGATGAAATTCCATCTGGTTTATCTTGTAATGAAACTATTGATAAAATTTGTTCTCAAGGTGGCATTGTATATGTACCACACCCATATGATGAAAAGCGTTCTAAAACAGTACTAAAGGAAGAATGTATTCGAAACAATAAATTTCGAATTGATTGTATAGAATGTTATAATGGGCGTAATATTTCAGATACATACGGATTGAAACAAACAGAGATAGCTGAAAAGTATGAATTGACTTCTGTTATTGGTTCGGATGCTCATACTGTATTTGAGATTGGCAGAAATTATATGATGGTTAACTGCATGCCGGATTCTCCTGAAAATTTTAAAAAGGCCTTGGAAAATGTCACTTTTCATAAGAAAAAGTGTCTTCAATTTAGCCATAATATCACAAAAGTGGCTAAATTATTCCGAATTGTAAAGAAGGGAAACTTCAATGAAATATACAGAATTATCGAGAAAAGATATAGAGGAACAGTGTAAAGACTGGGCTAAAGAAATAAAAAAGTCATATCAACCAGATTTAATTATATATGTAGCTAAGGCTGGATATTTAATAGGACGTGAAATGAATCGAGTGTTTGATGTACCTTTAGTAGGAATTAGTGCATCTCGTGAAGGTAATGCTTTAAAGGAATTTTTTGGTCCGATTGTAAGTGTTATGCCTAATTTTATACGAAATTTTTTAATCTCTGTTGAATTAAAATCGGATACACATAGTAAAAATACAGAAAGAAAAATTCATATGCATGAAGGATTGGAAATGTTGGATAAAGAAAAATTTCACCATATATTGATTGTGGATGATTCTATTGATACGGGTCATTCCATGAAACAAGTTGTGAATGTAATTTCTTCTATGTTTGAGAATGCTGAAATTAAAATTGCAGGTTTGAATGTATGGGATAAAAGTCAGAGTATTATTGATACTGATTTTGCACTATTTAAGAATACAGTTATTAAAACTCCAATGTCAAAAGATTCTAAAGAGTATAAAGATTTTATGAAAATTTATAATAGTGAAACCAATTATGGAAAGTATTAGGAAGAAGACAATTTGTTCTTTTTCCTTTTTTTTAGTATAATATCAAATATGTTTACATTGAAAGGGCGGAATTATGTCGAAAATAGGTACTTTAAAAATAATTATAGAATTTGTTTTTTATTGGATTTTAATTAATTTATTACAGTATACAAATGTTTTACGTTTTTATGGTGAATATACAATTAAATTATGCGCATTATATTTCTTAATGCAGTTATTGATTGGACGCTACCAAGGAAAAGTCTTATTAATGTATGATGAGATTCGTTTATTAATATTAAGTCATATTGGATTTTTCTTTGGAAGCTTTTTAGTGTTTCCCATTAATTCATGGACCGTACGTAAAATCTATGGATTTCTATTATTAACACTCGCATTGTTTGTCTTTGCAGGATTTAATTCAAGATATTCGCATAAGATATTTAGAAAAAGATTTAAACATAATACGTTAATTGTTGGTGTTGGACATACGGCTGCACAATTGGCATTTGTATGTGGAGGAAACAGTTATTCTTTATTAGATGTACAGGGTTATATGAATTGTAAATCGTATGGTATTAATCAGGAGCAAGTTGTATCGAAGGATAAAACGATTGATATAGATTCAGTAGATGAATTTATTCAATCCCATAATATTGATACAGTATTGATTGCGATTCCAGAATTGAAACAAAAGAATTTAAATGCATTATTTGAATTGTTTAAGGGGAAGGTCAATGTCATTAAATATTTACCTCAAGTAAATGGCTTAGTTACTTTTGATACAAAGGTAGAAGACTTTGATGGTATTTTAATGATTTCCAATTCGCGTGGCGTAAATCATTTGGGATCATATATATTAAAGAGATGTATGGATATATGTGCTGGACTTTGTGGTATGCTTATTTTGATTCCATTGACAATCTTTGTGTTTATAAAGAATCGTAGTGAAGGAGATAAAGGACCTATATTCTTTACACAAAACCGCATTGGAAAGAATGGAAAAGAATTTAAGATGTATAAATATCGTTCAATGGTAATGAATGCAGACAAGATATTAGAGGATTTAATGGAAAAGGATCCCGCAATACGTGAAGAATATACGAAGAATAAAAAGTTGGCGAATGATCCTCGTATTACAAGTGCTGGTAAATTCTTAAGAGAAAAGAGTCTTGATGAATTTCCACAGTTTATTAATGTATTACTAGGTCAAATGTCTTTGATTGGTCCTAGACCATACTTACCACGAGAAAAAGAAGATATGGGACATTATTATGAGGATGTTGTCGCATGTAAGCCAGGCATTACGGGCATGTGGCAAAGTCATGGCCGTAGTGACATAGACTTTGAACATCGATTAGTATTAGATGAGTATTATTACAGAAACTGGTCATTCTGGTTGGATGTAACATTATTATGTAAAACTGTTAAACAGGTTCTTTATGGAAAAGGTGCTGTATAGAATAAAAGCATAAGGGGGAATTTGATGAAGGAACAAAATAAATTTTCAAAAGTATTAAGTATTCTATTATCCATTTTATTGGTATTGTCATCATTTTATTTATTATATGAATTGATTAAAATCAATGTATTACCAACAAAATTGATATTCTTAATGACAATCGTATTTGTGTTATTAGACGCAATCTTTATCTTATTGTTGTGTCATTATTCAAAAGGTGTTGTATCTAAAATTGTATGTATTGTGTTATCTTTATTACTAACACTTGGATCTTGCTTTGGAGGTTATTATATTTCTAAAACAGGAAGCCTATTGAGTAGTATTACGAATGTAACAAAGCATGCCAAGAATACGGTAAGTGTTGTTGTGAAACAATCGAGTGATATTAAGAATAAATCACAATTAAATGGTGTTTCTGTTGGTACACTACGAAATATTGGTGTACAAGGTTCTAAAAAAGTACTTAAGGAATTAAGTAATGAAGGTATTGTTTTAGAACAAAAGGAATATGACAGTTTAAGTGCATTACTTGAAGGTTTCTATAATGGAGAAGTAGAGTCGATTATTATTAATGAATCCAGTCGTAGTCAAATTTTAGACATGGAAAGCTATGCAGACTTTGATAATAATACGCGTGTTGTGTATCAAACTTCTTATAAAGTAGAAAATACAGATAAAGCTAAATCTGTTACAGACATTACTTCAAAACCATTTAATGTATTGATTTCTGGATCAGATACACGTGGTGGATTTGATGAAAATGGACGTAGTGATGTGATTATGATTGCGACTGTGAATCCCAAGACAAGTACAATCTTATTAACATCTGTACCACGTGATTTCTATGTTACAACAGCTTGTGATGCAGGTGATGGTTGTATGCAAGGGGCTTTAGATAAAATTACACATACGGGTATTCATGGTACAAATACGACAAAGCGTACAGTAGAACAATTGTTGGGTATTGAAATCAACTATACTTTTAAAGTTGGATTTGATACAGTAACGGAATTAGTAGGTGCCGTTGGTGGAATTGATGTAAATGTTGAGCCTGGATATGAATGCGATAACTTCTTACACGCTCCAGGATTAAGTGTACATGCAGGTGTAAATCACTTAAATGGAGAACAAGCTTTAGGGTATGCTCGTGAACGTTATGCATATAGTGAAGGAGATCGTCAACGTACTAAGAACCAACAACAGGTCCTAATGGGAATTGTTGATAAGATTACAAGTCCAGCAATTGTGACAAACTATGCTTCAATTATGGATGCGATGGCAAACACTTTCTCAACTACAATGTCTAGTTCAGAAATTTCTGATTTGATTAAATATCAAATCAACAACAATCCAAAATGGAAGATGGAACAGTATATGGTTAATGGAACTGGGGATACATTAATGTGTGCAGAACTTGGGGATGCTGCTAGTGTTATGGTTCCAGATCAGAGTACTGTAAAAACAGCAAAGGATAAAATTAATGTGGTTTTGGCTGGTGAATCAAGCGATAGCGTTAAATAGATTAGGATAGGTTTGCCTATCCTTTTTTTTATGGTATGATAAGTAGGCTAAGGAGAATTGTATATTTATGAAAAAAAATAAAAAGAATACTAGTAGGGTTGGAAAAGTATTTGGGATTATTTTTTCTATGTTATTAGTAGCAGCAACAATGTTTTTGTTGTTTCAATTGGTTAAGTTAAATGTATTGCCTACAAAATTATTGTTCTTAGTAACAGTTGTTTTTGTGTTATTAGATTTGATTTTTGTGTTGCTATTGTGTTTTGCAACAAAGGGATTTGTTTCTAAATTTATTTGTATTATCTTTACAATTGCCATTTCATTAGCTTCTTGTATGGGTGGATACTACATGTCTAAGACAGGTGGCTTATTATCGAATATTACAAATGTAGCTACAAGTTCAAAAAATACTGTTAGTGTTATTGTAAAAAAATCAAGTTCTATTAAAAAGAAGAATGATTTGAATGGTAAGAATGTTGGTGTATTAAAGAATATTGGTACTGTTGGTTCTAAAAAGGTTTTAAAGGACTTGAGTAATTCAAATATTGATGTTACTAAAAAACAGTATGATAGTATGACGGCTATGCTTGAAGCATTGTTTAAAGGCGATGTAGATGCGATTGTGATTAATGAATCTAGTCGTGATCAAATTACGGATATGGAGGATTATGCCAAGTTTGATAGTAAAACGCGTGTAGTTTATCAAACAAGTTATGAAGTTGAAAATACAGATAAGGCAAATGCAGTAAGTAATATTACGACAACTCCATTTAATGTATTGATTTCTGGTTCAGATACTCGTGGTGGATTTGATGAAAATGGTCGTAGTGATGTGATTATGGTTGCGACTATTAATCCTAAGACAAACACAATTTTATTAACATCAATTCCTCGTGATTTCTATGTAGAAACAGCTTGTGATGCAGCAGATGGTTGTATGCAAGGTCAATTGGATAAGATTACACATACAGGTATTCATGGAACGAATACTACAAAGCGTACTGTAGAGAAACTATTGGGTATTGAAATCAACTATACTTTCAAGGTTGGATTTGATACTGTAACAGATATTGTTGATGCGATTGGTGGTGTAGACGTAACGGTTGAACCAGGATACGAATGTAGTAATTTCAGACATGCTCCTGGACTTAGTGTACATGCTGGTGTAAACCACTTAAATGGTGAACAAGCATTAGGATATGCTCGTGAGCGTTATGCGTATAGTGAAGGGGATCGTCAACGTACGAAGAACCAGCAACAAGTTCTAATGGGTATTGTGGATAAGATTACAAGTCCTGCAATCGTAACAAACTATGCTTCTATTATGGATAGTATGGCAAACACATTCTCTACTACAATGTCTAGTAAAGATATCTCTGATTTAATTAAATATCAGTTAAACAGTAATTCAAAATGGAAGATGGAACAATCTATGGTTGATGGAACGGGAGATACATTAATGTGTGCAGAACTAGGTGATGCAGCTTATGTAATGGTTCCTAACAAAGATACAGTAACGAAAGCGATTAAGAAAATTGAAGCTGTAATGAATGGTCATTCAAGCACAGATATTGAGTAAGGATAATCCTTACTCTTTAATTTTGTATAATCAACAACATTAAAATGATAAACATGAATAAAAAATGCAAAATAAGCAAAAATATGTTGAATTTTAAATGTATGATGCGTATTATAATCTTAGGAGTGATAGTTTATGTTAATTCAATTTGCGGTGACAAACTTTTTGTCTTTTAGGGATGAAATGGTTTTGAGTTTAGATACAAATAAGGATGATTCTCATTCAGAAATATTATTATCTTATAAGAATGAGAGAATATTACCTAGTGTTGCGATTTATGGGGCGAATGCTGCTGGTAAATCTAATTTACACAAGGCATTAACAGCTGCCATAATCATGATTCGTAATTCGAATAATTTGCAGGTTGATCAGCCATTAATGGTAACACCTTTTTTGTTAGATAAAAAAAGTCGTTTTGAAAAAACAAAGTTTGATTTTATATATACAAACAATGGTATTAAATATCAATATGGATTTGTCTTGGACGCCCAACATGTTTGGGAAGAATATTTATATGAGTATAAAAGTACAAAGCCCTCTATGATTTTTGAGCGTAGTGACATAAATAAGTATAAATTTACGGCAAGGAGTAAACCACAACTATCTAAGATTGTGAATAAGAATACTTCAAATAAATTATTTCTTGCGACTGCTACTAGTTGGAATAGTGATTTAACACGAAATGCATATATGTGGTTTTCAAATATGATTGATACATATGACTCTTCAAATTTAGAAGATTTGATGTTTAGGGAGTTTGATAGACATCAAAAGGATAAAGATGATTCATTGAATGAGTTTATGTTACATTTATTAAAAAAAGCGGACATTAATATATCTAATTTTAATTATGAGAATATTAAACAGGAAACAGATCAATTCCCATTTGTTTTACCACCTGAAATGAAAGGCTTAATGAATCAGATGGGGTTGGATGTTAAACAACATAGAATTATTACGGCTCATCAGGTTATTGAAAATGGTGAAAAGAGAGAATATGGCTTAAATTATTTTGATGAATCAAATGGTACAAAGAGACTATTTACATATGGGCCTGTGCTTAAAAATGCATTAGAAAATGGAAGAACAATTATTATTGATGAGATTGATAATGCGTTGCACCCTGCAATGACGAAATCTTTGATTGAGATGTTTCAAAATCCGAATATTAATAGGCATAGTGCACAATTAATTTTTAATACGCATGAAATTAGTTTATTAGATTTAAATTTGTTTAGACGTGATCAGATTTATTTTGTCGAAAAGAATAATCAAACGGGTGTTTCTGATTTATACTCTCTTGATGAATTTTCACCAAGAAAGTCCGAAAACATCCAGAAAGGATATTTACAAGGTAGATATGGAGCTATGCCTGTTGTGAATTTGGAGGATATTGAATGGTAAGAAAAGTAGGTCAGAAGAAGCGTGGGAAGGTTTCTAGAAAGACTAAAAAGATCATTCTAGTTGGAGCTGAAGGAAAAAATCAAACGGAGCGAAAATATTTTAAGGCTTTTAATCAAGTTCAAAGTGAATATAAAATAATGGCAGGAAAAGGTAATAATACGGATCCTGTTGGTGTTGTTGAAGATTTGCTAAAAAGTGCAAAACAAGAAGAATTAGATTTGAAGGACGGAGACATGCTTGCGTGTTTTATTGATGTTGACTTTAAAAAAGGCAGAGATCAAGAATTGAGAGCTGCAATGAAATTAGCAAGGCAAAATAATATTTCTGTATTCTTATCAAATCCTTGCTTCGAAATTTGGTATTTACTTCATTTTAGATATAGTACAAAACTATATGGTTCAAATGAGGAAGTAATCAAGGAATTAGGCTGTTATATTTCAGATTATTCAAAAAGTAAAGATGTATATAACTTGATTGAAAATAAAATAGATCAGGCTCTTCTGAATACAAAAAGATTAGAGAGTTATCATTTAGAAAATGGAACAAATGATAGGTTAAAGAAACTTCCTTCAACTGAGGCATATAAATTGATTGAGATGATTCTAGAAAAGAGGCATTAATCATGGAAACAAAGGAATATATTGAAAATAGAATTAATACGAGTTTCGTGAATATGATGGTTTAAGTAAAAAGTATCATAGAGCTCATGTTGGGATTATGATTGCGTGTTTTTGTTGTTTATTTGCGAGTGTTATCTTACATGTACTTTATTTGATTCTACCTATTGTATGGTTTATTTTAGGCAGCGTTATATTAATTGTGGCATGCTTATTCTTATTCTTCTTTGATGCGTTGAATGAATTTTCTGATAAAGCTTCATCTTATAAACACAAGGCTAGTATGTTAAGTTATGAGAAATATTTGTATTTAGGAAAATCAAATAATTTTGAGGTTTTCTCTTATCGTTGTGAAAGATTTATGTAGGCAGTGTTGTCTACATTTTTTAGTTTGAATTTATATATTTGATCGCAAAAATCATATTTTTAGTGAACTTCAGATGGCAGTATATCCAGCGTGAATTTGCCAAGTAAAGGTGAATTATTATATAATATGAAATTGTGAGCCTTAGAAGAGTTTATAGGAGATTTTTATTATGCCTAAAAAGAATGTTGAACTTTCACAGAAAGTGAAGGGTAATGGTAAGAAGAAAAAGAGAAAAAGTAGAAGAATATTAAGTAAATTAATGACTCTATTTATCTTTGTGAGTTTAGGGTTATTAATTTATCAAATAATCGAATTGAATTTATTGCCAACAAATTTATTGGTTCTAATTTCATTGGTTTTCGTTCTTTTATCATTGATTATTACTTTAATATTAAATTTCAAAGCGAAAAAATTCTTTTCCCGTTTATTCATGGGCTTAATAGCTTTATGTATGTGTGTAGGCTTAGGCTTAGGTAACTATTTCATTTATAAAACAGATAATACGTTTGATATAGTTACAAGCTTAGCGGATAGTACGGCAACTTCGACTTCGATTGTTGTGTTGAAGAAGTCTAAGATTAAATCAGAAAAGGATTTAAAGGGAAAGACAATTGGTACAATTCTAGAAATGGATAAAGAGCCAACAGAGCGCATGTTGAAGGATTTGGATAAGGATAAGATTAAATATACAACGAAGGATTATGTTAACTTGGATCATTTAATGAGTGCTTTTTATAATAAAGATGTGGATGCGATTTGTTTAAATGAAAAGTTCCGTGATCTATTGCATGAAACAGATATTTACTTTACTTTCCAAACGGATTCTCGTGTAGTGCATCAAAATGTAAATTATACCAAGGTAAAGAAATCTGATAATCCAAGTGATCCAGTTAATAGTATTACGAAGGATGCGTTTACTGTATTAGTTAGTGGTAACGATTCGTATGGTACATTACAGGATTCCAATACGCGTAGTGATGCCAACTTATTATTAACAGTCAATCCGAAAACAGGAACGATTCTAATGACGAGTATTCCTCGTGATTATTATGTTGAACTAGCTTGTCCTGAAGAAGAGGCTTGTCCAGAAGGTGCTTATGATAAATTAACACATTCGGGTTTAATGGGTATAAAAACTACGGAAAGAACGATTGAAAATGCATTAGGTATTGATATTAATTATAATGTTCGTATTAACTTTTCGAGTGTAGTAAATTTAGTAGATGCCTTAGACGGTATTGATTTGGATATTAAAAAAGGTGAAGAAGTTGATATTTTCTATACGAATAGTCAGCCAGGTTTAAGTGTTGGTAAGCATCATGTGGATGGTGAAACAGCACTTGCGTTTGCACGTGAAAGACATGCCTATGCGGATGGTGACAACCAACGTGTGCGTAACCAACAAAAGGTATTTAAGGCTATGTTTAAACGTATCATTTCTCCTAAGATGATTACGAATTACGGTAAATTTATGGATGCCTTGGCCGTTGCGTTTGATACAAATATTTCTGGTAATGAAATTAGTGATTTTGTGAAGTATGAATTGACAAAGATGCCAAAATGGAAAATTGAATCGTATGCGATTGCTTCGGATGGGGATAATCAATTCTGTTATACATCACAATCCTATGCTTCTGTTGTTAAACAAAATGAGATTATGAATAAAGTGGCTAAAAAGAAGATTCAAGCGGTGTTGAATGGCAAAAGTTCAAATACAGTAAAGGATACTTCTGGATATTCTCAAAAGGCTAGTGAAAATAATGCGATTGGAAATACAGATGAATTAGAAGCTATGGGTATTATCAATCAAAAGAAAAATAAGAAATCTACAAAAGAAGATAAAGTAGCACCTGAAGAAAGCTATGAGCAACCAGATTATAGCTATGGCTATGATCAGAATGATTCCGATTCATATTATCAGGATGACTATTATCAGGATCCAGGTTATGAGGACTATGGTTATAATTAAGAGTTTTTGATTTAAATCAAAGACTCTTTTTTACGTATTAGTGATATACTTAGTTAAGAAGTGGTTATATTATGATTGGGGAGAATAATATGAAAAAAAGGGTATGTCCACGTTGTGGAAATGAAATTCAAAAAGGAGAAAGCTTTTGTGGGAATTGTGGAAGCTCAATTCCAAAGGAAAAAGATCATACGTGCATCTATGTGGGTGTAGCTATGTTCGTTGTGATATTTATTGTGATTATAGGATTAGGATTACTTGGAAGTGAATCTGATGAAACAAAGAATATCATAGTGGATGATTTATCAGAAATCGTACAGGATGAAGATCGAGCAGAAGATTATTTGGATACAACCATTCATACAAGTGGCTATTTATTCCGTAAAGAAGATGAGTTAGATATAGAAATGGATTATGCGATTAGTTCAAGTGCTAAAAGCTTTAAAAAGAAAAACTATGTATTGATTGATTCGGATGAATTAAAGAATGTGGGAAGTTTGAGTAAGATATCTATGGATGGAAGTCTAGAAAAGAAATCTGGAAAGATTGTATTTAATGTAGATCGTGTTACTGTGGATAAAAAGCTATCAAAAGAAGATGGTAAGAAGGAATTAGAAAAGAAACTTGATCTTAATGAAGAAAAGAAGGTCGTAGTTAAAGAAGAGCCAAGTGATACAGTGAAGGAAGGTTCTACTGTAAGTGTAGATGATATATTAAGTGATCCAGAGAAATATGCTGGAAAGCGTTTAAAGATACATGGCATGCTTCCACAGTCTGTATTAGAAACATCGGATGGTAGATTGATTGGTACAATTAGTAATATGACTTTAGATAAACATATTGAAATACGTGGGGCTAGTCCTGATTTTGGTGGTTGTGAAGCTATGGTTATTGGAACTGTATTCTTAGAAAATGGTACACCAGTTATTAATGCCTATTCATTTGAAGCACTTGGAAACACATTGAGTGCAGATACAAGTGATGCTTATTATCCGATCACAGATGGATATACGGGATATACAGATACATATGAAGCCAATTATGATATGGTGATTCGAAATGATTATTCTACGAGTGCTGCAAAGGTAGATATATTAAAAAAGGGGCAACTTGTTAAGATTCGAGACATGAAGAGTACGGGTCAAGATGGATGGGGATTGATTGAGCCTGGTAAATGGGTTTGTATTGAGGATTGGAATAAAGGAATGACCTATTTAACGAAAGTAAATTAGAATTTTTATTAATAACAGCTCGGGAATTTCTCGAGCTTTATTTTTTTTGTTGAGTTATATTTCCATTCATTTTATAATAAGTATATTACTACGGAGAGGAAGTATTATTTATGTTTTGTAAAAATTGTGGGCACAAATTAAGTGATGATGCTAAGTTTTGTTCGAATTGTGGAACAAAGGTTGAAGTTGAAACGGAAGCTGAGGTTGAAGAAGAAATTGTTGAACCATTAGAAATTGTGGATGAGACACAAACTGAAGAAGTATCGAAAACTTCAGAGACATCTAAGGATGAAGAAAAATCTGAATCATCCCAACCACCTGTATCCGAATGGTATTATGTAGAGAATAATGATTCTAAGGGATCTTTTACATTAGATGAAATGAAGGCGAAGCTTGAATCGAATGAAATTAAAGCGAGTACTTTAGTTTGGAAAGCAAGTATGACAGACTGGAAAAAGCTTGAAGATACAGAATTAGCTGAATTCTTACATGTAGATACAGAAAAAGACTGGTACTATGTAGAAAATAATGATTCAAAGGGACCATTCTCATTAGAAGAAATGAAGAGCATGATTTCACGTGGTGTATTAAATAACGATAGCTTTGTGTGGAAGACTGGCATGCAAGACTGGGTTCGCCTAAAGAATACGGAGCTTGCTACTAAGAGCCCTGTGGCACCTGTATTTACAAATACAAATACGAATACAGCTACATCAACATATGCATATACAAGTGTTAAAGAAAAGAATATTGGCCTATGCATCTTATTATCTTTTGTGACATGCGGATTCTATTGTCTATATTGGCTATACTGCCTGGCAAAAGATTTAAATGAACTATGTGAAAGCCAGGGACAGGAAAAAGGATCGGATGGTGGTCTTGTTCTTATCTTAAGTATTGTGACATGTGGCATTTACCAACTTTACTACATGTATAAAGCGGGTAAATTAATTTCAAGCCTAACACGCAGCAATGGAACACATCCAAGTGATGATAGTGTCATCTTATTGATTCTATCTATCTTTGGACTTCCATTGATCTCTTATTGCATCATTCAAAGTAATATCAATGACTTCGCAAAAAATTAAGAAATTAGGAATAGTGGTACTACTATTCCTTCTTTTATTCTTCTATAAATGTCCCTTTCAAACCATAACGGGCATACCATGTCCAGGATGCAATATGACAACAAGCCTCTATTATCTTCTTCATACTAATATTGAACGATCCTTGTACTACCATGCACTTTTAATACCTACTATGCTTGTTTTTGTGGTTTGTGTTTATTTTCGAAGGAATGAGAAGATTATTAAAATCCTATTGATAATCTGGTGTATTCTTATGATTGTGTATTATATTTATCGAATGATTATGTATTTTCCAAATAGTCCCATGGTATATGATCGAAATAGTTTGATTTGTTTTATATTTAGACATGTATAATGTCAATTAACAATATATGGTGGAATCAAAAGGAGGACAAGCATATGTCAAACATGTATTTTACAATTACTGGATTCAATCATTATTATGGAGATTCATTTTTAGAAAGAGAAATGGTCGTATATTTAAAGAAAGAAAAGGATAATGAATACGATAAAGAAGCAATCAGTGTAAATTATCCTGGTTTAGGAAAGATTGGCTATGTAGCCAATAGTCCATATACTGTCATTGGAGAAAGCTATAGTGCAGGTAGATTATATGACAAGATTGAGGATGAGGCACAGGGGAAGGTATGGCTAAAGTTAGATAAGGGAATTGTTTGTGAACTCATAGAATAGAAAAAAAGGAAACATGAAAAAAGGGTTAATCTTATTATTATGCTTATCACTATTTGGTTGTAGTAAATCAATAGTTTCTACAGAGGGATCTGTAGATAAAACGCTTTGCGAAAAAGTGAATGAACAATACAATTCATTGCCAGATCCACTAAAGAAGGAATGTAAATCCATTGTCTTATGTGATTTAGATTCATTTGAAATCAATGATGAAGAGATTGTGGATGGCAATTATAAAGACAATACGGTGATGTTGTTAGTGGATGAGCGAACGAAGTCGATCAAGGATTATAGGACTGTATTAGTGCATGAAATTGGGCATATCTTAGATGATACGTATCATTATTCTTCATCAAAGAAGTTTAAAAAGCTCTATGAAGATAATGGTGTTGAATATTATGATTTGGGCATTCATAATGCGAAGGAATTCTTTTGTGAGGCATTAAGCTTATATATCACAAGTCCTAAGGAGTTAAAGGACTGGAGTGTGGATGTGTATAAATATCTGAAAACTGATATTTGTTTTTGATCTCATCCTTGTAGATGGGGTTTAAAGAAAAAAGATTGTGGATTATTGTTCCACAATCTTATCTAAGCTATGAATAAATTCTACAACCATCTTACGCTTGATATCATCGATTTTTACTAGCTTGTTTAAGGCTTCGATTTCGTCTTCATTTTCTAGACAAACGATTTCTCGTCTTAATCGGTCGATTTCATCTTCTAAACGATTTTGTTCTTTAATATACTGTTCATGAACTTGCTTGATTTGATTGTATAATTGATTCTCCATGTTTACACCGCTTTCTTTAATCATCATATAGTAAACGGGAGTAGAAAACAACTTATTTTTCAAAATGATTTGAGTTTTCACTATTTCTTTGATAAACTAAACTCAAAGCGATGACAAGAAGGAGTAATTTATACTGATTCTTTAGAGAGCAGGCGTTTGGTGAAAGCTTGTGTGATGGGTAAATGAAGGTAGTCTTTGAGTTGAATTTATGAACTGAAGTAGTAAATTTCGTGACACAGCGTTAATGTGAATGAGAATAAAATTAGGTGGTACCACGTCAAGCACGTCCTATGGGGATGTGCTTTTTTATATTTACGGAAAGGATGATTGTGGATGACGTTGGAAGCAAAATATAATCATTTAGCAGTAGAAAATGATAAATACCAAAATTGGATTGAAAAAGGGTATTTCACAGCGGGCGATATGACAAAACGCCCATATTGTATTGTGATCCCTCCACCAAACGTAACTGGAAAGCTACACTTGGGACATGCATGGGATACAACTTTACAAGATATTTTATGTCGTTATAAAAGATTAAAAGGATACGATGTATGCTGGGTTGCAGGTATGGACCATGCGGGTATCGCAACACAGGCAAAGGTGGATGCTCGTTTAAAATCAGAAGGCATTTCACGCTATGACATTGGTCGTGAAAAATTCTTGGAAAGAGCATGGGAGTGGAAAGAAGAATATGCTTCTACTATTCGTAGCCAATGGGCTAAATTAGGATTATCTTTAGACTATAGTCGTGAACGCTTTACATTAGATGAAGGATTAAGCCATGCGGTTCGTAAAGTCTTTGTAGACCTATATAACGATGGATTGATCTATCAAGGCGAAAGAATCATTAACTGGGATCCAGAAGCTAAAACTGCATTGAGTAATATCGAAGTAGAACATAAAGAAATTATGGGTCACATGTACTACTTTAAATATAAAGTCGTAGAAACAGGAAAAGAATTAGTCATTGCGACTACACGTCCAGAAACAATGTTTGCCGATCAAGCAATTTTTGTTCACCCAGACGATGAAAGATATAAAGATATCGTTGGAATGCATGCGATCAACCCTGCAAATGGAGACAAGCTTCCAATTATGGCCGATGACTATATTGACATGAGTTTTGGTACAGCTGTAATGAAATGTACACCAGCACATGATCCTAACGACTTCGCATTAGCTAAAAAATACAACTTGCCAATGCCAATCTGTATGAATCCAGATGGAACTATGAATGACATGTGCGGTAAATACGCAGGTATGGATCGTTTTGAATGTCGTGAAGCATTAGTAAATGACTTTAAAGCCGATGGTGTAGTTGATCACATTGAAGAACACTTACACCAAGTAGGACACTCTGAAAGAACAGGTGTTATTGTAGAACCATACTTAAGTAAACAATGGTTTGTTAAGATGAAGCCATTGGCTGAAGAAGTATTAAAAAATCAAGAAATTGAAGACCAAAGAATCAACTTCGTACCACCTCGATTCAATAAAACATTTGAACAATGGCTAGAAAACATTGAAGACTGGTGTATTTCACGTCAGTTATGGTGGGGACATAGAATTCCAGCATGGACAAACAAAGAAACTGGTGAAATCTATGTTGGAATGGAAGATCCAAAAGACATTGAAAACTGGACACAAGACGAAGACGTATTGGATACATGGTTCTCAAGTGCATTATGGCCATTCTCAACACTTGGCTGGCCAGAAACTACAGCCGATTTAGAACGTTATTTCCCTAATGATGTATTAGTAACAGGATATGACATCATTTTCTTCTGGGTAGCACGTATGGCATTCCAAACACGCTACTGCATGAAGAATCGTCCATTCAAAGATGTATTGATCCATGGACTTGTTCGTGATACACAAGGACGTAAAATGTCTAAATCATTAGGAAACGGAATTGACCCAATGGATGTGATTCAAGAAAAGGGTGCTGACGCCTTACGTTTCTTCTTAACAACAAACTCAACTCCAGGACAAGACTTACGCTTTGATGAAACAAAGATGGATGCTAGCTGGAACTTCATCAACAAGATCTGGAATGCAGCTCGTTATGTTCAAATGCAAATTGGGGATACAAAACCAGAACTAGACATGACTAAGGCTAACAGTGTTGATAAATGGATCCTTGCTCGTTTTAACGAAGTATTAGACCACGTTTCAACAAATATGGACAAATATGAATTGGCAATCGTAGGAAACGAACTATATAGCTTTGTATGGGACGATTTCTGCAGCTGGTACATTGAACTATCAAAAGCCACTCTATATTCAGAAGACGAAAGCTTAGTAGCCAACACAAAAGCCGTTCTTTATACAGTTATGATGGGAATTCTAAAAGTATTATCTCCATTCATGCCATTTGTGACAGAAGAAATCTATTTGAACTTGCCACACGATAAAGAAAGCTTAAACGTAGAAACATGGCCAGAAAAAGTTGAGTTTGAATATACAGACGCTGAAAAAGACGAAATGGCATTAGTCATCAGTGCTATTCAAACCGTTCGTGAAATCAAGGTTGAATATTCAATGAAACCAAGTGAAGATTTAACAATCTCACTACACAACGACAATGGATATGTAGCATTAAATTCAGAATCAACAGCCATCCTTGCACGTATGGCACACGCTACAGTAAAAGAAGACTTAAATACAGAAGATGTACTATCTCGTACAATCGAAAAGGCTGTATTAACTGTCGCAATGGATGCATTAATTGACTTAGAAGAAGAAAAAGGAAAACTAGAAAAAGAAATTGCACGCCTAGAAAATGAAATCAAACGTTGTTCAGGTATGTTGAAAAATCCTGGATTTGTCAATAAAGCTCCAGAAGCTAAGGTCAATGCAGAAAAAGAAAAACTAGCTTCTTACACAGAAAGGCTAGAAATGACAAAAACACAATTAGATAACATCCTTAAGAAGTTAGGATAGTATAAATCAAACGCCCAGAGACAAACTCTAGGCGTTTTATATATACAATAAATTCAATAATAAGGGAATTATTTTATCTACTTTTTGGTTGAAAATACTTCGAAATTGGCGTAACATAACTGTAGTGATATTATATATGATATCACGCAAGAAAGGGGAAATATGTCACAGATCGATAAATTAATTAAAAAAATTGAGAATTATAGATCCGGTGATCAGATTAGTTTCTCAGAACTTGAAAAATATTTAATATATTTTGGCTTTTTTAAAAAAAGTCATGATGGGACTAGTCATGTAATATTTAAACATGATTTGTTAAGTAGACCATTCCCAGTCCCAAAACATGGAAATACAGTAAAGGCAGGATATGTTAAACAAGCTATTGAACTAGTAGATGAAATTAAAGATAAAAAAGGAGAAATGTAAAATGGAATATCCAATGAAAGTTTATCCAATTCATTTTGATGATGGAAGAACTGAGTGGTGTGTTGAGTATCCAGATTTAAAAGGTTGCGTTGGTGGAGGAGATACAGTAGAAGAAGCAATTGCTGATGCTGAAATTTCTAAACAAGTATACCTTGAATGTTTAAAATCAGAAGGAATTGAGGCACCTGTTCCAACATTAGAAACTGATTTACCAAGTGGCAAGATTGCTTTAAGAGTAGCAAAAACAACACATAAACAATTAATTGAAAATGCAAAACGTGAAGGAGTAAGTTTAAATTCATATATACAAACGGCTATTAGCGAGAAAATAGGTAGAGATTCATACTCCTTAGAAATGTTTAACATGATTAAAAACATCAAACATAGTGTTGATGAAATAAGAACAGGATACAATATTTCAGAGTATCAACCAATCGGATTACGCTCTTGGAATAAGGAAGTACCAAACTCTTCAAAATTAAAGTTGAAGTGTTTTGGAGCATAACAGGAGGTAAGGCAATGGAAAATAACAAATTACAAATAATTAGTGTTAATGCTAAAGTAGATAAAATTAATTATGATTCTGCGTTTATTCCAGAACAAAAAAGTATTGAAGAAGGCTATCCTATGGATATCCAACAAACTGTAGAAGTAATTTCTTGTGATTATGAAAAAATTAGTGTTAAGATAGAAAGAGCTTTGACATTAAACAAAAATGATAATCCGTTCATAAGAGCTTCTATGATTGGAGATTTTTTCTTGGATAAAACAACGAAGAATAATTTTAAAGATTCTGACGAGATGTTAGAATATGCTAAGAAAAGAGCTGGCTTTTTAATTGATAAAATTGAACTAGGGGCATTTCTTTCGCAATTGATTGCGAATATAACAGGAACATTTGGTAATGCTCCAATTATTCTTCCTCCTGTGTTGAGTGATAATAAAGAAAGTAATCAATAATTCGATTATATTTATTATATTAATAGTATTTAGAGCAGTAAAGTGATACAACCCTAGTCAAGTAGACATGGGAAATATTTAAAAGTCTCATCGATCAACAACCCATTCCAATTTGGTTTGGGTTGTTTTTTATATATTAAGATTTTGGTTTCGGAACAGTGAAATTTGATATGTGAAAAA
>ERZ506978.268-NODE-268-length-28263-cov-4.682750_pt1 | contig 28263 bp, 24 predicted proteins | sample MGYA00512888_ERZ506978 | MGnify/ENA metagenome assembly ERZ506978
TTTGGGAATACAAGAGTTCTTCTGCTTTTCTATTATACTTTATTTTCTCTTTTTTTGCCTTACGACTTTGTCAACAGGCTGAAAGATGACGTCTACGTCATCTTTTTTCGTTATTCTTCTATTACCAAACGTTCATATTTCTTCCACAATGTTTGAATATTTCTGGAAATGATGGAACTAAGTTTCGATACGATTTTTGTAAAGAATATCTTGTAGACTGCACTGATGATGAATGATAGGATTGCTAAAGAAACAGCCATAAAAACAGCACATATAAATGCATGTTCTATACCAAATCGACGCAATATTGAAAATTCAATCACTGGTCTAAAATATCTTCTAAAAGCAAGATTTTCATGAAATATATACACAAGTAATGATAAAGAAGAAAAGTAATTTATCGTACGATTGATAAACTTCTTTTTTTTCATCATATTAAATGAAGAAAATGCAATCAAAAACATAAATAAACTATTATTCATATTCCAGCGTACAAGTCTATTTAAAAAATAATTTGTTCTAAGCCCAAGATAATCCACGCTTAGAATCAATGCAACATAGCTAACGATAGAAACAAAAAGAATACCTTTATTTAATTTTAGGTTTTCTGTCCATTCATTTTTATAGATTTTAATAAAACTGACAATGACATATGTTGCAAGGAAAATCACTAATTCATTTGCAAAGAATAAGTTGATTTCCTCTAAAGGTAATACAGGAATAATAAAATAAATCATAAATAAAAAAGATGTTAAGGCAAAATGTTCACTTATATTTAACTGTTCCAGCATGCGATTCAAGAATGGATAAATCAAATAAAACAACAAATAACAAGTAATATACCAGTTGTTTGCAAATGTTGTTGGAAAGAATGTTCTTACAGTATCTGATACCTGAAATTGTATTCCAATTGCATGCAACCCCCAAAAAACAATCATATTGATGATCCACACATCAAGTATCATATGAATCACTTTTTTCAAACTCATTTTTTTACTGTTCACTAAAAACCATGCAGAACATATAAAAAACATATTATTTCCTAGTGCACCACAAATTCTAAAAAGAGCCAGCAGCAAAACATTCAAATCTGTTGTTGCGGTGGCAATATTAATGAATGTTCCTTCTCCTATTCCTAAAACATAGTTTGGTTCTGTTAAAGTCTGTATTACATGTGATAATACAATCAAAAAAATGGCAATCACTTTATATAGTTCTATGCCTGATTCTCTTTCTTTTTTCATTCTTCCTCCAGCTTCGACAAAATCATTATCTAATCAAATTCTGTTTGAAAATCATCTCACATTTTCTAAATTTTTATAAGACTGAATGACAAAATGTCTAACAGATGTTATTCGCTTTTATCTTATTGTATAACTTTTTTCTCATCTTCACTGAATCTTCAGATTTTCACACGTTTTTAACAAGATTTTATATGCGAAAAGTGCTAAACTATAACGGTCATTAAAGAAAGTGAAATTTTTGTGAAATATGTTGAGTAAATTAAAACAGATATTTTCTATTAAAAGAATTGTGTGGTTCTTATTTGTTTCAGGATTATTTCTTGTATTATATACACCACACTTATCATACCATGTAGATCTAGATAGCTGCAGTGAAGGAACGATCGTACTTGCCAACTACAACACTGACCGTAACGAAGAAATCTTCGAAACATACAACTACAACGGTCATAAAACATGGTATGATGTCGCACCATATTATAAAGAGATTGCAATTACGAATGTACCTATCGTAACAAACAGCCTGCAGATGCAGCTGCAAGGTGTAAAGAGCATGACCATCAACAAAATTACATTATCGTTTGGGCCAATGACTGTTCGTGAATATACTTCCAGCAACTTTACATCCCAATTAGCAGGTTCCCAAGGCATTGATATCTCTCTTGAAAATGATCAAATTCATTTGAATTTGCAGAATGTAGAAGGCTGGGTACAATTCCAGACAAAAGAATATCTTCCAAAATTCATTATCATTCAAGTCTATGCATTTATCATGGTACTCGCATGGATCATTGCGGTAATGATTGATAAGCATTTAGAATTATCCAACGCCATTCCATTAAATGAACTTATGTTACTCGCAGCTCCGTGCTGGGTATTCTTCATGATGGAGAACATATTAGGTAATTTCTTCTATATCAATACTGGATTACGTTTACTAAACGTTGGTATTATGATTGTCATCTACAAGATTTTCCATCTCATCTTCTTTAGAAGACCAATGGGATTAAATCTTGCGAATATCACATTTACACTCTATGCAATTGTTTCCACATTTGTTGTCGTGTTCAGAAATCGTCCAATTGCCCCTTGGGACTTTACAGCACTAGGAACAGCAATGGATGTTGCGGCAAACTATGATATTCATTTAAATTACATTATGATTTTTGCATTCATTGTGGATGCAATGTTATATCTCGTTATGCGTTGTGTACCAAGAGACAAAACAAAGATCAATAAATGGTATACAGCCTATCCAATCATTGTACTTGTCGTTGCATTGTTCTTTAACAGTATTGGTTCTTACTATTTATGGGATATTCGATTACTATCCACATTCCAGAATGAAGGTACAACTTTAACTTTCACGGGTCTGGTTCGTCAATTCTTAGAAAACCAGCCAACAAAACCAGATGGATACAGTGAAGATAAACTCAATGCATTAAAAGAAGAATACAGTACAAAAGCAAAAGCAGATGCAGAAGCAGATGAAAAAAACACAAAACCAACAACGATCATTCAGATTATGAATGAATCATTCAGTGATCTAGATATTGGCGGCACAACGATTGCCGAAGGCATGACGCCTTACTTTAATTCCTTAGAGAATACGATTCGCGGAAATCTCTATGTATCTGTTCGTGGCGGTGGTACATGTAATACAGAATATGAAACACTCACAGGTAACTCAACAGCGTTCTTCCAGGCAGGTGTTTATCCATACAACATGTATATGAACCGTTCCGTTCCTTCAACGATTTCTTATATGAATCGTAATGATTATTTAACAACAGGCATGCATTTAGGCAAAGCAACAAACTGGAACAGAAGAACTGCATACCAGAAACTCCAATTCAAAGATACGGTTTTCGCAGAAACAATTGATGGTTTAGATACGATTCACGGTTATCCAACAGATGAACAGGATTTTGAAAAAGTTATCGAGAATTACGAAGAAAACAAGGGTAAGAATCAATTCTTATTCAACGTTACTTATCAGAACCACGGCTCTTATAAGAATGCGGATGATTTAACACAGACAGTGGATCTCACAAGCTATGGCAATGAAAACTATGACACTGCAGAAAACTATCTTTCATTGATTAAACTAACAGACGAGGCTTTTAAAAAGCTCATTGCATACTTTGAAAATGTCGATGAAAATGTCATGATTATCATGTATGGTGATCATCAGCCGTCCCTTGGTTCCGCAAGTGACCGCCTGTTCTTCCCAACAAGTGGAACACCAGAAGAAGACATCAAAAAATATGTCACGCCATTCTTGATCTGGGCAAACTATGATATTGAAGATCAGACATATGACAAACTCAGTGCAAATTATCTATCTAGTTTAATTCTTCATACAGCGAATATGGAACTCACTCCATACCAGCAGTTCTTGTATGAATTAAAAGATCAATATCCTGTTATTTCATTATATGGATGTTATGATGCTGAAGGTAACTTCTATGAATCTGTCGATGACATTGATGATGAAAGTATTCAGGAATATAGAATGTTGCAATACAACAACGTATTTGATAAAAATCGTGATGTTGAATTATTCTACCCAAAAAGCACAAATGACAAAAAAGCAGATGCGTCTACGGACTAATCTGCTTTTTTTTGTCATCTTACATAAAATTTCTAACAAATTGTTCTTTCTTTGTATATGGTTTCCATTGAGCATCCGGATTATCATCTTTCATAAAATTTGTCCACGCAGTAATCATTGCTTCCGACAAACGATAATCACGTGCATTCATATTTCTCCAGCAGCGATCCAATGTACCAAACATATACCACAGTTCAGAAGAATGGAATGCACCAGCATCATCTGATGGTAAATTCTTAGAAAAATAATACATATAACAAGGCTTCTTGGAATAAATCAAACGAAGTTCTAGAAACTTCATACATCCCTCATAGAACTTTGATTTTCTAGCATCTGTACCTTTTTCAATTGTAATATCATCACTTGTCATACCAATCATATAAGGAATGTTATGAATTCTGCCATTCTTTGCGGCAACATCCATATCTTCCTGCAGAAGATATCCATCATTCACAGGACCAAACGCAAGCCCACCACATTCTTTATATAACTCCGGTAAAATGGAAACAAGTTTACTCGCATCCAGTTTTCTAAGTGCATTGACATTTTTTACTTTACACAGCTTACGAATCAAATCTCCTGTATGATATGCATCACTCATTTTCTTTGTACGTGTGATGCCATTTTCTACACCTGCACCTGACTGGAAAATTGCACTATGGATCAAGCCTTTCGTTAAAGGCGAAGTAATCAGTGCCTGTGTGCTCATTGCACCTGCAGACTGACCAAATACCGTAATTCTGTTACGATCTCCATGGAATGCATCAATATTGTCATACACCCACTGCAAAGCCATGATTTGATCTAATAAGCCATAGTTTCCTGTTGTATGAAATGTATTCTCTTTTGTTAAGACAGGATCTGCATAAAATCCAAATACACCAACACGGTAATTCACTGTTACAAGGATAACATCGTGAGAAGCATATTTTTCTCCATCAAATTCCATTTCCGAAGAAAAGCCATGATCAAATGCACCTCCATGGATCCAGAATGCCACTGGAAATTTTCCTTCTTTCTTTGGCGCCCAGATATTCAAGTACAAGCAATCTTCACTTTGTGGAGGCAATGGATACTTTGGATCCGTATAGAATTCTTTCCCATAGAAACCTTCCGTTGGATCTGCCTGAGGACATTGACTTTTAAATTCCAATGCTTCATAAATCCCATCCCATTTTGCCTTTTTCATCGGCACTTTAAATCTTCTATCTCCAACAGGAGCTTCTGCATATGGTACTCCTCTAAAGATCATAGAATTCACTTTAGATTCGCCTTCTAATATTCCTAGTTTTGTTTTTACTTGTATTGTTTTCATAGTAACCTCTAAAAAAAGAACTCATTCATTTGACTTCTTTTACATCCGCAAAGTCAAAGAATGAATTCTTCATAAGATCAAGTGTCATTTGTTTTGTTTCTTCAACACTTTTTGCACCACCAATTTCGTTGACAAACATACGAATATTAAACGCTAAAGATTCTGCATCATATCGAGACAATAATTCATTTGAGTATTGTGGAAGAAAATTTTCTTTACGATATTTTTCCAGAAATTTCATGACTAATATTCTTAAGTTATCACGAATCATATCTTCAAAGCTATTCTGTCCTGTTACGTGATACGCAATACGGTAGAATTGCTTGTTTTGAATGAGAACTTCAAGCGCAGCTGTTAAAGCTTTTTCAAAATCGCCACTTTCTACGTAATCTTTTGTATTTTCTACAATGTCATGATAAACGATCCAATTTAGGCAATCATATTTATCACTGAAATAGTTATAGAATGTAGCACGAATGACTCCCGTTGCATCACAGATCTGTTTGATTGTAATCTTTTCAAACATATGACGCAGCATCAGACTTCTCAAATTCTCAGCCAAAGATATTTTCATGAGATTTTTATGATATTCCATAATTACCTCATCACTATATAAGTAGTTATCAAATAAATGCCGAAGACTATCATAAGAATTCCACCAACCAATCGTATGATTCTTTGATACTTCGCACCACAATTATACCCTATTAGCAGTGCAGTTGACACAGCTAAAAACGTAATTACGAAAGAAATAATCAATGCATTAATTGCATGAACTTCCAAAAATCCATACGCTACACCAACAAAAAATACATCTATACTTGTAAATAATGCCTGCTTCAATAACACTTTACAATCAAAACTAGTATCAAGTCTTTCTTCAAAATCTCTGTTTAAAACTGCTTTTGTTGAAATCATTGTTCCAATAATCAAAATAATCAGACAAGCAATTGCAATTTCAATTTTTACTCTTGCAATACTGATTACAAATGGCTTGCTGCACAAAAAACCAAGCATAAACATTCCCATCGCGACAAATGCAAATTCTAGTGCGTACGTGGAAATTTTCTTCATATTCATGTTTCTTAATTGTGCACCTTTATTCATCATCAGCACAAAACTATCAATGGATAATCCCAAAAAAATCATTATCTCCTTCAACATGTTTTCTCTCCTTTTTTTTCAGCATTCCTATTTTACATAAAGAATCAAACAATTGTGATATACAATCCTATACTTTTGTTCATTCGTAAAAAAAAGACCTTTTGAAACAGATCTTTTGGGAGGGAAAGAAATTATTCTTCTTGAAAACAATTATATAATACACAGTAGTTGTGAGAAATATATGTGTAATTTGTGAAAGTATTGTGAAAGTAGTTACTTAACAATAATTCCTAACAGTTGTGCTAAAGCAACTGCCTGTTCACGATTGACAATCATCCCTTTTAAATTTTCTGGCTGTGCAGCAATAGATTCAATATTACTTGAAGATACATCAATACCTGATAGTTTTGTCTGGTTGAATTCACTGGATGTAAAATCACAATCTTTGATGTTGATATCTTTAAACTTTACATTATAGAAGGAAGTTTCCTGAAAACACATTTGTTTCCATTCCACATTTTTCCATGTTGTCTGATTCAGATTTGCCAATAAAGCAAGGGAATTATGCATCGTTACATCTGTAAAAGAACAGTCCGAGAAATCGATACCTGTCATCCTGCAATTACGAAAGATACATCTTCGAAAAACAGATTCACTGAAACAAGCATTAGATAAATCACAATGATCAAAAATCACATCCGCAAACAAACAAGAAATCATTTTTGAATGGATGGACACATTTTTAAATTCACACTCAAAAAATTCCTGCTGATACAAATCATCTGTAATACTATCTTCACTAAAACATGCATTATCCATGCGGTCATTGATTTCATTACAGTTACATAGAACACATTCTTGTGAAAATTTCGGTAGTACTGGTTTTTTCATTGTGCATTATCCTTTTGTGATATTAATCCAGTCAAAACGATCTGTATATCTTTCAGCATTTTCCCAGATAACAATATCTGGTGCATAGCTGTCTAAATCATACATATGATATGACCATACACCTACTGCCGTTACATCCGCAAAATAATTTGCCAGTACCGGTTGTATCACATCAGAGAAAGAGTCACCAATAATCAATACTCTCTTATCTGACTTTTTAGATGCATCAATTGTACTTGTATCCAGCTGATACGATGTATCTTCATTAAAAATATCACTCATCTCACATAAGGCAGCTAAATCACCAGAATAGTTTTCGTTCGTCACATTAAATTTCACTGTATCTAAAGAATCTTTCTGTCCTGTTACGGCAGATAAAACTGTCTGTGATGCTACAAATGCACCGATATCATTAAAGTGTGTATCTGAGCTGTAATACACCTGATACTTTGACTTTGCATCAATTAAGTCCTGTTTACAGTTAATAACACCAATATCTGTATTATTCGAGAGATAGTCCATAAACAAATCTGTTCTTGTTGTGGTATCAGCTCTTTCTACACTATCTGGCATATACTCTGGATACACATTAGATTTGTTTGGAATTGACATGACATAGAATTCTTTTCCATAGCTGTTAAAAATCTGTTTGTATTGTTCAAGTTTTGAAGCAATGGAGGCCATTTTTTCATCACTGTAATGATTTGTTCCCTGATAATCACTCATTGGATCACCATCTTCTGTTGTTTTATAAAACAGCCAGTCTTCTTTTCCTAATAAAACCTGTGGATTATCAATAGAAATCCCCATACTTGCGGCTTTAGAAATCTTTGATGCGGCTTTTGCACCTTCTTCTTTTCCAACCAGGTCTTCTGTAAATCCATTGACAAGATCATTCACCTTATTTGTTTTCTCTTTATTCTTTTCTTTTTCTAGTTCATGGCCTTTATTCACATCAGATACTTCTTCTTTTGGTGTAAATAACTTGATTGTTTTTTTGATGATTGTTGCTCCAGTAATACCCACAACCGTTAAGCTAAAAACTAAAGTAACGATCAGTTCTCTAAAATATCTTTTCATATTCTGTACCCTCTAGAAGTTAAAGTAAATAAATGGATTATATGCATTGGAGAATATAAACATGATACTGATGATCAATATTGCACTCATAACAATGATATAGATCCAGTTATAAATCATATTCTTTCTTAATTTGATATTTAGATTATGAATGACTGGAAAGCAGCAAATAATGCCTAAAATCAGATAGATCCAGTATCTTTGCAGATATTCAATAGATGCACTATCAATGAGACCTTTACTTCCAATGCCAATCATAGATAATAGATAACTGCCTGCACTGCCAATCGAATCACTCCTGAACAGCACCCAGCCAAGCATCACAAATAACATTGTATATAGATGTGCAAATACACCAAATTTTTTATCTATATGTGTATATTTTTCAATCACAAGTAGAATAAAGTACATGAGTCCCCATGTAACAAATGTCCAGTTAGCACCATGCCATAGTCCAGTTAAACCCCATACAACAAACATATTGAAAATGTGTCGTGGAACACTGACTCTAGAACCGCCTAAAGGAATATATACATAATCCTTAAACCATGTCTGTAATGACATGTGCCATCTTCTCCAGAATTCTGTAATGCTTCTTGAAATATATGGAAATTTAAAGTTTTCTAAGAAGTGGAAACCAAACATTCTTCCTAGTCCAATTGCCATATCAGAATATCCCGCAAAATCAAAGAAAATCTGTAATGTATATGCGATGGCACCAAACCATGCCATAAATACTGTTCTAGAAGACACGTTGAACGCTGCGTCTGCGACAATTGCAAACTGATTGGCTAACAATACTTTCTTGCCAAGACCTACAATAAAACGGTTCACCCCAATACTGAAAGCTTTGATATTCTCTTTACGATGTTCTATTTCATGTTCAATCGTTTCATAGCGCACAATTGGTCCAGCAATCAATTGCGGAAACAATGAAATATATAATCCTACATACAATGGATTTCTTTGTGCTTCTACCGTTCCACGGTAAACATCGATCACATAGGAAAGGGATTGAAATGTGTAAAAGGAAATACCAATTGGCAATGCAATTTGTAAAGGTGTAATATTTTGGTGAAATAAAGCATTGACATTATTGATCAAGAAATCTGCATACTTGAAATACCCAAGAATGCAGATATCAATACAAACAATCAATGCCAATAGTATTTTTGATACAACATGATTATCTTTTTGATTCATCCATGAAATCATCATCGCAAAACAATAATGGAGAATAATCATAATGATCATCAAGATAATATTCTTTGGTTCCCCATATGCATAAAACGCTAATGACATGATTAAAAGGAACACATTCTTCATTAGCGTATGCTTTACTAAAAACAAATAGTAAATCAATACAGTAAATGGTAAAAACAGAAACAAAAATGCTTCACTTGTAAATAACATACATTCTTTCCCCTAAACTTACAAAAAGAGTATACCTCAGTATACTCCTATTCATTACGCATTTTCTTGCATTTTAATTGTTCCATCATTCTTCCAGATGCTATTTTCAGGAACAACACCTCTTACACAGCTGGTAGGATAAACTCTGCTATTTCTACCAATCACTGTACCAGGATTCAATACACTATTGCATCCAACTTCAACATGATCCCCTAGCATAGCCCCAAACTTCTTTAAGCCTGTTTCTATTTCTTCATGATGGATACGATCATGTACAACAACGAGATTCTTATCACTCTTCACATTAGAAGTAATCGCACCAGCACCAGTATGTGCATAATAGCCAAGGATGGAATCCCCAACATAGTTATAATGTGGTGTCTGCACATGATCAAATAAAATGACATTCTTTAATTCACAGCTATTCCCAACAACACAATCTTCTCCAACCAAAGCAGAACCACGAATAAATGCACAATGTCTAACTTCAGTATTTGCACCAATAATACAAGGTGCTCCTAAATATGCAGATGCAAATACATGTGCTGTTTTATGAACCCATACATGTTCTTTCACTTCGTCATATTCATCCTTTGGCAATTGAGAACCAATTTCAACAATCATATCTTTGATTTCTTTTAATGCTTCCCATGGATATGTAAACTTAGATAAGTATTCTTTTGCCTGTGTGTGATCTAAATCGTATAAATCATTTATTGTGTACATACATTTTCCTTCTTTCTATTCTTCTACATCCTCATTGTATGTATTTTCATCCGTATCATTATAGTCCTGATTTTCATCATCTTCACTATAATTTTGATCATACGATGGTTCTTCATAATCATTAGAATCTTCTACAGGTTCTTCATAATCTTCTTCGTATTGGTATGTTTGATTTTTTTGTGAATTCAGTGAGACATGATCTGCCGAATAATCTGTCGTAATTTTACCTTCTGGCAATTCTTCCTGTGTAATTGTTTCGCCATCCATGACTTTTTGAATTTCATTTCTTACAAATTCAACCTGATTATCATATGGATACACAACAGATAAATATTGACCTGTTGCAGATGCACAGATTTCCATACCTGTTTCTCCGCCAACGTGATAATTCACAATATTCCATTCAATTCCTTCATCTAATTGTTTATTCACTAAAGCCCATATAGAATTCATAGATATATTTGTTAAGAACATTCCATTCATGCCATCAATAATGGAATTAATCTGCATCATGATATCTGGTGAACATAGCTTTTCAATCATTGCCCGCATAACGATTTGCTGATGCATATTTCTACCAAAATCACCATCAGGTAAATTTTGTCTTTCTCGAACATACATCAAAGCACCAGCGCCATCCAAGCCAATTGTACCTTCCGGGAAGTATTGACCGTCGATTGCGGTAAACGCATATGGATTGTCAATCGTTACACCTTTCAATGCTTGAATGATAACCATAAACGTATCAAAATTCACAATTACATAATTTGGAATTTCGATACCATAAATATCTCCTAATCCTTTTAATGTATTATCAATTCCCACAAGACCTAAATGTGTCAGTTTATCTCTCTTGTCATTATAGTAAGGATTCTTTACCCAGGAGTCTCTTGGCAGATTAGAAATCAGAATTTGATGCGTATTTGGATTTACGGTAACTGTCATATTCACATCCGTTCTTCCCTGTAAAGATAATGCACCTGTTGTATCATTTCCACCGAAGAAGATTGTAAATGGTTTTGTAGTCATATCTACCGCAACTGTATCAGAAGCAGATGCATCAATTGGACGATCAAATGAATATAGAATCTTTGTGTCTGTTTCAAAATTCTCAAATCCTTGCATATCTGAAATGGTTCCCGCTAAAACTTCTGACATAATAAGAATATCAGTGTGATTATCATAAAATGCCTGAACTGCATCAGATAATGCATTTTTATCAATTGTCTGTACCTGTTTTCCACACAATTGTTTTAACTGTTTGAGTGCGTATTGTTGATTCGTTGTATCTGTTTCAATCGTTGTACCATATACCGCATCTGCATAATCCTTCATATCAACATTTTTAAAATTTCCATTACTATCCATTTCTGGCAGTGTAATCACATTTCTAAAAGTGTCAGGATATTGTGATTTATATTCATACGTTAAAACATATAGATTAATTCTTACTTTATCTCCTAATGCACTTTCAAATAATTCAGTAATTTTATTTATATAGTAAGGTGTTAATACAGATACAAAACCTAAACATAATGCAAGCGTACAGTTAATAAACTTCTGAATTCTATTTCTCGGAGAAAAAACAGCTGTAAAAATACCTGTTAAAAGTAATATACCCGCCAATAAAAACAGTACTAAAAATGACCATTTCTTCGGAAACATAGGCGCATTAAAAAGAACTAAAAACGTCGCAATAGCAGATATTACAAGCAGCATCCAGTAAAATTGAGAAGATAGTCTTCTCTTTCTTTTTTTCTTCTTTTTCTTTTTTCTTTTTACCGGTTGAATCATTTGAGCATCTTCAATGTATTCTTCGTTTCTTCGCTTATTGTGCATTATTATCCTCTTGAACTAGTTTTCCAATCAGAACATATCTACCATCACTTCTATCATAATTACATGTGCTTAACATAATCATACGATCCGATGCTTCAATAGACTGTTCAGATGTAAATGTAAATGAACTCACAAAGCGATTTACATAAGACATAAAACCATTATCATCGCTAAAAGACGTACGAACATAATCATCTTGTCCATCTGTCACAATACCAGCAACTGGGTAAACATCGTACGTCGCTGCTTCTGTATAGATATGAATTACTTTATGACCACCATAATACGAAGCATCTTTGTACTTCTCAATAGAAGCAAACATTGTCCCATTCTTCATATTATGCGCATATAGAATTGTATTCTTATCACTGAAATCTCTATTGTTATTCACATCCATGAATACACAGCCTGAATTATTATATGTACCATCAAATAAATGTCTTAAATAATATTCATTGTCTGTACCTTGTACAAATGGATAATCAACTGTACTGTCATCCAGTCTGATCCATCCAACAAAATCACCATTGATTTCTTTCAATTTTTCCCAATCAAATTCCGGTGCAGTGACTGCATTGCCGCTCTCATCTGTACTTGGCTTTTCAATCACAACTGATGGTGTCAGTTTTTCATACGTTTCTTTGCTTTCTTGATATTCATGTAATTCTTTATAAAGATTCCATCCTGAAAAACCAGCAATGATTAAGCAAACTACTATTACAATATCTGATAATATTCTTCCAAATTTTGTTAATTTTCTTTTTTTCTTCGCCATAGACATTATTTTAAATGCAATCCAGCTATGATTCAAGGAAGCTTAAGGAAATCATAATAACTCCTAAACAAACCATAACTTATTTCACATTACTCTCTCTTTCAATATAGATTGGTCTTTTCTTTGTTTCTAAGTACGTTTTAGAAAGATATTGTCCCAATATTCCAATACACAATAACTGAATTCCACCAATGAGCATAATAATACACACTAATGAAGGCCACCCACTCGTAGGATCACCAAAAATCAAAGTTCGAACTATAATCACAATAATCATTAATAGTGCAATCAATGAAAACAATACGCCAAAAATAGAAGCAATCTGCAAAGGCTTAACACTAAACGCAGTCATTCCTTCAATAGAATACTTAAACAACTCCCAGAATGACCATTTTGTATTTCCCGCAACTCTTTCTACATTCTCATAGGCAATCCATTTTGTACGAAACCCAATCCATCCAAAAATACCTTTTGAGAAACGATTATATTCGCACATAGAAAGAATGGCATCAACCATCTGACGTGTCATCATGCGATAATCTCTAGCACCATCTACAATCTTAGAATCTGAAATATGATTCATGATTTTATAAAACAATTTCGCAAAGAAAGAACGAATCAACGGTTCACCTTTTCGATTCACTCTACACGTCGCTACACTGTCATAACCTTCATGTACAACTGCTTCATACATTTCTGGCAAAAGAGAAGGCGGATCCTGTAAATCCGCATCCATAATGACAACAAAATCACCTTTACAACGCTTTAAGCCAGCATAAATCGCTGCTTCTTTACCAAAATTTCTTGAAAAAGATATATATTTAATTCTTTCATCCATTTCAGAATATTTTTTTATTACAGATAATGTATTGTCGTTGGATCCATCATCAATGAAAAGATATTCAAAAGAAACATCTTTCATCTTTACAGATATTTTCTTTATCTCCTCATAGAAAAAAGGAAGAGCCTGCTCTTCATTAAAACACGGAACGATAACGCTCAATATTTTCATACAAAACTCCTCCTGGTTTTCTTATTTCTCTTCTTCTTTATTTTGATTTAATTTATTAACCATATACATCATCGTTTCGCCATTATTATTTTCAAGTTCTGATGTATTGTTAGTATTTGATGGTTTTTCCTTTGTTCTTTCTTCCAGTTCGTGTTCTGAATATCCATAATCATCAAAGTCAAAATCCGCTTTCTTTTCAGGTGCATAGATGCTCTGCAGATACCATTTCAACATTTTTTTCTCATTTAATGTTTCTCCAACATGGAATGCCATTTTACCAATCCATTTCATTTTCTTACCAAATGGAACATGTTCTGTTGAATGAGAACCTGTATGTTTTCTATATTTCATTAATGGTTCTGTCAAAAACTTAATATGACCTGCTCTTTCAGCTAAAATACCAATCCATTGATCATGCATTGCCACTGTCTTAGGCATTGGTGTAATAAATGGAACCAGATCCTTCTTAAATGCCATACAGCTGCCTTGATATCCATTGATAAACAGATTCTTTAAGAATCCAAGTTTTACATTTCGATCAGAAAACAAGTCTTTTCCTAAAGGATTCAGGTTATCATCCACATATTCACAATTATGCATTACAGTCAGAATTGTTTTATCTGAATTGAAAGCATCCATCACCTTTTTCACTTTATCATCAGCCCAGACATCATCTTGATCAGACAAGAAAATATAAGCATTTGTGCAATGTGTAATAGCATTTTCAAAGTTTGAGATAACACCTTTTTCTTCCCAATGATAAACTTTGATGATGTCATACTTATACACATACTCTTCAAGAATTTTTAGTGTATCATCAGTAGAATCATTGTAAGAAATAATCAACTCATCCATTTCATCTAACTGCTTCAAAATAGAATCCAGTTGTTCCCTTAAATATTTTCCGCCATTATATACAGCCATCGCTACAGATATATTCATATCTTAGTCCTCCAGTTCTTTTATGTTCTGATCTAATTGTTGATCAATGCAATGTCTATCAAAATATGCAAGAAATGTCTTTTTTACATTTTCTTTCATCATAAAATATTCTTCTTCAGATAAAGAAGTAATATTTTGAATCAATGCATCATTTACATTCAATCCAATTTTTTCACTTTCAACAAGTGATAAAGAATCTCCTTTGATATTATTAATCATGGGCAATCCATAAGACAGATAATCCAATGATTTCATTGTTAAACCAACATACACACTATCTTTCATGATATTGAATCCAAAATGACAGTGTCTATAAATGTTTCTTTTCTTTTCTTCATCATAAACCAGACCATGATATGTATATGGGATGTGATGAATATCTAACTGTTGAAGAAATGCATCTTTATTTTCTCCATCACCAATAATATCCAAGTGAACCTTTTTCAAGCGCATTATATCTTTTAAAATTGATACTATTTTATCAATATCAATAATGTGATTAATAGAACCACAATATAAGAAATTGATCTGCTCCTTGAAGCTATCATATGAATTAATCATATGATTATCCTGTGATAAATAAATTGTTGTCTGTTTCTTTGCATCAACAAATTGTTTTAATGTGTCTCTAAATAGATTACATTCAAAAGAAACAAGATCACAATCATTTAAATATCGATTTCTAAGTTTAGCCCACTGATTGAAAATACAAGCTCCAAGCTTTTTGATTTTATCAGATACGGGCAAGCTTTCCGGCCACATATCTAACACATCAAACCAGATTTTAACATTTTCATGCTTTCTTTTATACAAAGCAAATTGCTTCACCATACTATTTGGTGGAACCATGATATAAATCAGTGATACATCTGTATGTTTTTCAGCTACTTCCACGCATGCTTTCGCAAATTTCATATGAGAAGCAATTCTTGCATAAGAAAGATTCTTTTGATATTCACTGACATGAATGTAATGTACATCTTCTCTTTTCTTTGTATAGTATTGTTTTTTAACATGATCAAAATCCGCAAAATAAATCATGGTTTCATACCCATTTCTTTCTAATGCAGACTTTATGTATTGAATACGAATGTTATAGTCATCGTATGTGTCAAATATCAATGCTTTTTTCATATCACTGCTTTCAATGTATTTGCCATTGTTTTAATTTCATTTAAGAAACTGAAATTCTCAATCGATGCAAGATTATATTTCATCTTGTCCGGAAGTACTTCATGAATATACGCATCATCAGGATCTTTTGCTTTTGATAAGATTTCATCTTCATCCTTGTACTGAATGGATGCAACGGAAGTAATTCCTGCCGGTAATAGAAGTGTTGCATACATTTCATCACTATATGCATTTACATACTTCACCACTTCTGGTCTAGTACCAACAAATGTCATATCACCAGCTAAAACATTTAACAATTGAGGAATTTCATCTAAACGACAATGTCTGATTTTTTCTCCAACTTTTGTGATTCTAGAATCATTTCCAACAGTCACTAATGATCCCTTCTTTTCCGCATTCTCACACATCGTTCTAAATTTAAAAATGAGAAACTGTTTTCCATACGTAGTCACACGTACCTGTCTAAAAAAGACAGGCCCTTTTGAATCCAGCTTGATCCAGATAGAAACGACTAAAAATACAGGAGAAAGAATCATTAAAAGAAGCAAGGACATCACAATATCAAATATTCTCTTCATTATTAAAGAACCTGTTCTTTTCTTTAATAATTCATAATAAGGTTTCACCTTATCATTTCTCATATATTCAGGTAATTTGTCCCAGCTTCTCAATATCATAATAATTTCATTTCTTCTAATGTACTTCTTAATGTCTGAATCACAATTTCAACATCTTCATCACTCAATAATGTATGCAATGGCAATGTAATCTCATTGTGATATAAGTGATATGCATTTGGGAAATCTTTAATATCCCATCCATATGCTTTATATCCACTCATCATTGGCAATGGTTTATAGTGAACATTTGTAGCCACACCATTTTCTGCCATCCTTGTAATAATTTCATTTCTTTGTTCCACAGAGATATCAGGAATGCGAATCATATATAAATGTGCACTGGAATGATACACATCACTAACATGTTGAATATGTTCAATGTGCATTGCATCCATTGCCTCATCATACTTCTTCACAATTTCATATCTTCTTTGAATCAAAGAAGGATATCTTTTTAATTGTACTAGTCCAATCGCAGCCATGATATCTGTCATATTACATTTATACCAAGGTCCGACAATATCATATTCCCACGCACCTGCTTTTGTTTTCGCTAACGCATCTTTGCTTTGTCCATGTAAAGAATACAACTGATATAAATGATAGAGTTCTCCATCATCAATACCATCAATATGTTTCCATGTAGCACATCCGCCTTCTGCAGTTGTCAGATTCTTAACCGCATGGAAAGAAAAGGAAGTAAAGTCTGCAAGATTGCCTACAGTTACGCCATTTCTGCTTGCACCTAAAGCATGTGCACCATCTGCCACTACAATCACTCTGCCAATTGCTTTTTGAATGTCGTTTGCTGGATGAAATAAAGATTTCTTTTTTTCTACAATTTTGTAGATCGAATCATAGTCGCAAGGCACGCCACCCAAATCCACCGGTACAATTGCTTTTGTTTTTTCTGTAATTGCATTTTCAAGTGCCTGATAATCCATTTCAACACTGTCAATTTGAGAATCCACAAATTTTACTGTCGCACCACAATGAATTGCCGCAGAAGCACTCGCAGTATATGTATAGGCAGGAACGATAACTTCATCTCCATCACCAATACCAAGAATTCTAAAATTCAATTCTTCTGCTGCTGTTGCACTATTTAAACATACACAGTTATCAACTTTTAAATATTCACATAAATTCTTTTCGAATTGCTTTGTTCGTGGTCCTGTTGTGATCCATCCGCTTCTTAATGCATCACTCACTTCTTTAATTTCTTCTTCTGTAATATCAGGAGGAGAAAATGGAATAGGTTTACTCATATTCATCACCTTCTTTAGGTAGTATTATAACATTTGTATTCATTTCTTTTCAAAAACACATTACTTCTCACTCAGTTCTTTTATATATTGCTCTGCATCTTTCAAGAAACTCATAGAAATCAAAACAATAACAATTCCAATCGGAAATGCCGCAACAATGCTGACGGATTGCAAATTACTCATAGAACTATCCGCAAATAACAATGCAATTGGCAACAATATCAATAATATACACCACATTAATTGTACTGCCTTATGTGGCTGTTCGTCTTCTTTTAAAGAGTGATAACTATAACATGACGCTGTTAAAGCAATAGAATCAAAAGAAGTCGCATAAAATGCAATCATTGTCAATAACACAACAACCATGATAACTTTAGAAAAAGGCATTGTTTCAATCATCGATACAATTAATCCATACATATCTCCACTCGCAAGATAGTTTGAGATAAAATCTACAGCACCGCTCATCTGCAGCCCCATGGAATAATTTCCCAAAACAATAAAACTAACCAATGTAGATCCAACGCCAAATACATAACCACCCAAAATTGTTTGTCGAACTGTTCTTCCTCTAGAAATATTTCCAATAAAGAATGGCGCTGCAACACACCATACCATCCAGTATGCCCAATAATAAATTGTCCAGTTTTGTGGGAAATTAGATGTTCTTAGAGGATCTGTATATGTAGATAATCCTATGAAATTTTGAATCATTGTACCAAGAGATGTAAAACCTGTTTCAATGATATATCTTGCCTGTCCACCAAAAACAAATACAAATGCAAGCAATCCAAAAAACATATAAATGCAAGCATTTGCAAGATAACTGATTCCTTTAAAACCATGCAATAAAGAATATGTGTAAACTGCACATGTAATCAAAAGAATAATCACATTGATTGTAGTTCTATCTACTGCGAAATGAAATAATCTTTCAATGATTGCGGCCATCAAAGGCGTCGCAACACTGAATGTCGTTGCGGTACCTGCAAGTAAAGCAAATACTGCCAGCAAATCAATCACTCTTCCAACAAATCCATCCGTATGTTCACCAAGGATTGGTCTACATGCTTCTGAATATTTCTGACGATTTCTTTTTCTTACATGAAGCATAAAACCAAAGGCAACTGCTAAGACAAGATAAAAGGACCAAGGAATAAAGCTCCAATGGAATAATGGGAATACACCAGCCCATTCCTGAATATTGCCTAATTCTTTAATATGTGGATCTGTTGCATATAAAATCCATTCAGAGAATGAATAAAACAAAATATCTGCCGCAAGTCCACACGTAAACATCATGGATCCCCATGCAAAAAATGAATATTTTGGCTTTTCATTCTTTTCTCCCAATACAATATCTCCATATTTAGATAAAGCAATATAGAAGGACAATAAGAAAATACCAAGACCAATCACCAAATAATAGACACCAAATGTATCTCCAAAAAAGAAACGAATTTCCGATAAAACTACATTAGATTTTTCTGGCATAAAGAAAAACAAAACGCATAGAACAATAATCAGCGTTAAAGGAACAATTGTGATCATCCAGTCTATTTTTTTCTTATTCATGATTTTTTGCCTCATAATTTTCATATTTCTTATCTAATTGAATCAATTCATCATAGTTATCAATTTCAATCACATCATCCTTTTCCATAGGATAAACACCTAACTGATATTCCTGTGGATAACAGAACATCGCTACATCATCCCAATAAATTTGTCTATTTTTCTTCTGTTCAAATTCTATTTCCAGATGATGTTTTAGTTTCTTTCCATCTTTTTCATTCCATCTTGAGATACTATAAAGCTGCCATCCTTTTTCTCCACCAGTACGACTACAATGCGTCACAATACCGTTTTCTACCGTCTGCAGCCATTCATCTGTTTTAGTTTCCGTATAAATACTGTTATATCCAGATTTATCAAACTCTTTAAAAAGAATCTTTGGATTATAAATAATCTGATCTCCATCTAAAATGATTGCATTGCAGATATAATCTCTTGCGACATATAAAGATGCAATATTATTACAGGAATCATAATAAGGATTATCGATAAGATGAATATCTGGGTACTTCTCTAACAATGCATTAAATTTGTCTTTCAAATATCCCACAACAACATAAATATCATAAATATCATTTTGATGCAGTGCATCAATGACAGTATCAATCATTCTTTTTCCATTTACTTCAACCATTGGTTTAGGAGTATCTAAAGTCACTGGATGCATTCTACTTCCAGTTCCTGCTGCCATAATAATTGCTCTTTCAACTTGATTCATAAATTTTCCCCCAGTTCTTTTTCAACAATACGATAATAATCTTTTGCATATCGATATTGTTTTAAAGAATATTCACCAAACTCAACACCAAGATTTCTCTTATATTCACACCAGTTGCTCCAGAGAAGTCCACATAAAGCTATATAACAATAAATCTTGATTCTCGTTTCTTTTAAACAATTTCCATCAAAATACTGATCAATCAACATATCCACATGTTGTCGATCATATAATGCATATATGCAAAACATCGCAATATCCACATGTGGATCCTGCATGCCAGCATATTCCCAGTCAATCAATCGCACACTTCCATCCTCAACAAACAAGAAATTATCAGGAACTGCATCTATATGTGTTAAGCACCGCTTCTCAATATGTTTTTCCACAAAATTTCTTAATTTCATAACATTTGTTTTCGTCATATGATAATCTCGATAAACAGATGGTGTCCCATCCCAAAGCGATTCATAAAATGCAATCTGCTTATAAATATCAAAATCATGATGTACCTGTAAATTCATAGAATGAAATGCTTTCAATCTACGCATACATTTATATGTATCTTCTTCATTCAGTGGATCACATACTCTTGCATTTTCCAGATATTTTGTAATCTTGTATCCATTTTCAGGATTGATATAGACAATATCATCGCAAATATCTTTATCATGAATAACTTGATATACTTCTGCCTCCTGTTTACGATCAATTAATTGATCTGTTCCTTCTCCAGGAATACGCATAATGTATTTTTGTTCATTACATGTAAATAAAAACGAACGATTTGTCATTCCTTTTTTCAAAACTTTAATATCTGTAATCTCTTGATTTGAAACATGCAAAGAATCGCAAATAATATTCATTGCATCTGACTTCAAATGATTCGAATGATGATCTAATTCTCTCAATTGTTCATACGTATTGATTTCTATGACATCACTTTCATGAACAACACGAGAATACAGGATATATTTTCCATCTTCATATAATGCATCTTCCCAGAATAAATTATCATTTTTAGCATTCTCACAAAGCTTAGCAATATTTTTTCTCAATTCTTGTGCATCCTTATGATTCACATAGGCAATTCCAATCATATGATTGCCAGCTTCATCATTTCCTACATCTACCAGTTCTTCTTTTCGGTTCACACGAACAGGACTATTTCTATCTTTCTGATCATTTACCATATACCATGATACAAATTCATTTTTAGAAAATGGATTGATATCACACCAGATATCACACGGAATAATATAACAATTCTCTAAATGATCTTTCACTAAGTTTAAGGAATATAAATTATTTTTTGTAGAATAATCCGGATTATAAATTAAATTCACATGATATTGATCAATCAGAAATTCAAATTGTTCTTTCAAGAAACCAACAACAACATCAATTTCAACAATACCAGCTTCATGTAACTGTTTAATCAGCCTCTCAATTAAAGTTTCATTACCAACCTGTAATAAGCCTTTTGGAACTTCTGTATTAATTGGTACCATGCGCATACCAAAACCCGCAGCGAGTATCACAGCTCTCTGCGGTTGATTTTCTTTGAGTTCATTGTATGCTTTTTCAGATAATTGCAATTTATCATTGATATAGCCTTGATCTATCAAGTGATTCACTGAACGATTTACTGTTCCTAATGAATAATCAGTAGATAAAGCAATACTTCTTTGTGTCTGATTACTTTTATCAAGTAAATTTTTTAGAATTGTACAATCTTGAATGTTCATAAAAACCTCTTTTTATATTTTTGTGAACATTATGTCATAAGTTACAATGATTCGCAATCTTTAATTATCAAATTTTAAAACAGCTGGAAAATGACAATGTCTTTTTTCAACAGGAGGCAGTGTCATATATTCTCCATATGTTTTCTTTAAATAAGCATCACTATTCTGTGGAACTTTAATACTCTGTGTTTCATATTGCATATCTACAGCAGGCAACAATTCTTCTTCAGAATACGTAACATCTTCTTTTCCATAGTTATCTTCATATTTATATAACATGAATTCCGCATATCGATTTGTATCATGTTCTTTACCATATTTTGATGCAACTGCTGTGTAGCGACTCTGTAGTTTTTTAACACTCTGACCAAACAGCAGCAATAAACCATGAACAACATAACATCCAAAATATGCCACTTGTTTTTTGAATCCCTTTACACTGGAAGGTAATTTTGGCTTTGGATAGTCACAAAGAACCATTAATCTCGCAATAACCCAGCATTTCTGTTGAATTTTCTGTCTTTCAACAGCATCTTCAGGGACTTTATCAAATGGAAAAATATCAATAAAAATACCAGAATGATACTTGCGATCTGTATCTGTAGCTTCAATAAATGTTGTATCTGAACGTGTTAATTTTGCAAAAGGAAGTACATATCCTTTTGTTTTTCTTGCTTCCAGCAATTCAAAAGTACTGCCCAATTCTTTTGGTGCAACTTCTAGAAACTTTTCATAATCTTCTCTAGGCATTCCAACATCCATATCATCATCCCAAGGAATAAATCCACGATGTCTCATTGCACCAATCACTGTTCCATAAGAAGCAAAATAACGAAAACCATACTTTTCACAAACTCTAGCAAATTCATTATAAATACTCAATTCATAGTCCCACAACTTATGTAAAATATCTTCAGAATATTCTCCCATTTTCACTCACCCTTATTTCTTTTTCAAAAATTTCCAAATGATTTGATTACATATTAATAAAAAGAATGTATCTTTCAGCAAAAACAACATTGCAATATATACAACAATTCCAACCATGATAGAAATAACAATAGATAGTGAAATATTTGTGATGAAATATCCAGTTAGTGCCACACATACCAACATCACTATTCCCGCAATTAAATACTTTACCGATGGTTTAAAAAACTCCTTCACAGATATATCTTGATGTACGAAATATAATTGAACCGCAAGAATTGTATATTCAGCCAGTACTGTAGAAATGACTGCTCCAATCGTCCCAATTGCATGAATTAAAATAAAGTTAAAAATCATATTTACAATTGCTCCAACAACAACTGAAAATGTATAGATTTTCTGTTCTCCAACCTGAATCAAATATTGAATTCCTGTAATATTACTTAATCCAATTGCCAAAAGAATTGGTGTTGTTGCACACATCAAATATCGAACAGGTTCATATCCTTCTCCAAAATACCACGGAACAAATGCTTTCGATATTCCAATCAATCCAAGCGTAAACGGAATCGCAATCATCCATACCAGGTGAATCGATTGTCGTAAATATACTTTCATATCATCTTTATTACCTTCCGCAAAGGTACTGGCAATACGACTAGACATCACAGAACTCATTGCGGTAACAAGACACAATAAAGCTTTCACAATTTTCTGTGCATTATCATAATAACCAACTTCCGCCATATCATTTGTGATATTCCCAACCATTGTTTTATCCAAGACTGTATATACCTGCGTTGCAACCTGTGGAATAAACAAAGACATAATTGGTGAAAAATGTATCTTAAATGATAATTTTCTCAATGGAACAAACGGAATATATTTTGGAAGATACAGCCACAATGTAATATTCCCTAAAAAATCAGATAAACTGTAAATCAATAAATATTTCCACAAATCATCTTTTGTTTTCACAAAAGCAAAAATACAGATCAGCCCAAGTATTTTTACAATAATATTACGCACAACCGGTTTTCCAAACTCTTCTATTCCCATGAAATACCAGCTCACGTCAATTGCATTCGCAACAAGCTCAAAAATTAAAATTTTGTAATATATTGCATATGCACCATTCATACAGAACAACAAATAAAAAATAATGAAAGCAATAATATTTGTAAAAATACGAATCGTTACTAATTCCCAGAAAATATTTGCCTGTTTTTCCTTGTCATGCTGAACGTAGGCAATTTCCCTTTGTCCATACATTGCAATCCCCAAAGATCCAAAAAGGATAAAATATGTAACGATGGAAAATGTATATCCATAAATTCCATTATTTACAGCACCTAATACTCTAGCTACATATGGAGTTGTAATTAACGGTGTAATTACCGTTAACATTTGAAATATTAAATTAAATATATAATTTTTAGCTAATGAATTTTTCATACAGCTATTATTATATCATCAATAAAAAAAGTGTTACAGAAGGCAAACCGTATTCCCGTTTCAACTTCTATAACACAAATTCATTATCAATGAATTTCTCTCTTTACACAATCTAATGCAGAAGCAATAACCGCATCCATATCATAGTATTTGTATTCACCAAGTCTTCCTCCAAATACTACATTTGGTTCTTTATCTGCCAATTCCTTATACTTTGCATATAGTGCGCCATTCTTTTCATCATTCACTGGATAATATGGTTCATCACCAGGTTTCCATTCAGATGAATATTCTTTTGAAATCACAGTCTTTGGAATATCATTTCCTTGATCATCCTTACCAAATTCAAACCATTTATGTTCAATGATTCTTGTATATGGTGTTTCTCTATCTGTGTAATTTACTGCAGCGTTACCTTGATAGTTTGGCTTATCTAATAACTCTGTTTCAAATCTAACAGAACGATATTCAAGATTTCCTAGTGAATAATTGAAATATGCATCAATTGGACCAGTATAGATGATTTTTTCTGCTAATGCATCATATTCATCCTTCTTAGCAAGATAGTCTTCATTCAATCTCACTTCAATACCATCCAGCATATTTGCAACCATCTTTGTATAGCCACCCATTGGAATCCCTTGATACAAAGCATTGAAATAGTTGTTATCAAATGTTAAACGAACAGGCAGTCTTTTGATAATGAAGGATGGAAGATCTTTACAATCTCTTCCCCATTGTTTTTCTGTATATCCTTTGATCAGTTTTTCATAAATATCTTTGCCAACTAAAGAAATCGCCTGTTCTTCAAGATTCTTTGGTTCTGTAATATTGGCAGCTTTCTTTTGTTCCTCAATTTTAGCCTGTGCTTCTTCTGGTGTTACAACACCCCACATCTTATTAAATGTGTACATGTTAAACGGAAGAGAATACAGTTCACCCTTATAATTCGCAACAGGACTATTTGTAAATCTGTTAAATGTTGCAAACTGCTGAATATATTCCCATACTTCCTGATTATTTGTATGGAAAATATGTGCACCATACTTATGAACATGGATACCTTCTACATCTTCTGTATATACATTTCCCGCAATATTAGGCCTTTTATCAATAACCAGTACACTCTTTCCAGCCTTTTTAGCTTCATGTGCAAATATAGATCCAAATAAGCCTGATCCAACTACTAAATAATCGTACTTCATCTTACAATACTCCTTTCAATATTTTCTTAAAGCATGATTCTATTTTCTGTTTTCCAATAGATTCTTCTGTATTTAAGACTGGCAGTTCTTTTACTTTCAATTCAGAATGCTTTACCAGCCATACATTTAATAACCTCTCCGAAAGAAAGCCAAATACTCTTGCGTTATATACCTCTCTTTCACTTAGTGGTATTTCTAGGTGTTCTTCCACATATTTCAAGATTGCAAATAACCATTCACAATATGCATCAAATACATCTTTTCTACAAATCATCATATTGAATTGAGAATAATGATTGCTATTCATCACAGTATCAAAAGCATTTGCATATTCTGGAGTGACTATCTTTACTGCTTCTTCAGTGACTTTCATATCACTTTTTCCTTCCGGCAAGTATTTTCCATAGCGAGGTCCAACCTTGTTAAACCATGTATACCCTCTTTGAGCGACAATGACATCATACTTAGACATCATATTCTGAATAGTTTTTTTATCCAGAATTTTTTTAGGATCACTAAAGATATACTTGTCATAAAAATATCTACGATAATGTACCAGACCAATAATATCTGCGGATGTATTTTTCCACATCCAATACATTCCAGTCAATTCACAATAATACGGATTCATGCTGGAAATATTATCTCCAGTATTATCTTTCAAATAGCCTAAGTCTTTCTTACCTTCCGCACCTACCTGCAAAGGAATATAAATATCATTCTTAGGAGGAGTAAAGCTTTTATGTGTCGCAATATATATTTTGATATCTTCTGTCATTTCTTCACCTTCTTTGCTCTGTAATTCAAAAATGCTGGAATTAATGCATTGATAATATGATAGCGCAATGATGGAAATGGTTTAGTAAGAACATTAAATGTATCCCATGCCATAAAATATGTATTCCATCCATCTTCATAATTCATACCCTTCCATGGAGTCATATTCAAATAATTGTCATAATCATCTTTAAATCGATGATGATTTCCTTTTCTCCATGGTCTTTCTTCTCCAAGATAATGAATAATCACTGGATGCTTTCTAGCTTCTTCAAATACATCTTTATCAATATATGGATAATCACAAAGTTTAGACAAAAAACGATACGAATACTGATCAAATATATTGTAATAATTATACTTAGGAGACAAAGTCAGAATTTGTCCTTTACATGTTCCATTAATTGCATCCTGATCATTTGAAAAAAGTTTTCCTTCATGTTCTTTATAGAAAGAAATAATTTTCTTTCCAAGATTCTGGCATCTCCAGTTATTTAAATCAATCAGAAGCACGCCAGCATTGTAGTACGGCATCCCTTTCATACCGATTGAAGCTTTACGTTCATAATCATATGTTGGTTCTAAACTAGCCGCGATCGCATGATCTTTCATTTCTGTCTGATATAATTCTTCTAAAGAACCTCTTACAATCGTATCTCCATCGAGATATAAAATTCTATCTAGCGAAGAAGGCAATAGTTTATCTAGCAACAATCTTGCCAACACAATTGGATTCCATCCAGATGTATTGATTTCAAAATCAAAATGTTCTGACATATCACCCAGTTCAATGAATGATACTTCTCTTCCATACTTCTGAATATACGCTGTTAATTTTCTTTCATTTTCTTGAGAAACATTTAAAGACATCAAATAAAAATGAATCTCAAATACATTTTTATTATTTTCACATACAGAAGTAATCGCTGCAGCTACTTGAGGAACAAATTTATCATTAAATGTATACAAAATATTCATTCGTCAAACCTTTACTACTTTCCAATAAACAACCGCAAATAGATTCTTGATCCCAGATTCAAGCATTTTCGAATAAAAACACTCAATGCAAAATCAAGATTTGAAATATGTAATGCAGCTGCATGCTTTCTAAGCAACATCTTATGTTCTTCAACATATGCCTTTTGTTCTGTTGTCAGCACTTTTCCAGTATTGGAATCATTTCTCAAACGGAAATAATTCAGTGGTTCATGAATAATATACACATCTCCTAGGCATGCAATACTAACCCAGAAATCATAATCCAGAATATATTTAAATTGAGGATCAAATCCAGGCACTTGATCCAATACAGATTTTCTAAATGTATTATTCAATGGTGCGCCAAACAGGTTTCTTGAAAACAGACCTGCTCTTGCGATGACTTTCCCACTTACTAAACCAGATTTTTTATATCTTGTATAACTGCCTTTTGTATTTCCTTCCAAGTCTCTAAATTGTGTATCGCTTTCCGCAAGCAAAGCAGTTGGATGTGCAATTAATGCATTCACTTCTTTTTCAAGAGCATCTAAGGCAAGCATATCATCTGCACAGATCAGCTTAATAAATTCACCTTTACATTGCTGAAGACAATGATTCCAGTTCCCACTCATTCCAAGATTCTTTTCATTGATCAATAAACGAATTCTAGGATCTTCAAATTTTCGAATTACCTCTACTGTATCATCTTTAGAATGATCATCACAGATAACTAGCTCAAGGTTTTTATATGTTTGATTCAAAATACATGAAATTGTCTGATCAATGTAATCTGCATTGTTATATGCCGGAATACATACACTCACCAAAGGCTGTTTATTTAAGTTTGTCATTGATTTCTTTCTCCAGTAGATCGGAAGAGCGTCGTGTAGGGAA
>ERZ506978.270-NODE-270-length-28054-cov-4.297296_pt1 | contig 28054 bp, 17 predicted proteins | sample MGYA00512888_ERZ506978 | MGnify/ENA metagenome assembly ERZ506978
GCGCCGGATGATCGCCACCGAAGTTCATCGACGGCCTATCTCAGACTGTAATGGGCTCCTAGGCACTGAATTGCGGGGTGCTTCCGGTGTTGAAGCAAGGGATTCAAAGAGATTGGGTTTTTATCCAGCTGGGGCGTTCGGAAACGAGCCGTAAATCCTTTGGTTTTCAGCATTTACGTGTGCACCAAGTGACAAAAAGGAGCCTCGCTCCTTTTTGTCACTTTTTTGTCGCGCACGTGTCTATAATGAATTAACCTCGCGGAAACCCTCCGGGCACGAAAGGGAACCGGCAAGGAGCGGGGGATCGGGAAATGAGACTCAATTCAAGGAGCGCTACATGGCACATTATTTCGACGAACCCTCTCGTACTTTTAATGAGTACCTGCTTGTACCGGGTTACTCTTCTTCGGAGTGCATCCCCGAAAAGGTTGACCTTTCCACTCCGCTTGTACGATACAAGAAGGGTGAAGAGCCTGCTCTGAAGCTTTCTATCCCCATGGTTTCCGCAATCATGCAGGCTGTTTCCGACGACGGCATGGCTGTTGCCTTGGCTCAGCAGGGTGGCGTTTCTTTCATCTACGGCTCTCAGTCCATCGAAGACCAGGCCGCAATGGTTCGCCGCGTAAAGGACCACAAGGCCGGTTTCGTACGTAGCGATTCCAACCTTACTCCCAACGCAACGCTTCGCGATGTTGTTGCGCTGAAGGAAAAGAGCGGCCATACCACCATGCCCGTTACCGAAAACGGTCTGGGTCAGGGCAAGCTGCTGGGCATTGTTACCGGCCGCGACTATCGTCTTTCCCGCATGGATCTCGATACGCCCGTATCCGAGTTCATGACCCCCCGTGAAAAGCTCATCGTGGGCACCGCAAGCACCACGCTGAAGGAAGCCAACGACATTATTTGGGACAACAAGCTGAACTCGCTGCCCATCGTTGACGATAACGACAACCTTATGTACATGGTATTCCGTAAGGACTATGAACAGCACAAGTCCAATCCGCACGAGTTGCTCGACGCCCACAAGCGCTACATCGTGGGTGCCGGCATCAACACGCGCGATTACGCAGAGCGCGTACCTGCTCTGATCGAGGCTGGCGCAGACGTTCTGTGCATCGACTCCTCCGAAGGCTTCTCCGAGTGGCAGTCCCGCACCATCGCATGGATTCGCGCTCACTACGGCGACTCCGTAAAGGTTGGTGCCGGTAACGTGGTAGACACCGAAGGCTTCCGCTTCCTGGCCGAGGCCGGCGCCGACTTCATCAAGGTTGGCATCGGCGGCGGTTCCATCTGCATCACGCGCGAAACCAAGGGCATTGGCCGTGGTCAGGCAACCGCACTTATCGAGGTTGCAAAGGCTCGCGATGAATACTTCCGCGAAACGGGCGTATACGTTCCCGTTTGCTCCGACGGTGGCACGGTTTACGACCATCACATCACCTTGGCACTCGCCATGGGCGCTGATTTCATCATGCTGGGCCGCTACTTCGCCCGTTTCGACGAGGCTCCCAACAACAAGGTTGTTGTAAACGGCCAGCACATGAAGGAATACTGGGGCGAAGGTTCCAGCCGTGCACGCAACTGGCAGCGCTATGACCTGGGCGGCAACAAGAAGGGCATGACCTTCGAAGAGGGCGTAGACTCCTATGTTCCCTACGCTGGCCCCTTGAAGGACAACGTGGACCTTACGCTTTCCAAGGTTCGCTCCACCATGTGCAACTGCGGTGCGCTCACCATTCCCGAGCTGCAGGACAAGGCAAAGCTTACGGTTATCAGCTCCACTTCTATTGTTGAGGGCGGCGCGCACGACGTTCTGCTGAAGGACAAGACTCCTTTCGTTAGCAACACGCGCTAGGGTTTTCGTTACGCCGACGAAAACGTTTCGTCTGGCTTACCATTTGCGGCTCTTCATAAAATCTCCCCGTTTCGCTCTGTGCGAAGCGGGGAGATTTTTTATATTTGAACTGGGATAACAATGTTCACTCATAAAACACGTTCTAATCCCAGAAAGCGGACGATTAGGTCAAAACTGACGGGTACGCTAAACTTCTTGCTATGGCTATACGAGTACATAAAGCGCTTACCGCAGTTCCCGTTAGCTTGTCTTTGGCTCTTTCTATGGCCCTGCCGGCAACTGGTGCTGTGCGCGAAGCACACGCAGACGAGCTTTCCGATGCCCAGGCAATGCTGTCTCAGGCTTCGGCTGAGCTTGATTCCCTTAACAAAGAATACGATGCCCTGCAGGCGCAACTGAGTGGCCTTGATTCGCAGATCAGCGAAACCACCCAGAAGGTGCAGGATGCTCAGCAGAAGATGCTTGAGGGTCGTGAAACGCTTTCCGACAGCATTCTTTCCCAGTACAAGGGAGACGGTTCCCTTTCGCTGGTGAACATCGTCCTTTCTTCGGAAGATATCTCGGAGTTCACGAAGAATCTGACGTATTACTCTTCCATTCAGGAAGACCAGGCGCAGAAGGTTGCCGAACAGGAGCAGCTGCGCGATACGTTTTCTTCGGCTCTCAGCGAGCTCGACGCCCAGCGCGATGAGCAGCAGAAGCTGATAGACGAGGCCGAGCAGAAGAAGAGCCAGGCCGAAAAGGTAGTGTCTGACGCTTCGGCCAAGGTCTCTTCTATCAAAGAAGAGCAGGCCCAGGCCCAGCTGGCAGCCCTGCAAGCACAGGCTGCGGAAATGCAGAAGAAGGAAGAAGCTAAACAGCAAGCTTCTTCAAGCGCATCGCAGCCCAATTCCAATTGGAACACCAATACCGACCGCAACCCGTCGGCCAATACCAATTCCAATTCTTCCAGCAACGGCTCCTCTAGTTCCAATTCTGGCAGCGTAAGCGCTGGTTGGAAGACGGGCGTCGCTTCCGCTTATGGCGGCAGCAGCGACGCAAGCACCCCGAACCCGGGAACCACAGCAACGGGTGCAATTTGCAACGATTCCTCCATGGGCGTTGCCGTTCCCATGTCCTGGCCGAATTACCGCTCGTACCTTGGACGCGCTGTTGAAATCAAATATGGCGGTAAGACGGTAATCGCTACCGTCAACGACTGCGGTTACATGGGCGGCGGCTCGCGCGCGCTTGACCTGCAGCCGGGTGTCTTCAAGGCTTTCGGGTTCAGCACCTGCCAAGCCTGGGGCGTCCGCACCGTTAGCTACCGCTTCTTATAAGTGGGAGCATAGGGCAAGCATCATTTTCTCACTTACGTCATAGCGTACAGATTGGGGCCTCGCTCGCGAAGCAACTCGCGAGTGAGGCCTCTTTTCGTTGGGGATGTAGGGACAGGCACCAGATTCCCACTTGGCGGACCAAGCCTCGCTTGTAATGCGGTTTGCGTATCAGGTTCGGCGCTAGGTGCTATGACGCAAAGGGAATTTGGCGCCTGTCCCTACATCCCTAACAACCGCTTAAGGGAAATTGTGCGTGGAAACACAGGCGCAACGCCAACACGATATAATGTCAAACCATATGTATATTCAGCGCTCGAAGGTTCGCCTGTTTGAATCAACGGGCTCTGCGCACATGAAGTATCGGAAAAGGATTTTGCCTCATGAAAGAATACAATCCTCACGAGATTGAACCTCGTTGGCAAAAGGTGTGGGCCGAAACCGGCGCGCATAAGGCAACGGAGGATACCAGCAAGCCGAAGCGCTATGTGCTCGAGATGTTCCCGTACCCTTCGGGCGACATTCACATGGGCCACGTTCGCAACTACACCATCGGCGACGTAACGGCTCGCTATTACGCTATGCGCGGTTATGACGTGCTGCATCCAATGGGCTGGGACGCATTTGGCCTGCCCGCAGAAAACGCCGCCATCAAGCACAACTCCCATCCCGCCAAATGGACGTATGCCAACATCGAAACGCAGAAGGCCAGCTTCAAGCGCATGGGCTTTTCCTATGACTGGGACCGCACCGTTGTTGCCTGCGATCCTGAGTATTATCGCTGGGGTCAGTGGATCTTCCTGCAAATGTACAAGCGCGGTTTGGTGGAACGCCGCAACAGCCCTGTAAACTGGTGCCCTAACTGCAAAACGGTTTTGGCGAACGAGCAGGTAACCGAAGGCGAATGCTGGCGTTGCCACGGCGCCGTCGAAAAGCGCGATCTTACCCAGTGGTACTACAAGATCACCGATTACGCCCAGGAACTGCTGGACGATCTTGATCAGCTGAAAGGCTGGCCCGATCCCGTTAAGCAGATGCAGGCCAACTGGATCGGTCGTTCCGAAGGCGCCGAAGTCGATTTCGAACTGATCCCCGCCGAGGGCAAAGACGACGGCCAGACCATCACGGTATTCACCACGCGCCCCGACACCCTGTTCGGGTGCAGCTTCTTCCTGCTTGCCCCTGAAAGCCCGCTGGTACACGACCTGGTGTGCGGCACCGAATACGAAGCCGAGGTTATGGCTTTGGTCGAGGGCGCTGCCAAGGTGAGCGCCGTAGAGCGAGCCCAGGGCGACCGCGAAAAGCATGGCGCCTTCACCGGCCGCTATGTTATCAACCCCGTCAACGGCGAAAAGGTTCCCGTTTGGGTTGCCGATTACATCGTTGCCGATTACGGCACCGGTGCTGTAATGGCTGTTCCCTGCGGCGACCAGCGCGACTTCGAGTTTGCCCGCAAGTACGACTTGCCCATCATCCCCATTATCTTGGGCGAAGATGATCCGCTATATCCCGAGCTCAACGGTGTGCAGGAGCGCAAGGTTATCACCGTCGATTGGGAAAAGTCCTACGAGGCTGAAGGTGTGTTGGTTCAGTCTGGCAAGTACACCGGCATGGTGGGCGGCAAGCATTCTCCTGCTGTCGACGCTATCATCGGCGACCTGGAGGCGCAGGGCAAGGGCAAGAAGTCGGTTCAGTTCCGCTTGCGCGATTGGCTCATTTCCCGTCAGCGCTATTGGGGCAACCCTATTCCGATCATTTACTGCGACGACTGCGGTACCGTGCCCGTTCCCGAAGATCAGCTGCCTGTTACGCTGCCCAAGGACATCGATTTGGCTGCCGGCGAAACGCTTGCAACGCATGAGCAGTTCGCTCAGTGCACCTGTCCGAAGTGCGGCAAGCCTGCGCGTCGCGAAACCGACACCATGGATACCTTTACGTGTTCCAGCTGGTATTACATGCGCTATACCGATCCGCACAACACCGAGCTTCCTTTCTCGCCTGATCGCGTAAACCGCTGGATGCCGGTCGATCAGTATATCGGCGGAATCGAGCACGCTATTCTGCATCTGCTGTACAGCCGTTTCTTCACGAAGGTGCTGCGCGATATGGGTATGCTCGACTTCGATGAGCCCTTCACGAACCTGCTGTGCCAGGGTATGGTTCTCGACGAAAACGGCGAGGTAATGTCGAAGTCGAAGGGCAACGTTATTAGCCCCGAAGACATGATCGCCGGATACGGCGCCGACGCAGTACGTGCCTACATTCTGTTCATGGCTCCGCCTGATAAGGAACTGCAGTGGAATGAAGACGGCCTGGCTGGCATGTATAAGTTCTTGAACCGTACGTGGCGTATGGTGAACGACCTTACAGGAAAGGCTGGCGAGGAAACCTTCTTCCAGGCTGGCGCAAAGGCGGAAGAGGCAAAGAAGGCTCATGACGAACTTCTGCGCGAGCGCCATCGTGTGGTTGGCAAGGTTATCGACGACTTTGGCCGCAACAATTTCAATACGGCTATTGCTGCCATCATGGAATTGGTGAACGCTACAGGTGATTACCTGCGCAAGAACTCTGCTGAGGATCGTGCCGCCAATGCCGAGCTTGCTGCCTTCGATAGGGAAATTGCCGAGGTTATTGTGAAGCTGCTGGCTCCGATGGCCCCCCATTGGGCTGAAGAGCTGTGGCAGGATGTTTTGGGCAACGAAACTTCCGTACATAAGGAAGCTTGGCCCGAGTTCGACCCGAACGCCGCTAAGGCTTCCGAGGTTGAGCTGGCGGTGCAGGTTAATGGCAAGGTGAAGGCGAAGATCACCGTTGCTACCGATGCGGCGGAAGATGCTATTCGCGAAACAGCTTTGGAAGCCATCGCCGACGCAACCGCTGGTAAGGACATCAAGAAGGTTATCGTTATCCCGGGCCGCTTGGTCAATGTGGTAGCAAAATAGCCAGAATGTGCTTTTAGGGGCCAGATCTGCTTGTGAACTGCCTCCCATTTCTTGGAAGCGAGAAATGGGAGGCTTTCTTATGCGGGCGGATTTCAGAGCAGGCCGCGTACGAACAAAACGCGCGGACAACGTGGAGGTTCCGAAACTCTTACGTACGTTTGCTATGATCAAAGCCTATGGGAACTAAACGAAAAAAAGGATGCCTCCGCCGCTTTATCGAAGCCGTTATCGGCTTCGTGCTGTTTGTTGCGCTTGTTGTGGTGGGCGTTCCTCTGGGAATCAATGCTTGGGTTTGCGCAAGCACGCGCCCTGCTTTTGAATCTCAGGCTCAAGCGGCTGCCAATGCGGACGCTTTCGAAGCTGACGCCATTGTGGTGTTGGGCGCAGGCATCAATTGGGACGGTAGCCCCTCAGCTGTTCTGAAAGATCGCCTTGACGTTGCCGATGGCTTGTACAACGCCGGGGTCGCGCCGAAAATCATCATGAGCGGCGACAATAGCGACTCTTCGTACAATGAGGTCATGGCCATGGCGAAGTATGCGAAGGCCAACGGCATTCCTGCCGAAGATATTTTCTGCGATCACGCCGGTCTTTCCACGTACGACAGCATGTACCGCTTGAAGAATGTGTTCAACGTGCAGCGCTGCGTCATCGTTACGCAGGAGTACCATCTATATCGTGCCGTGTACGATGCGCGCGGTTTCGGCATCGATGCGCGTGGTGTTGCAAGCGATCTGAGCGACTACTCCGATAAGGATTCTTACGAGCAGCGAGAATTCTTTGCGCGTATTAAAGATTTCTTCGGCATCATCACCAAGATGGAGCCGCAAACGAAGAGCGAACCGGTTTCCCTCAACCAATCGGGGACCGTTACCCAGTGGTGGTAGAAAGGGGTAGCAATGCCGAAAATCGTTATTGTTGACACCGACTTCGAAAGCAACGACTTTGAAGTGCGCATGGCGAAGGAGGCGGGCGTTGATATTGCTCTGTTCAACGAGCGTGAGCCCGAAGCCATCATCCGTAATGCTGCTGATGCCGACGGTGTGGTTACTTCCTATGGCAAATTCCCCTCTGCGGTATTTGAGGCGCTTCCAAATTTGCGCGTGGTAAGTAGAACAGGTATCGGGTACGACGGTATCGATGTGCCTGCGGCAACGAAGAACGGCACTGCGGTATGCGTAGTGCCTGGTTACGGTACCGAAGTGGTGTCCGACCACGCTATTACGCTAGCGCTCTGCGCGCTGCGTCGCTTGAACGAAACCGATGCCGATATGCGCGCTGGCATTTGGGACTATACCCGTCATCGTCCGTACGGCCAGGTATTCGGCCTTGTGTTCGGCGTGGTGGGCATGGGCGAAATCGGTCGTGCCACTGCCCGCAAGGCTGCTGGCCTGGGCTTCAAGGTGGTGTGCTATTCGCGTTCCCTCACGCCAGGCCGCCGCACGCCTGAAGGCTATGACATTTTGGGGTATGAAGAGCTTTTGAAGTGCGCCGATGTGGTTAGCTTCCATACTGCTCTCACTCCCGACACCCATCATCTACTTGATGCTCGTTGTATGTCTCTTATGAAGGATAGTGCGGTGGTGGTGAACACATCGCGCGGCGCGGTTATCGACACGCTCGCTTTGGCAGAAGCGCTCCAGGCGGATAAGCTGTGGGGTGCTGGCATCGACGTGTTCGAAGGCGAGCCTGTCGATCCAGGTCATCCGCTGATGAAAGCTCCTCATACGGTGCTCAGCCCGCATGTGGCCTACTGGTCCGAAGAATCGGGCGTTGAGCTGCGCACGCGTGCCATGCAGGCCGCAATCGATGTGGTTACGGGAGCGCGTCCGAAGGACTGCCTGAACCCTGAAGTGCTGTAGGGAACGGGGTTAGCTCCGCCTGTGGGCGAGTGGTTGCGGCTGGAACCTCGACAAATGCTGCCGCTGGAGTTTGCTCCGTCCTTGGGCAGGTAGTTACTTTCGTTTTTCTTTGATGCGAAGGAGCCGAGTATGCTTGTTGGCGTAATTTCCGACATACATGGGCATTTGAGCGAGCAGGCATACGATGCCTTGCAGCCGTGCGACATGATTCTGTGTGCGGGTGACGTTGAGCGGCCATCCGTTCTCATGGAACTTGATGCCATCGCCCCAACGGTTGCGGTGTTAGGCAATTGCGATTCCAGCCTGCGGGGAATGAATATTCCCTTCGTGGCGTCTCCCCGTATTGGCGGGGTGCGCTTCTTTATGACGCATCGCCCTGAAGATATTGGCACCGTTGCTGAAGACGTACGCGTGGTGGTGCATGGGCATACCCACGTTCCTCGTGAAGAGCTTATCGACGGGGTTCTGTATTTGAACCCGGGGAGCGCTAGCAAGCCGCGTGGTGGCAGCAGGCGGGGCATTGCCCGTCTTGCTATCGACTCGGGCAAGGTTGCGGGCGTCGAATTCGTGACATGGGAATAGGCGGGGCGGCACTCCCGCCTGCGCGGTTGGGGAAGTGGCAAAATAGGCGAAATAGCTAAAACGGGCACGCTTGAAAAATGGCAAGTTGACCCAAAGGGACTTGCCCGTTAGAATACATACTTACATTTTATGCATGTGCGCCGTTAGCTCAGCTGGTAGAGCAGGGGACTTTTAATCCCAAGGCCGCGGGTTCGATTCCCTCACGGCGCACCACTTCGCAACTAAGGCCCGCCGTAAGGCGGGCCTTTTGCATTCAACGGGCGCCACTTTCGTTTTGGGCAATAGGAGATAGCTTTTGCCTATACTCTCTCTTGCCCATATCCCTCTTTCGCGGGTTTTGGCCCGTTGTTGCCGCTGTGGCTCTGCACGTTTTTTGCAGGATTCGCCCCGTAGGGGTGAATCGGCTTTGTTAGATCTGCCCTATTGCGGCAATCGGTCCATCTGAAAACAAAAATCCCACCTTTTTTGCAACTTTTTTGCGATTAGGGACTCTTTTCTGCTCCCCTAAAGCGGAAATAGGCTGCCGCACAGCCGATTATCTGCGCTTTTGCATCGCGATCCGCGATCGGGGGAGTCCATGACAATCCCCAATCGCAAAAAAGTTGCAATCCGAGCCGTTTTTCTGTTTTCAGCCTTCCCGCAAAGGGTTCAGGGTAGTGTCGGGGGATTGTGCGGCCCAGGTCCGGCGCTGCGGGATGGTCCGGCGTTGACGTTGCGGGATGATTCGGCGACGGTCTGGGCGCGGCGCTGCGAGATGATGCCGGAGGCGGCGACCCTTCGGGCGAATGCCTGCCATAGCAACCAAAAACCCTCATTAAGTGCGCGTTTGGGGTTGGTCTTCGTCTTCGTATGTGCATCCCTTGTGCAACTCGTGAACGTTTGCAGGGCGCATTTGGCCCTGTGTTAAAGTCACCCAACATGACTTTTTCGCCTGCAACCACAGCCAAAGCCTACTGCTCATCGCACCGCGAGGGCGTTCTTGCCGTACTCAATTGGGCTTGCGTCCTATTAGTGGGTCCCTTGCTGTGTGCAGCTGTGGCTGAAACCCTCAGCCTTTCCGGCGTTTCTGGTCTTGAGCAAGGGTTTTTCCTACTCAATGCCTCTATCTATCTCTTTATCCACCTTGTTGCCTATTTGTTTATTCGCAGCACGCGCATTACTTGCCTGGCGGTGTTCCTGGTGGTGCTGGGATTCAGCGTGGCCAATCACTACGTTATTGCCTTTACGGGTATTCCCATCACGTTCGGTGATCTCATGTCTGCAGGGGTGGGCATGTCGGTGGCGGGTGGCTATGCATATGCGCTCGATGCCCAAGTGGTTCAGAGTCTGATCGCCGCACTCGTTTATGTGGCTGCCCTGTTTTTGATTCCTCGCTCGAAGCTGCGCGTGAATTTTGGGAGCAATCAGATGGCGCTAGCCGTAGTGGCTGTGGCTGCCGTGGGGTTGGGCGCTTACCTGTATGGCAGCGAAGACGCATGGAGCCACATCGACACGCACGAATGGAATCCTGCGTACCCCTATTCCCACTATGGCTTTGCGGCGAGCTTTGCATCGGATGCAGCTTCGTCTTCGATGGTGAATGCGGAAGGCTATGACATTGATGCCCTGTGGCAAACCGATGATGCATCGGGTGTAACCCAGGTTAATGTCGGACATGGATATCTGACCGAGGCGGATGGCGTGCCTGCATACACCCAGGCAACCGAAGAATCTCCCAATATCGTGGTGGTGATGAACGAATCGTTTTCCGATCTTACCACCTACTTGGAGGGCTACGAAACAAACATCGACCCAATGCCCTACGTGCGTTCGCTCATGAAGCGCGGCGACGTGGTTTCGGGCACCTGCGCCGTTTCTTCGGATATGGGCACGGGTACAGCCAATTCTGAGTTCGAGTTCCTAACGGGCAATTCCATGGCCTATTTCAAGGGCAATACTCCGTATGTTCAGTTCATTGACACGGAAACGCCCAGCCTGGCATCCCTGTTGGCTGGTCGCGGATACAGCACCATGGCCATGCATGCTTATGAGCGGGCTGGATATAACCGTGTGAAAGTATATGACCGCCTTGGCTTCGAAGCATACAAGGGTATAGAAGATTTCGACGTTGACTTGGATTATGCTCGCGGTTATCCGACCGACGAGGCGAACTACCGTCAGCTTATTAAGGACTTCGAGGAAAATCGCGGTGGTGCTCCCCAGTTCCTGTTCGACATCACCATGCAGAATCACGGCGGCTACTATGCGTCTGATTACGAATGGCCCGTTCGTGTTCACGAGGTCTCGCCGGTAAATTCATACGATGAATCGGTTATCGCCTACGAATCCAGTGTTCACATGGCAGATGAATCGGTGCGTCAGCTCATCTCGTACTTCGAAACGGTAGACGAGCCTACGGTCGTGCTCTTCTTCGGCGATCATGAGCCGCGCCTTTCCAATGAATTTTACTCAAGCTGGTTTACCGACGAGAACGATCTCGATCTGGAAACCACGGCTCAACTTCATAAAACCCCCTTCTTCATATGGGGCAACTACGATTTGAACACCGAATCGATCCAGAAAGGTTCGGTGGTTTCGCTAAACTATCTGTCTACGGTTCTGTTCCAGACAGCAGGGGTGCAGCTTTCGCCATACCAGGAATACTTGGCGGATCTGCGCCTGGAGCACCCCGTTATTACCGCCCGCTACTTCACCACCGCGTTTGGCGACAAGGTTGGTACGATGCCTTCGGCGTTCACCGATTCGATCCGGGAGTACCAGTGGCTTCAATACAACTGCGTATTCGACCGCGCTCATCGCATCCCAGGATTCTATTCATAGGGAAGCGGGCGTCAGTATATATGGTGGCCTTGTGATGGCGCCTTGCAAAGAGAATAGGTGTTTTGCTAAAATCTCCATTTGCGTTTGACTACCTATTTGCTTGAAGGAGCTACCTTGGCTAAAGAAGATGCAATTGAACTGGAGGGCACCGTACTCGAGGCTCTTCCAAACGCTATGTTTAAGGTAGAGCTTGAAAACGGTCACACCATTCTTGCCCATATTTCCGGCAAGATGCGTATGCACTACATCAAGATCCTCCCTGGCGACAAGGTTCAGGTTGAACTCTCTGTATACGATCTCGATCGTGGTCGTATCACCTATCGCTACAAGTAAGTAGCAAGCTAGCGTACCTCACAGGGTGAAGTGCGCTTTTGTCGTTTGCGAGCCCGCGGCGCAAACGCATCCTAGTGGGGAAGGGGAAACCCAAAGTCGCCCCATGAAGCGGAAACGAAACAAACTATCGCCTGCGGCTGGGCGTGGTAGATAAAAGAGAAACACATTACCGAAAGGAAATTGAAATGAAGGTACGTCCTTCGGTCAAGAAAATGTGCGACAAGTGCAAGATCATTCGACGCCATGGCAAGGTACTCGTAATCTGCGAGAACCCTCGTCACAAGCAGCGTCAGGGTTAAAGAGAAAGGGAACGTATTCATGGCACGTCTCGTTGGTGTCGACCTTCCTCGCGACAAGCGCATTGAAGTCGGCTTGACCTATATCTACGGCATTGGCCTCACCACCTCCAAGAAGATCCTCGCAGAAACCGGTGTTAACCCCGATACCCGCGTAAACGATCTTACGGAAGATGAACTTTCCAAGCTTCGTGACTACATCCAGGCTAACCTCACCACTGAGGGCGACCTGCACCGCGAAGTATCTCAGAATATTAAGCGCCTCATGGAAATCGGTTGCTACCGTGGCCTGCGTCATCGTCGTGGCCTGCCCGTTCGCGGTCAGCGCACTCACACGAACGCTCGTACGCGCAAAGGTCCCAAGCGTCAAATCGGTGGCAAGAAGAAGTAGAGGTGTAACTAGTGGCAGCTAAGAAAAACGTTCGCACGCGCATCAAGCGTTCTGACCGCAAGAACATCGCTGTTGGCGCTGCACACATCAAATCCACTTTCAATAACACGATCGTTTCCATCACGGATCCTCAGGGCAATGTAATTTCCTGGCAGTCCGCTGGTACCGTCGGCTTTAAGGGCTCTCGTAAGTCCACGCCGTTTGCAGCTCAGATGGCAGCTGAGGCAGCAGCAAAGACCGCTATGGAGCATGGCTTGAAGAAGGTTGCTGTATTCGTGAAGGGTCCCGGTTCCGGTCGCGAAACCGCTATCCGTTCCCTTCAGGCAGCTGGCCTCGAAGTAGCTAGCATCCAGGATTGCACCCCTATCCCGCACAACGGTTGCCGTCAGCGCAAGCGTCGTCGCGCCTAACTGAAAGGATCGATACACTATGGCAATTAACAGGACTCCGGTTCTCAAGCGTTGTCGCCAGCTCGGTCTGGATCCTTCTGTTCTCGGTTACAGCAGCAAGAAGGAATCCATCCGCCAGCCTAAGCGTCGTCGCAAGGAATCCGAATACGGTATGCAGCTGCGCGAGAAGCAGAAGGCCAAGTTCATCTATGGCGTTCTCGAGAAGCAGTTCCTCGGCTACTTCAAGCGCGCTAAGGCAATGCCCGGCATCACCGGTGACAACCTGATGCGTATCCTCGAGTCTCGTCTCGACAACGTAGTATTCCGTCTCGGCTTCGCCAAGACCCGCAAGGAAGCTCGCCAGATCGTTACTCACGGTCACATTCAGGTAAACGGCCGTCGCGTAGACATCCCGTCTTTCCGCGTTCGTCCCGGCGACCTTGTTGCTGTTGCCCCCAAGGCTAAGGAACTCCTGGTTATCAAGAGCGCTCTCGTTTCCAACGAAGGTGTACAGGTTCCTGCATGGCTTGAGGTTGACATCGAAAAGCTGCAGGGCAGCGTTCTTGCTCTTCCCGAGCGTGAGCAGATTGACCTCGACATCAACGAGCAGCTTATCGTCGAACTTTACTCGAAGTAACGTACGCACTGCGGTTTATTAAGGAGGCTTATTCAATATGACAGAGTTCATGAGGCCGACAGTAACGATCGAAGAGGTCAACGACACCGTTGCCCGCTTCATCGTGGAGCCGCTAGAGCGTGGCTACGGTTACACTCTTGGCAACTGCATGCGTCGTGTTCTGCTTTCGTCTCTCGACGGAGCAAAGGCGACTGCAATTCAGATCGATGGTGTACAGCATGAGTTCACCACTGCTGAGGGTGTAATCGAGGACATCACCGATATCGTCTTGAACGTTAAGGGCCTGGTTTTCAGCGCCCTTAACGGTGACATCAGCGAGGCCACTGCGCATGTACATGCTGAGGGTCCTTGCACCGTTACTGGTGCCGATCTCGAGGTTCCCACCGAATTCTCTCTGATCAACCCCGAGCACGTCATCGCAACTGTTGCTGACGGCGGCACGCTTGAGATGACCGTCCGCATTGGCGTGGGTCGCGGATATGTATCTGCCGAGCGCAACAAGCGCACGGAAGATCCTATCGGCATCATCCACGTTGACTCGCTGTTCTCGCCGGTTCGTCGCTGCACCATGGGTGTTACTGACACCCGCGTTGGCCAGCGCACCGACTATGACAAGCTTGTTCTTGAAGTTGAGACTGATGGCTCCATCAACCCCACTGAGGCTGTGTGCCGTGCTGCGAACATTATTAACCAGTACATGGGCGCATTCCTCATGCTTGACGAGGTAGAGGAAGACGAAGAGGGCGAAGTAGTTTCCATCTTCGCTCCTGAAAACCAGGAGACCAACGCTGAGCTCGACAAGCAGATTGAGGATCTGGACCTTTCCGTTCGTTCCTACAACTGCTTGAAGCGCGCTGGTATCCACTCCGTTCGTCAGCTGGTTGAATATTCTGAGAACGACCTGCTCAACATCAGGAACTTTGGCGCGAAGTCCATCGAGGAAGTGAAGGACAAGCTCATTTCCATGGACCTCAATTTGAAGCAATAGGAGATTTAAAGATGAGGCACAACTATAAGGGCCGCAAGCTTGGCACTGACTTCAGCCATACCAAGGCCATGAAAAAGAGCCTTGTTGCTGCGCTGTTCACCAACGACCGCATCAAGACGGTTGAGGCGCGCGCCAAGGAAATCCGCCCCGATGTAGACAAGATCATCACCTGGGCAAAGAAGGGCGACCTGCATTCCCGCCGTCTTGCTATCGCAGCACTCGGTGACAAGGAACTGGTACGCGAGGTATTCGAGAAGGTTGCTCAGGGTCAGTTCGCTGATCGTCAGGGTGGCTACACTCGCATCATGAAGCTTGGTAACCGCAAGGGTGACAACGCTTCCATGGTAATCATGGAGCTCTGCACCGAGCCGGTACAGCCCAAGGAAAAGGCTGAAAAGCCTGCAGCTAAGAAGGAAGCTCCCAAGAAGGAAGAAAAGCCTGCAGAGGAGCCTAAGGCTGAAGAGGCAACCGAAGAGGCTGCTGAATAGTTCTAGCGCTATATAGCTTTCAAAGGACCCGTTCGTAAGAGCGGGTCCTTTTTGCTTTTATGCGGCCAATAGGCTCAACACGCAGCTTTCGATATCCTATGCCTCATGCGGCGATGTTGCAGGAGCGCCATCTAAGCGCATTTCGCTGCCGTTTCAGCTCCATGGCGACCGCTGACCTTCAAGGCAGCAAAGATAAGCCCATAGAGCCCTCAACAACGTTCTGCGAAATTGCGATGGATCAATTTCAACAAGACCGTGGCGAAAACGTGATGTTCCAATTCTGTTCCGCATACCCGATTACTATGGGTAACGCACTTTATGCTCTCATTGCGAATAAGAAAGTCGGGCTGATTTCTCATATGGCACGTTTTAGCGGGAACAGTAATTTTAAACATCGTATGGCTCAATGGATGATGGGTCGATATGGTATCGATGAGCTCACCCAGGCTCTGATGCTTTTGGGATGCGCCTTCGTTCTGGTGAATTTCTTCGCGCATTCGAGCATCTTGTCAACGCTTGCTCTGCTGCTCATGGCGTTGGGCATTTTCCGTTGCTATTCAAAGAACATCGCAGCAAGGGCGCGCGAGTTGGCCAAGTATCAAGAGCTTATGGTGAAGCCCAAGGCCTGGTGGCGTCTATTTAATAAGAAGTGGATCAATCGCAAAACCACGATCTACTTCAAATGTAAAGGATGCGGGGCGGTTTTGAACGTGCCAAAGGGCAAGGGGAAGATTCTCGTTACCTGCCCAAAATGCGGCGCTAAAGAAGAGAAGCGTTCGTAACCTCAATTCTCTTGGTGGATAGTATTATCACCATGTAATCCACATAATGTGTTCGTAATTATTCTTGCATACTACATATAGTATGTTTCCTGCCCAAAAATACTGTGCCGCTTAGAAAATCAAGGGGTTATTTATAAATTTCTTGGGCGTAATATAGGCATCGCTAGCTTAACCACTGCTAGCGTAGCGATCGCTATAGATACAAGAAGCGACCTTCAATAAGGGAAGCCACCTTCTCATCGGGGAAGCCACCTTTCCGCTTGGATATATTTTGTTAGGGGAGCGTATGAAAATCATCAAGCGCGACGGCTCCGAAGCTGTTTTCGATTTGAGCAAGATTGCCAACGCCATTAAGGGTGCAAGCGATGAATCGCCCGAAAGCGAACGTTTAACCGCTCGCCAAATCGATTACGCAGCACATAACGTTGCCGATTTATGTGAAACTGCGGGCCATACCGTTTCCGTTGAGGAAATCCAAGATATGGTCGAAAACGAGATTATGGCGCTTCAGAAGTTTGAAGTTGCCCGTCGGTACATCATTTACCGCTACGTGCAGAACATCAAGCGTCATTCCAACACTACCGATGACAAGATTCTTGCCCTCATCGAATGCAACAATGAAGAGGTCAAGCAGGAAAACTCCAATAAGAACCCTACGGTAAACTCGGTTCAGCGCGACTACATGGCAGGCGAGGTTTCCAAAGACCTTGCTACCCGTATCCTTCTTCCCGAAGATGTTGTGAAGGCGCATGAAGAGGGCGTTATCCATTTTCACGATTCCGATTACTTCGCGCAGCATATGCACAACTGCGACCTGGTAAATTTGGAAGACATGCTGCAGAACGGAACGGTTATTTCTGGCACGCTCATCGAAAAGCCCCACAGCTTTTCTACGGCATGTAACATTGCAACTCAGATCATTGCTCAGGTTGCATCGAGCCAGTATGGCGGTCAGTCCATTTCTCTTACGCACCTTGCTCCGTTTGTCGAGGTTAGCCGCAAGAAGATTCGCCGCGATGTGATTCGCGAGCTTAATGAAGTTGGCGTAGAGCCTTCTGCTGAGCAGCTTTCGCGTATCGTTGAAGGCCGTCTGCGCGATGAGGTTCGCCGTGGCGTTCAGACCATCCAGTATCAGGTGGTAACGCTCATGACCACCAACGGTCAGGCTCCGTTCGTTACCGTATTTATGTATCTCAACGAAGCACGCTCCGAGCAGGAGAAGCACGACCTTTCTATCATCATTGAAGAAGTGCTGCGTCAGCGCTATGAAGGCGTAAAGAATGAAGAAGGCGTGTGGATCACCCCGGCATTCCCGAAGTTGATCTACGTGCTTGAGGAAGACAACATCACCGAGGATTCCCCCTACTTCTACCTTACCCAGCTGGCTGCCAAGTGCACGGCAAAGCGCATGGTTCCCGACTACATCTCCGAGAAGAAGATGCGCGAACTGAAGCTTTCCAAGGGAGAAACCCCTGGTAACGGCGATTGTTACACCTGCATGGGTTGCCGCTCCTTCCTCACCCCCGATCGTTCGGGCAATGGATACGGCAATGTGGCAAATGCGGGAAACTACGAACCAGGCAAGCCCAAGTACTATGGCCGTTTCAATCAGGGCGTTGTTACCATCAACCTGGTTGATGTTGCTTGCTCTTCCTATCGCGACATGGACAAGTTCTGGAACATCTTCGAGGAGCGTCTGGAGCTTTGCAAGAAGGCGCTGATGTGTCGTCATGATCGTTTGAAGGGCACCCTTTCCGATGCCGCTCCTATTCTGTGGCAGTATGGTGCGCTTGCTCGTCTGAAGAAGGGTGAGCCCATCGACAAGCTTCTTTATGGTGGCTATTCCACCATCAGCTTGGGATACGCTGGTCTGTATGAATGCGTGAAGTACATGACGGGCAAGAGCCATACCGATTCCGAAGCAACGCCGTTCGCCATGGCCGTTATGCAGAAGATGAACGACAAGTGCACGGAATGGAAAGCCGAAACCGACATCGATTTCAGCCTGTATGGCACGCCGCTCGAATCCACCACGTACAAGTTTGCCAAGTCCCTGCAGCGTCGTTTTGGCAATATCCCCGGCGTTACCGACAAGGGCTATATCACCAATAGTTATCACGTTCATGTGTCCGAAGAGATCGATGCATTCAAGAAACTCGAATTCGAAAGCCAGTTCCAGCAGCTTTCGCCAGGTGGGGCAATCTCATACGTGGAAGTGCCTGATATGCAGGACAACCTGAAGGCCGTTGTCCGTGTGATGCAGTACATCTACGACAACATCATGTACGCAGAGCTGAACACCAAGAGCGACTATTGCCAGGAATGTGGCTTCGACGGCGAGATTCAGATCGTCGAAGACGACGGAAAACTGGTTTGGGAGTGCCCGCATTGCGGCAACCGCGACCAGGAAAAGCTCAATGTCGCTCGCCGTACCTGCGGCTACATTGGCACCCAATTCTGGAACCAAGGTCGCACCGAAGAAATTCGCGACCGCGTTCTGCACCTGTAAACACCGTTGCGCCCCCCCCAGGGGGGGGCGCAACACACGGAGGTGCTGTACGACCTGAGCGGGAAGGGCTGCCCCCCTGGGGCCAACTCTTCCTTGGGCGATTTCTTGCAAAAGAAATGTATAACGGGATGATTCATGAACTACGCCAACATTAAATATCGCGATATTGCTGATGGGGAAGGGGTACGCACCACCCTGTTTGTATCGGGATGCTCTCATCATTGCAAGAATTGCTTTCAGCCCGAAACCTGGAGCTTTTCCTATGGGCAGGAATTTACCACCGAGATTGCCGATGAGGTGCTGGCAACGCTCGACGATTTCTTCGTTGACGGCTTGACGTTTTTGGGTGGCGAACCTATGGAGCCGGAAAATCAGCACGGATTGCTTGAGCTGGCAAAACGCGCAAAGGCGCTGCACCCCGAAAAAAGCATCTGGTGCTATACCGGCGATATCTACGAAGACTTGGTTGATGCCGCCTCGCCTCGTCATACCGAGGAAACCGATGAGCTGCTAGGCTTGATTGACGTGCTGGTGGATGGCCCCTATATCGACAGCTTGCATGACATCACCTTGCGTTTCCGGGGTTCGTCGAATCAGCGCGTTATCGATATGAATGAAACGCGCAAGACTGGCGAAGTGGTGTTGTGGAAAGACGAAGAGGTGTACAGCACCCATTCGATGTAGCCGCTGGTTTTTATAGCGAGAATAGCGCCCGTCGGGATCGAACCGAAACGCTAACCATCCCGTCATAAAGAAACTAGTTTCTTTATGACATTCCAAGCTAAGAGAAGGATCGGCACTGCCGGTCCTTCTCTGCTTTGATGCAAAATAGGACGAGCAAGAAAGGCTGTGAAAAAATGTTCAGGGAGCAGTTCCACGGAAGCTTGACATAATAATTCTTTGTTCTTCTAAAGTAAAACCCCAGCTCAAATACGGTTCGTATTAACGAACCTATGCCAGATAAGGCATTTTGGACAGAATAAGATCCGCATGTATGCAAAAAAGAAAGGTATTTCATGTCGGATCACGCACATAGCGCTTCTCCTCAAAAAGCTCTTTTTAGTTTTATTTTGGCGATCGTTTTGGTTGTGGGGTTGATTCCCTCGGCAGCATATGCTGAAGGGACTCCAGAGAAGAAAGAGGATTCTTCTTCGCTTTTAAACAAAGAAGCCACAGAAGCGGAATATGATGAAACGCTGCAGCTTTGGAAAACAACGAAAGGCGTTACGGGAGTAAAGACTGACGAGCGTGATCCTGCTACAGGGGAAGAAAACTTCCATGATTATGGCGCTGTGCTTGGTGAGACTATTCCTGCCCAGGTGTATTTCAAAATCGATGAAGTGGCTCAAGAGAATGGACAAACTCGTAAAGAGGTTTCTATTCTTTGCTTTGATCATGGAGTAAAGGAATTTGAAGTACCTGCAGAAATTGACGGAAATCCTGTGGTTTCGGTGGGTACGGTAAACAACGGAAGCTGGTTGCCAAGCCCGGCGAGCGATTATCTTAATGCGGGTCCAGGCCCACTTGAGCGAATCACCTTTGCAGAAGGTAACCAGATCAAATCCATTGGATACCTTGGGTATTCTCATATAACTGAAATTAGCATTCCTTCTACCGTTGAAACTTTAGGTGATTCTGTTTTCGACGAATGTGCCTATCTAAAAACAGTGAATTGGAATGATGCAAAAATTACTACCATTCCGCAAGAGGCGTTCCGGAATTGCTCTAGCCTTGACGATGAAGTAGTAGAGACCCTTCCTTCCTCGGTGACGACAATTAAGCACGATGCCTTTTACGGTTGTGGTGCGGATGGAAGTCAATCTGACGAGGACTTTGGTAAGAGTTATTTTACTGATTTAGTTATTCCGGATACGGTTGAAACTATTGAGTCGGGTGCGTTTGAGCATTGTCCGTTTTTAACATCAGTCAAGATTGGTGCTAGTGTAAAAAGTATTGGCGATGGAGCGTTTGCTGCTAACCCTTATCTAACTGAATTGACCTTACCTCAAAATGTGCAAGTTATAGGTTTTGCGCCGTGTGATTCTTCGGCTACTTTTTCCATTCTTAATCCAGATATTCAGTTCACAAGTTACGAAGAACCTAGCTATGACGAGAAAAGAGACTTTGCCGTTGACGGAAAGGTCTATTACAAACCTTTCGAATATGGGCAAACGATTATTGCCTATGCAAAGAAGGCAGATGGCAGTCCCACTATGGTAAGGCAATTTGCCGATTGGTATGAAAATGTTGCTGAAGATAAAACATATACCAGTAGCGACACAGGCGAAGAAAAGCCTTGCTACACCTTTTTGTGGCTCGATGAAGAACTGAAAGTGACCGGCTCGCTGCCTTCAGGAGCGAAAGCTTTCCTTACGCAAACTGGGACAACAAAAGAAATTGAAATAAATGAAGATGGATCATTTAGCGTTAATGCAGTTGCCAATGCGCAGGCATCAATACGAGTATCGCTTCAAGGGTATTATGATAAGGAATTCGTTCGTAGTGCTGAAGAAATGACGAGCGATTGGGATATTGGCACGGTTGCGCTTGACGCATTTCATGAAGCGCCTGTTGATCGCTCAGTGGGCATTACCGCGAAATATCGAAAAGGGACAGATGAAAATGGCGATGACGTCTTTGTTTCGTTTGGCTCGCTAGATCAATTTAACGTTACTTTAAAACTTAATGATGAACTTCTTGAACCCGAAAAAGACTATCAGTTAGCGGGTTTGGGAGCAGTTCTTTCGGAAGAACGAGCAAAAGAACTTCATTCAAACCTTGAGACTGCAAAAATGATCTGCCAACTTTCTCCAAAGGAAGGATCTAAACTTAAGGTATCAGCAAGTCAACCTACCTTCCTCAACACCAAGACGGGCGTTTTTGATGTCACGCTTCCTTCTTGGGGATCGGCTGAAATTACCGCAGTGAACAGCTCTGGAACGCGTAGTCGCGTGCTGGTTTTTAATGGAACGAGCGACAGCTCCACGTGTATCGAAGACAATTACACCGATATTGTTTGGCCTGATAACCAAAACGATCCCTCATGGATTTATTCAACCAATCAGCTTGCTCCAGGGGACTATACGGCAGTTGCGTTTTTGGGCGATGTTGTTGACTTTAATGTTCGAACCATTGCGGGCCTCAACAGAATGGGAGTGCCTTATGCTAAGCAGGTATTTCATGTTGAAGATGGTGCCCAGCAAACAATAACGCTTGATGTGCCGGACTTCGATCTGTCGAGCATTCTTCAAAGCATGAATGTTTCATCACTTACAGGGAATGTTAAACCATCGCAGGTTGCTGTTGGCGTTGAAGCCATCATGGCGATTGACTACTCGTTTACGCGCGAACAAGCAGCTACGATAAAACTTGAACTACCCAGAAATTCCTACACTGATTTAGTGGCAGGAGCAAAAGAAGCTGACGGAAATTACGTGGCAGGAAAATATGCTTCTGTCACCGATGATACTGTCGAGTTTTCGCTGCCTGATACGTCAAAACAGGGGACTCTTTATATAAGCCTCAAGCCTGCGAAAGCGCAGCCTTATTCCTTACCTGTGTATCTAACTGTGGGAGGGAAAACAGCACCTGCTGCCAATATTTCTTTTGTTGCGTCTGATGCAACCATGGAATTGGGGTGCGACTATCTTTCAAGCGAAGGCAATACGGCTACGGTTTATGCGGAACCTGGTTCTGATGTTGCGGTAAAGATCGGAGATGTTCAGCTTGGTGGGGGAACAACAAACGAATTAGGCCGTTGCCCAATCACGTTCTCTGTTCCCGCCGAACTCTCCTCTTCGTATTTGACGAACGATCAAATAAAAGTTGAGGCAGAAATCACTAAGAAAGGAACAAATTCCAATACCTTTGCTTATGGAACATGGAGAGACTCTGCTCAATTGTGGCAGTTCAATATAACGAACCATGGAGTGACGCAACAGGTTATTTCTGATGGTAAAGAAACGGATGAGCATATCACTATTACCTATCAGCTGTGCAGGAAGGAAAATGCATACTGGAGTTTTGATATCACCGTAAAAGGCAATGGGCAAGAAACCAACGCGGATGATACGTTGCTTATGTATGTAGACTGTGAAGGTGATTTCACGGTACCAATAACGTTATCTAAGGTGTCAAGCGAAAACGGGCTAACACGCTATGCGGGTGAATATGTGGATGAGTCGTATCTTGATTTACTGAACAGGGAAGGCGATAAAGTTGGCGCATTCTCAAAGGATGAACTTCTTGCACAGGAAGATCTATTTATTCCTAAGAGTTACCGCTTTGATATGTTCGACCTTGCCTATAAAGCAAATTTAGACGAGGAAAACCTTGCCAAGCAGGCAAAAAAGCGTACGGAAGATGAACTCAATGCACAGCTCAGCGCTATGCGTCCGATCATTGCAGACTATACCGTCAGTGATGACACTAAGACGATATTAAAAGAGGGAGAGGATGGTCTGGATGGTTTGATTGGGAATATGCAAGCTATCTTAGACGATCCCGCTGCGACAACCGAAGATAAAGCTGAAGCTAATGAGGTAATCAAAGAGCTGGAAAGCTACAAGGAAGAGCTGTCAGACCCTACCTCTTATTTTGAGGATAATCGATTCGAAAGTGCCGATGGACTCGATAACCTAAACTACTTTGAGGCATGGTTGTTCTCTGATGATGCTGACTTTTTTAACGATGACGAGCTTGAGAGTTGGACACCGCCCACTGATGATGAAATAGACAGCTTAGCGCCTGATTTGTCAGAGGCCGATAAGGCAAAAGCTAAAGAGAGCGTGAAGGTGGTTAATGATAGGATTTCTGGCACAATAGCACGATCGAAAAAGGCAACGTCAGCTGCCAATATGGTCCGCAAGGAAATTGCTAAAAGCGCAGGGCTTGACCACGATCTTTCCTACTATAAATCGCTTACAGGGGTAGGCAATGCTGCACTAAAGGAGCAGGCACAGGGGACGGTATCGATCTCTGATGGTAAAAACGCTTCAGGGGAAAGCGTTGTCAGTCAAACGATAAACGGTTTAACGGGTACTACCTATGTTTCACCTTCAGAAAAAGCAGACGGTTTATATTCGGGTTCAACATCGGTTGTTTCGGGCTCAAAAAGCGATGGGTCTTCTCGAGATATTACTTACAAAGCTACGTATGACGGTAGCAGCTTCAAGAAAGGCGCTTGGACTGATGCTGCGTGGTCGGCTGGTCTTGATTCGGCGGGTTTGTTAACAGATGCACTCGGAAGTTATCTTCAGCATGGTGCTGATGCGTATGAAATGAATGTTGTTATGCGTCAGCTAAGCCTTCTTCCTGTAAGACAGCAGCTTATTTTGGGTCGCAGTTGGATGAAAGCTCATTTAAACGATGCCTGCAAGAATGAAATAAATGTGGGTGTGGCAAAGTGCAAAGCAGCGAGTTATGCCATGAAGGGTTTGGGCATTGGGGGCGCTGCCGTAGGAATGACTCGCGCAACTGATTCGTATATCAAGTCTGAAGATGCCTATAGCATGCTTGAAAACGACATTGAAATTATTGACAAATGGATTGCGTATTATGAAGCGAAAAATCCCTGTGATAGTGATTGTTCTAATTGCCTTACTGCTTTACGTGCCGAAAAGAAAGCGGCTCAAAAATATCAGGAAGTGCTAAAGAAAGAACGCAATCACAATCGTTGGGATGTGGGAGTCGCAACAACAACTACGGTGCTTACCGTAGTGGGCGCTTTCACTTCATTTGGCACCTATGACAAAGCTGTTACGGGCGTTTCACTTGGTTATGATGCGGGTTCAACAGCTATTCATGTGGCACGCTCGACCACACTTGATATTCGTAAAAACGCCTATGATAAGGCAACGAAGTATCGAGAAAGCGTATGTAAGGGTACAAAGAAAAAGAAGGATAAAGACGAATCGAAAAACAACGGAGCCACGAATGGCGGCGGCTCTAATTTGGGTTCGTATGGGGAGCGCTCGGTTGATGCAAAATCTATCCTCGACCCATCAGGTATTGTGTATGAGGGCTTAGAAAACAATGTGGTAGAAGGCGCTACTGCTCAGGTATACATCAAAGGAATGCTTGGTCTTGGAGAAGAGGTCTGGGATGCGGAAGCGTATGAGCAGATCAATCCCCAGATTACGAGTGGCGATGGTGCCTTTGCTTGGGATGTACCCACCGGAGAATATAAAGTCAAGGTGACAAAGGAAGGGTACGAAGAGGCTTCTACTGACTGGTTACCTGTTTTGCCTATCCAAACGGGGCACAAGATTAGTTTGAAGTCAAAAGTTGCTCCTGAAGTGGTTCTCTCAAAAGCTAATCCAGACTGTATCGAGCTTGAATTTAGCCAATATATGAAAGCTAAGGATGATTTGGATGTCAGTGGGTTGGATGTTGACCATATAGAGTGGGTTGATCCTCAAGAGGCATCGGAGTCTGATGGCTACGGTATGCTTTCTAAGACGTTACGTGTGTATCCTAAGCAGGAATTATCACAAGGCTCGCAGATTGATCTTGGCATAAAGGGTGCTCAGAATTATGTTGGAGCACAGTTAAGCAATGGTAATTGGAAAAAGTCCCTTACGGTTGAAAAGTATCCAAGTAAATTGGTAGCAAATTATGAAAATGCTGTTGTTCTGCAAAACGGCGAATCGGTGCAAGTTATTGCGTATGTTCGTTATGGTGACGGCAGCGTCGTTTCTGGTCAAAAAGTTATCGCAAAATTAGAATCATCGAGCATCGCAACTATTGAGGGCAATTCTTATGCGGAAGCGGTAACCGATTCAGAAGGTAAGGCGCAATTTGCTCTTAAAGGAGGTCTTGTAGGTCTAACTAAACTTACCCTTGAAGCTGAAGGTACGGGTCTTGCAAAAACAATTATGGTTCGTACCACCAATGATGCTGCCCAGCCTTCTCGTCCCGTAGCGAGGATTGGCGACGTGGTGTTTGATGCTACTTCGCCTAAGGAAAACAGCATAACGGTGCCGAAGGGTGCAATTCTTGATTTGAGTTGCGCAACGCAGGGAGCAACTATTTATTACACCACCGATAACACCTGTCCTTGTAAGACCCCTGAAGAAGGGGGTACCCGTATGGAATATACGGGGCCAATAACGGTAACGGAAAACACGAAATACCGTATATGCGCCTACAAGGAAGGAATGTCATTTGACGGCTATTCTGAGCGCTTGAATATTGATGTTACTGTAAAGGAAGACGACACTCCTGTTGAGCCAATTGTTCCCGATAATCCATCAAGCCCAACTAGTCCTAACAGCCCAGATAACTCGGGTGCAGAATTAGACCAAACGAAAGCAGGCAATACGAACGACACCTCTGTTTCTGCAGCGACAGGTGATAGTTTGGTTCCTTATGCATTCACCGCCCTATTACTGAGTGTATGTGCAGGGGTTGTTTTGGTTGCATTGAAGAGAAGGAACCGGGAAATTTAACACTCTCTTTCTTATAAGTCATTGGCTTGGCTGGACATGGCCTGCTTCCTAGCATGATTGGATTCGACACTCAAATCATGCTGGCGGCACGCGCCATGTCCTTTCTTTTCTGGGCGTGTTCAGCTTTCAAAGTGCGCAAACAGTTTTGCGCTACCTCCGCAGGCGCACGATAGTTTCTTTTCGGCGATAACCCGTTGTGCGCGTTTGCCGTTAGCGCCGCATGGCATACTTGCATCATGGCGGCTTCATTACGCATATATATTCAAGGAGATACCCCCATTCATCGTGCCGATGCGCGCGTGAAACTTGTGCTGTTATTGCTGTTTTCGGTGGGAGTGTTCTTCGTCGATACCTGGCGGGGCCTTGGCATCTATTCGCTGGCGGTTTCCGCGGTGGTTGCGGCGGGTCGTATGCCGCTGGCGCGACTGGGCGCATTGTCGCTCCCCTTGGTGGTGTTGCTTGCTTTTATTTGGGTGTGCAATGCATTCGCCTTCGATGTCGGAAGCCTTGCCGAATCGGGGCTTAGCGGCGTTTCTGCTGGCTTTGCCGAAGGGTGGCAGCCCGTTGTGCTGGCTGGTACGTTTGGGTTCGTGCCGCAAGGATGCATGTTTGCCTTGTTCTACGCGGTTCGCGTCCTTCTTATCTTATGGGCGAGCTTCGCTGTTTCGTTTACCACTTCCGCCGAAGCGCTGACGGGCGCTTTTGCGTCGCTAATGCGGCCTTTGCGCGCCTTTCGCGTTCCGGTTGACGATGTGGCCACCATGCTCTCCCTTGCAGTTCGGTTTATTCCCCTCACCGCAGAGGAATTGGCGTTGGTCCGCAGCGCCCAAACGGCGCGCGGCGCACGGTTGGAAAGCGGCAGTGTTTGGCAGCGTCTGTTCGCCTATCGCACGGTATTCATCCCCTTGGTAGTGCGCTTGTTTCGCCGTGCCGACACTTTAAGTGTTTCCATGGTGGCGCGTTGCTACGGCTGCACCCAGCGAACCAGCCTTGAGGAGCCTCACATATGCCTGCGGCAAGCGGTTGTTTTTTTGGCATGTTCGGCTCTGTTGGTGGTGGTAGCGTGCATTCTTTAGCTGTAAACGTTGCGCTTGCCTGCGCGGGGCGGGTTGAATGCGGGGCGCATGGTATCATTCGAGTGTTTGAACAAAACGTTTCCAAGGAGGAAATTACATGGGTACCATCATCGATGTGTTCGGTCGTGAGATCCTTGACTCCCGCGGCAACCCCACGGTAGAGGTAGAGGTTGTTCTCGACGATTATGCAACAGGTCGTGCTGCTGTTCCTTCCGGTGCATCCACCGGTGCTTTTGAAGCAGTGGAGCTTCGCGATGGCGATTCCGAGCGTTATTTGGGCAAGGGCACGCTGAAGGCTGTTGCTCACGTCAACGAAGAGATTGCCGATGCTCTTATCGGCATGGAAGCCGACGATCAGCGCGGTATCGATGCGATCATGCTTGAGCTTGACGGCACCGAAAACAAGGGCAACTTCGGCGCAAACGCCATTCTTGGTGCTTCTTTGGCTGTTGCCAAGGCCGCTGCAGAATCTGCAGAGCTTCCTCTTTACAAGTATGTTGGCGGCGCAAACGCCAACATGTTGCCCACGCCTATGATGAACATCTTGAACGGCGGTGAGCATGCAGATAACAACGTGGACTTCCAGGAATTCATGATCATGCCTGTTGGCGCAACCTCTTTCGCTGAGGCGCTGCGTTGGTGTGCGGAGATCTACCACACTCTGAAGAAGGTTCTGCACGAGGCTGGCCTTGGTGGCGGCGTTGGCGACGAAGGCGGCTTCGCTCCTAACTTCACCACCAACGAAGAGCCCCTCAAGTACATCGTTGAGGCATGTGAAAAGGCTGGTTACAAGCCCGGTTCTGACATCATGTTCGCTATGGACCCGGCTTCTACCGAGTTCTACAACGCTGAAACTGGCAAGTACGTTTTGGCTGGTGAAGGCCGCGAACTCACCAGCGCTGAAATGGTTGACTACTGGGAGGCTTTGGTTCAGAAGTACCCCATCATCTCCATTGAAGACGGCATGGCCGAGGAAGACTGGGACGGCTGGAAGGCTCTCACCGATCGCATCGGCGACAAGGTTCAGCTGGTTGGCGACGACCTGTTCGTAACCAACCCCAAGCGCCTTGCCAAGGGCATTGAGCTTGGTTGCGCTAACGCAATCCTGATAAAGGTTAACCAGATCGGTTCCCTCACCGAAGCTCTCGAGGCTGTTCAGATGGCAAAGCAGGCAGGTTATGCTTGCATCATGTCCCACCGTTCCGGCGAAACCGAAGACGTTACCATCGCCGACCTCGCGGTTGCAACCAACGCTGGCCAGATCAAGACCGGCGCTCCTTGCCGCTCCGACCGTGTTGCTAAGTACAATCAGCTCCTCCGCATCGAAGAGCAGCTGGGCG